>Ga0334887_1003812_pt1 | contig 14426 bp, 9 predicted proteins | sample GraSluR1_MG_10_FD_207217 | JGI IMG/M metagenome (GOLD analysis project Ga0334887, IMG submission 207217) | Sludge microbial communities from methane-producing bioreactor in Wageningen University, Netherlands - Granular Sludge_18_07-R1 | ecosystem: Engineered > Bioreactor > Anaerobic >...
TTTTCGCGCAGGCGCCGATCTCGTATTGACATGGCATACAAACCGCATACATTCACGCCGCCACCACGGAAGAACCCGGCCGGGGAACACCCGGGCGGCGGGGCTTTCGAGGACAATCGGCCGGCATCGGCGGGGGTGGCCCGCCGAACCGCTCTCGCGCGAGCAAGCCAGCCAGCGTCCTTGGCACTCGCGCCAGCGGGCCAATGGCAGAAGTTCCGTGGAGGTTCGATCCATGCAAATGGGTCCCCAGACCGTGCGTAAGGCCCCTCAACCTCATGCGCACAAGCTCCAGGAGGTCGCGTCGGATCAGTCCGACGAGCCTCCGGTTGGACACGCGGTGCCTCCTTCAGGGGCGACCCGCGCCATCTATCCCTCCGAGACTCCTATCCCCCCCTACTTCCTGGCCCGTCGACTCCCCCGCATGGGAGACTGCACGCGCGCGTTCCGTCGCGCGCACTACCCTGAAGCCACGGATGCCGAATGGCACGACTGGCGCTGGCAGTTGCGCCACCGCATCCGCAGCCTCGCGCAGCTCGAGACCATCCTCGAACTGGGCGAAGCGGAACGGCAGGCGTTGTCCCAGGGCGGCTCGTTGCTGCCGTTTGCGGTCACGCCTTATTACATGAGCCTGATCGACCCCGCCGATTCCCACCAGGCGCTGCGGCGCACGGTGATCCCGGATCGGTCGGAATTCCTGCGCACCCACGGCGAGGCCGACGACCCGCTCGGCGAGGACGGCCACAGTCCCGTCGAGGGGATCGTGCACCGCTACCCGGATCGGGTGTTGTTCCTGGTGCACGACTTCTGTTCGACCTTCTGCCGCTACTGCACGCGCTCGCGCGTCGTGGGCCAGGGCGAGTTGCGCCCGGACCGCGAACGCCTCGAGAGCGGGCTCCAATATCTGCGCGAGCACACCGAAGTGCGCGACGTGCTGCTTTCGGGCGGCGACCCGCTCACCCTGGCCGATGAGAAGCTGGACTGGCTGCTCGGCGAACTGCGCCGCATTCCGCACATCCAGTTCCTGCGCATCGGCACCAAGGTGCCCACGGTGCTGCCGCAACGCGTCACGCCGCAACTGGTGAAGATGCTGCGCAAGCATCATCCGCTGTTCTTGAGCATCCACTTCACCCACCCGGACGAGTGCACGCCGGAAACCGCGCTTGCCTGCCGCCGTCTGGCCGACGCCGGCATCCCGCTCGGTTCGCAGACCGTGCTGCTGAAGGGCGTCAACGACGACGTCGCCGTCATGCAGCGGCTCATGCACCGCCTGCTGATGATGCGCGTGCGTCCCTACTACCTCTACCAGTGCGACCCGATCTCCGGCTCGGCGCATTTCCGCACCACCGTGGCGCGCGGTCTGGAAATCATCCGCGGGCTGCGCGGCTGGACCACCGGCTACGCCGTGCCCACCTACGTGATCGACGCGCCGGGAGGCGGCGGCAAGATCCCCTTGCAGCCGGACTACCTGGCCGGTCGCGACGGCGACGACCTCTTGCTGCGCAGCTACACGGGCGAGGTGCACCGTTACCCCGACCCGCCGGTGCGAATGGAGGTCGTGCGATGAAGATCGGACTTTGCTACGACCTGCGCGACGCCTACCTGCAGATGGGTTACGGCGAGGAGGAGACGGCGGAGTTCGACCGCTTGTCGACCATCGAGGCCATCGAGGGAGCGTTGCAGCGTCTCGGCCATGCGACCGACCGCATCGGGCACGCCCGGCAACTCACCGCGCGCCTGACGGCTGGCGATCATTGGGACCTCGTCTTCAACATCGCGGAGGGCTTGCACGGCATCGGGCGCGAAGCGCAGGTGCCGTGCCTGCTCGACCTCTACGGCATCCCCTACACCTTCAGCGACCCGCTGGTGATGGCGCTCAGCCTGCACAAGGGCATGACCAAACGCGTGCTGCGCGACGGCGGTCTGCCCACGCCGGGCTTCGCGCTGATCGAGATCCTGGACGACCTCGACCGCCTGGACCTGCCGTTCCCGCTCTTTGCGAAGCCGGTCGCCGAGGGCACCGGCAAGGGCATCGACGGGGGCTCGGTCCTACGCACGCGCGACGAATTGCGCCGCCGCTGCGCCCTGTTGCTCGAACGCTACCGGCAGGCCGTGCTGGTCGAGCGCTACCTGCCGGGACGCGAGTTCACGGTCGGCATCGCGGGCACCGGGCCGCGGGCCGAGGTGCTCGGCACGCTCGAGGTCGTCCTGCGCGACGACGCCGAGCCCGGCGGCTACGGGTACGTGAACAAGGAGCGCTGCGAGGAACTGGTCGAATACCGGCTCGCGCGGCGCGACGACCCCGCGGTCTTGGCCGCCGAGACCACGGCTCTGGCGGCCTGGCGCCTGTTGGGCTGTCGCGACGCCGGTCGCATCGACCTGCGCGCCGACGAGCACGGCGTGCCGCAGCTCATGGAGCTGAACCCCCTGGCCGGCTTGCATCCGGAGCACTCCGACCTGCCGATGATCTGCACGGCGGTCGGCGTGTCCTACGACTCGTTGATCAACCGCATCGTCACCTCGGCCTGCGAGCGTCTGGACGTGCTGCCGGACGTGCAGGAGGTGATCGGCCGTGAAGGTGTGGGTGCTGCACAACCGGGTCTCGCCGCAAGCGGGGCCTGACGAGCTGGATGTCCTGGCCCAGGCTGACGCGGTGGCCGCGGCGCTCGCCGACCGCGGCCACGCTCCTCTGCGGGTGGACACCGATCTCGATCTGCCCGCGCTCGCGGCGCGTCTCGCGGCCGACCGGCCCGAGGCGGTCTTCAACCTCGTCGAGAGCCTGGACGGCCACGGCCGCCTGATCCACGTGGTGCCGAGTCTGCTCGAGGCCTGGGGCGTGCCGATCGCCGGTTGTTCCGCCGAAGCCATCTTCCTGACGTCGCAGAAGCTTCTGGCCAAGGGCATCGTGAGACGGGCCGGCCTACCCACCCCGGACTGGCTGCCCGAGGCCGGCGCCGATATCGGCCTGGCGCGCGGCGGGTGCCACTGGTCCGGCGGCCGCTGGATCGTCAAATCGGTGTGGGAGGACGCCTCGCTCGGCCTCGACGACGCGGCCGTGGTCGATGGGATCGACGCCGCGCGCGCGATCCTCGCCGCGCGCGCCAGCGGGCCCGGGGCGCCGTGGTTCGCCGAGGCTTATATCGAAGGGCGCGAATTCAACCTCGCCTTGCTCGAGGGGCCCGGCGGCGTCCGCGTGTTGCCGCCGGCCGAGATGCTGTTCGAGGACTTCCCGGCCGACAAACCGCGCATCGTGGGCTACGCCGCCAAGTGGCACGCCGACTCCTTCGAGTACCGACACACCGTGCGCACCTTCGACCTAGCGCCGAGCGACGCGCCGCTGGCGGCGCGCCTGGTGCGGCTCGCCCGGGACTGCTGGGACCTGTTCGGCCTGCATGGCTGGGCCCGCGTCGACTTCCGGGTTGACGAGAACGACCGGCCGTGGATCCTCGAAGTCAACGCCAACCCGTGCCTGGCTCCCGACGCCGGGTACGCCGCCGCCCTCGCGCGGGCCGAGATGCCGTTCGCGACAGCGATCGGCAGCATCCTCGGCGCCGCCGTGAGCGGCCGGCCGCGCCCCGCGGCGTAGATATCGTGTTGCATCGCGGTCCTGCGCGCGGCGACGCGCGCCGCTTGCCGACCGGCAGGTCTGTTGAAAGGAGCGTCCAGCTCGTGAGCGAAGTACAACTGCGGGATGATGTGCGCCCGACCGATGTCGCGGCGGTGCGCGATCTGGTGCAAGGAACCGGCTTCTTCAACGCCGAGGAGGTGGCGATCGCCGCCGAGCTGGTGGCCGAACGCCTGCAGCGCGGCCCGGCGAGCGGCTACGAGTTCCTCTTCGCCGAGCAGGACGGCCGCGTCGTGGGCTACAGTTGCTACGGCTTGATCCCCTGCTCCTCGGTGAGTTGGGACCTCTACTGGATCGCCGTCGCCGCCGACCTGCAGGGCAGCGGACTCGGCCGCCGCCTGCTCGACGCCACCGAAGAACGCGTGCGCGCGGCCGGCGGCCTGGCCGTCTATGCCGAGACCAGCGGCCGCGAGCAATACGAGCCCACGCGCGGATTCTATCGGCGCCGCGGCTACCGCGAAGCCGCGGTGCTGCCGGACTTCTATGCCAAGGACGACGCCAAGTACATCTTCCTCAAACGAGTGGACGGACCAGCATCGTGATCGATTTCGCCGGCCGACCCTGGCTGCATTTCGTCGGCGTCGCCGGCAGCGGCATGAGCGCGCTGGCGCAGTTCCATGTCGGCCGGGGCGGCCGCGCCACAGGCAGCGACCGCGCCTTCGATCAGGGGCGCGACCGGGAGATCCGCGCCGCCCTGGAGGCGGCCGGCGTCGAGATCGTACCTCAGGACGGCACCGCGCCGGCGCGCGGCTGCGCCGCGGTCGTCACCAGTACAGCCGTCGAGGCGCAGATCGCTGATCTGGTCCGCGCGCGCGAATTGAACATCCCGTGCCAGCACCGCTCCGAACTGCTGGCAGTCTACGTGGCCCGCCACCGAACCATCGCCGTCACCGGCACCAGCGGCAAGTCGACGACCACGGCCATGGTCTGGACCATCCTCGACGGCTGCGGCCGCGAGCCGCGGCTGCTCACCGGCGGACCGCTGGTGGCGCTGCAACAGCGCGGCCTGCTCGGCAACGCGTACGGCGGCGCCACCGTCGACGGCGCCGACAACGATGCTCAAAGCCGCGCCGACGCCGGTCCGGCCGGCGACCTGCTGGTGATCGAAGCCGACGAGAGCGACGGCTCGGTGGTGCGCTACCATCCCTGGGCCGGCGTGGTGCTGAACCTCGCGCGCGACCACAAGGAAATCGCCGAGGTCGCCGAGATGTTCACCGCGTTTCGCCTGAACTGCGGCGGTCCGCTGATCGTCGGCGACGCGCGCAACCTCGACTTCCTGCGGCCCGGCGCGGTGTCGTACGGGCTGAGCGAGCGAGCCGACGTGCGGGCCACCGACCTCGCGCTCGGTCCGCGCGACGTCGCCTTTACCGCCTGCGGGGTGCGTTTCGTCGTGCCCTGGCCGGGCCGCCACACCGTGCTCAACGCCCTGGCCGCCATCGCGGTCTGCCGCGAGGTAGGCGTCGCGCCGGCCGCTATGGCGGCGCCGCTGTCCGCGTTTGCCGGCGTGGCCCGGCGCTTCGTCTCGCAGGGGTCGGCGGGCGGCGTCGAGGTGATCGACGATTTCGCCCATAACCCCGACAAGCTGGCCGCCGCCATCGCGACCGGCCGCGATCGTCTCGCCGACCCGTCGTGCCGCGTCCTGGCCGTCTTTCAGCCGCACGGATTCGGCCCCACCCGTTTTCTGCGCGCCGACCTGGTGGCCGCGCTCGCAGCCGCCCTGCGCCGCACGGACATTCTCTGGCTGCCGGAAATCTTCTACGCCGGCGGCACCGTCGCGCGCGACATCTCCAGCGGCGACCTCGCCGCCGACCTGGTGGCCCGCGATCGCGACGCGCGCTTCTGCGCCGACCGCGCCGACCTGCCGCGCCTGATCGCCGCCTGCGCTCGACCCGGCGATCTGGTGCTGGTCATGGGAGCGCGCGATCCGTCGCTGACGGGCCTGGCGCGGGACATTCTCGCGGCGCTGGGTTCAGGGGCGGCCGGCGGAAGTTGACGTCGGCTCGGCGGCGGCGTCGCTCGATCGCTCGGGCTGGCAGCGTCCCCGGCGATCCATGAACAGATTGCTGCCGGGGACCGCTTTGGCCATGTGTTTGACCTCGGCGCAGAGGCTGGCCACCTCGAGATAGCGGCTGAAGTCGTGGGTCCGCAGGCGGACTCCGCCCATGCTCAACGCCGCCAGCGGATACTGCACGACCGCACCCTGGCGGTCCTTGGTCTCGATGTAGCCGCGCTCGATATCCTCGTCCCGGTAGAACGCCGGCGCGCCGCTGTCGAACTGCCGGAGGACCTCGGTCGCCAGTTCCTCGGCCTGCTCGGCCTTGACCATCATCACGAAGTCGTCGCCGCCGATATGCCCGAGGAACGCGTTGCCTCCGCAAACGGTGCGGATCGCCGTCTGCATGGTCTCGGCGGTGAACAGGAGCAGGTCGTCGCCGTTGCTGAAGCCGTAGTAGTCGTTATAGGCCTTGAAATTGTCGAGGTCGGCGTACAGCACGGTCATGTCGAGCTTCTGGTCGATCGCGTCCTGGATCGTGGTCACGATCGTGTTGTTGCCCGGCAGATGGGTAAGCGGGTTGGCGTCGATGGCGATGTCTTCGAGGCGCGCCACCTCCTTCAGCAGCTCGAACAGACGGATGTGCGCGCGCACTCGCGCCAGGAATTCGCTGAGGTGGCAGGGCTTGCTGATGTAGTCGACCCCGCCGGCGGCGTAGCCGCGGTCGATGTCCTCGCTGGTGGGTTTCTCGGTGATGAAGATCACCGGCACGTTGAGCAACCGGGCGTCGTCCTTGAGGCGTTCGCAGAGCGTGAAGCCGTCCATCTCCCGCATCTTGGCGGCGATCAGAAAGAGGTCCGGCACGTCGGCCTCGACCCGCAGGAGGGCTTCCTCGCCGTTGCCGGCCGTCACGATGTCGTAGCCCTGCGACTTGAGGGTCGCCGCGTGGATCTTCAGATCCTGACCCTGGTCGTCGACGATGAAGATCTTGGGCTTTCTCGGTTCCACGACGGCCGTCCTTGGTCCTGCGCGGACCGCGACCGTCGTAGAGACACGACGGCCCGGTTCCAGCCTGACAAGTCGGTTTTCGGCAGGAACCGGGCCCGGGTTGAGCGGGATTGTTCCGGTAACCGCTACTTGTTCTCCGCCTGCCGGAACAGCTCCTTCACCCCTGTCCACGTCCGCGGCTCCACCGCCACGATCCCGTTGAACGGGATATAATCGATCGTGCAACTCAGGCTCGGGTCGTCGGTCCGATCCCAGATCCAAGCCGCGATCTGCGCCGCGTCCACCGTCCCCCAGGAGTTCCCCGTCAGGTCCGCATGGTACGGCGCCATATCGCCGCCCTCGCACAGCACGCTCCAACCGCCGCCGTTCAGGATCACCGAATCGTGCAGCTCCAGGTGGCCGTGCATCATGTTGATCGCCGCATACCAGTTGTTGGCAAGAACGTTATTGGCGCCCGTGGCATAGGCATTCTGGTCACGGACAAGCAATCCACAACCCCCATTGATCAACTCGCAGTGCTCGAAATGCACATGCGCTCCGCTGAGCGACGCGATGCCGTAGTTCTGGTAGCCCGTCACCACGCAGTTGCGCACCGTCCCCTGCGCACCCTGCTGGTAGTTGATCGCCGTCACCCCGCCCACGAACGTGCAGTCCTGCACCACCGCGTTCGCCACGCCCACGAACACCACCCCGCGCCCGTTGAACTGGCAGCGGGTCACAAACAGATCGTTCGACTCTTGATGGGCGACAATCCCTAACTCGCCGCACGCCGTGAATATCGAATCTCGGACCAGCCCCTCGTTCGTAGGATTCATTTGTATGCCCGCGACCACGATGTCCGCAAACGCGCAGTTCTCGACGACCAAGTTCGGACACATTGCGTAAACGCCCTTCCATACTCGCTCGATCTGCAGATCCCTGAGCGTCAACCTCGTGGCATGAATGTACGTTACACAGATCCCATGGTATTCGAACGACGGCGGCGGCGGCGGCAGCACTTCCGGACCGATGATCGTCACCCCGGCCCCATCCCCCTGCAACGTCAGGTTATCCTTCGTGATCGCCACGTGCACGTCGGCCCGCATCGTGCTGCCCGAACCCCACGGCGCGTAGTTGTGGATCACCTCGTCGTAGCGGCCCGCGTGGATCCAGATCGTATCGCCCGGCGACGCCGCATCGACCGCCTCCTGGATCACCGTGAAATCGCCGCTACCGTCCTTCGCCACGTGCCACGTTGCCGCCCAGCCCACCTCGCTAACGGCCGCCACAACCAGCGCGATCACCAACGCTCTCATGTCCTGTTCTCCCGTCCGGGGGAGGGCGTGACGCCCTCCCCCGCGCTTGCTGGTCACTTCACGAGCGCTAACCGCTGGGTCTGCACCACCGCGCCGGCTACGAACCGCGCGAAGTACGTCCCGCTCGCCAGCCGCCGGCCTCTCGTGTCCACCCCGCGCCAGGTGACCGCGTGCCGGCCCGCCGGGTATGCTCCCGCCGCGAGCTGCGCCACGCGCTCTCCCTTCACGTTGTAGATCGACAAGTCCACGTCACACGCATCCTTTAACTGAAAGTGCAGTTCCGTCTGCGGATTGAACGGGTTCGGCGCCGGCAACAGCAACGCCGTGTGCGTGACGGCATCCGGAACCTCTCCCGGTTCGAGGTTCTTCAGCGCCATCCCCTCCGCCAGCGGCACCGTGATCGGCGCGATCGCGATCCCGAAGTCGGCGTGTAGCTTGATCCAGTCCTCCCCGTCCAGACTCATCCACCCCGTGTAGCCGTTGGCTCCGGAGGTGTAGCCGATCCCCGCGCCGCCGCCCGCGCCGCGTCCCGTGAACTCCGATTCCGCCGGCAGTTCGAACACCAGGTACAGCGCCCCCAGGCTCGCCGCGACCGGCTGGTCGCCGTCGTAAATTGTACCACAGCAGACGCCTCGGCGGGTGGGTACATTCCGCCGGTAAAGGCAAACTCGGAAACAACGGTCTAATACCGGGGAAGACGCGGGCAACTCCGTGGCTCCGAGCCTGGCGCAGCATCCCCTTCGGCCAGCCGGCCCCTACTCCCTGAACAGCTCCTTCACCCCCGTCCACGTTTCCGGCTCCACCGCTACGATCCCGTTGAACGGGATATAATCGATCGTGCAACTCAGGCTCGGATCGTCCGTGCGATCCCAGATCCAAGCCGCGATCTGCGCCGCGTCCACCGTCCCCCAGGAGTTCCCCGTCAGGTCCGCATGGTACGGCGCCATATCGCCGCCCTCGCACAGCACGCTCCAACCGCCGCCGTTCAGGATCACCGAATCGTGCAGCTCCAGGTGGCCGTGCATCATGTTGATCGCCGCATACCAGTTGTTGGCAAGAACGTTATTGGCGCCCGTGGCATAGGCATTCTGGTCACGGACAAGCAATCCACAACCCCCATTGATCAACTCGCAGTGCTCGAAATGCACATGCGCTCCGCTGAGCGACGCGATGCCGTAGTTCTGGTAGCCCGTCACCACGCAGTTGCGCACCGTCCCCTGCGCACCCTGCTGGTAGTTGATCGCCGTCACCCCGCCCACGAACGTGCAGTCCTGCACCACCGCGTTCGCCACGCCCACGAACACCACCCCGCGCCCGTTGAACTGGCAGCGGGTCACAAACAGATCGTTCGACTCTTGATGGGCGACAATCCCTAACTCGCCGCACGCCGTGAATATCGAATCTCGGACCAGCCCCTCGTTCGTAGGATTCATTTGTATGCCCGCGACCACGATGTCCGCAAACGCGCAGTTCTCGACGACCAAGTTCGGACACATTGCGTAAACGCCCTTCCATACTCGCTCGATCTGCAGATCCCTGAGCGTCAACCTCGTGGCATGAATGTACGTTACACAGATCCCATGGTATTCGAACGACGGCGGCGGCGGCGGCAGCACTTCCGGACCGATGATCGTCACCCCGGCCCCATCCCCCTGCAACGTCAGGTTATCCTTCGTGATCGCCACGTGCACGTCGGCCCGCATCGTGCTGCCCGAACCCCACGGCGCGTAGTTGTGGATCACCTCGTCGTAGCGGCCCGCGTGGATCCAGATCGTATCGCCCGGCGACGCCGCATCGACCGCCTCCTGGATCACCGTGAAATCGCCGCTACCGTCCTTCGCCACGTGCCACGTTGCCGCCCAGCCCACCTCGCTAACGGCCGCCACAACCAGCGCGATCACCAACGCTCTCATGTCCTGTTCTCCCGTCCGGGGGAGGGCGTGACGCCCTCCCCCGCGCTTGCTGGTCACTTCACGAGCGCTAACCGCTGGGTCTGCACCACCGCGCCGGCTACGAACCGCGCGAAGTACGTCCCGCTCGCCAGCCGCCGGCCTCTCGTGTCCACCCCGCGCCAGGTGACCGCGTGCCGGCCCGCCGGGTATGCTCCCGCCGCGAGCTGCGCCACGCGCTCTCCCTTCACGTTGTAGATCGACAAGTCCACGTCACACGCATCCTTTAACTGAAAGTGCAGTTCCGTCTGCGGATTGAACGGGTTCGGCGCCGGCAACAGCAACGCCGTGTGCGTGACGGCATCCGGAACCTCTCCCGGTTCGAGGTTCTTCAGCGCCATCCCCTCCGCCAGCGGCACCGTGATCGGCGCGATCGCGATCCCGAAGTCGGCGTGTAGCTTGATCCAGTCCTCCCCGTCCAGACTCATCCACCCCGTGTAGCCGTTGGCTCCGGAGGTGTAGCCGATCCCCGCGCCACCGCCCGCGCCGTCATGCGTGTGCTCGCTGCCCTGCGGCAGCCGAAACACTACATACAAGCCGGCACTCAGGCTGCCCACGGGCTCGCTGAACGTCAATTCGCTCCACCCCGAACTCATGCCGCTGACGTCTGCGGCCACCGGCAGCGCCGATCCGGCCGGTTCCGGGAACGCCGCCAGGCCGCTCGCAACCAGCACCTGCGGATACACCACCGACCCGTCGTTATTATACCATGCCACGCCGGCCAATGCGCGGCCAATCGGCATCGGCACGTACACGGCCAGGCAACTGCCGGTCTCGACCGGCGTCATGCCGATGACGCCGATGACGTCCTCCGTCGCTTCATCGTCGGCGTAACCAATTGCTGAGAAAAGAAATATCGCGAGAATGCACAGGATCGATCGTCGCGTCGAATGCATGGCCGTCTCCTTTATTGGCAACGGTTACTGAGCGATGCACAGCTTGATGCGCAAAGTCTTGGATTCACTCGTCGTGGTAGAGCCCGGGTGCCGGCCGCTTTCCGCGGTGAAGTCATAAACGCATGGGATGCACGGCCGGTTTTTCCAGCGCAGTTCGTGCCGGAAGACACCGGATGTGTCCCGCCACTGCCGGCATTCGACGCCGGAGTCGCCTGCGCGCAGCCAGTCGATCATCGGATGGCAGGGGGCTCCCATCCCGTCGACGTCGAGATTCACCTGATCGAGCTGCAAATCGGTGCGAACATCCGTCGACCAGCGGAAAATCCAATCGATGGTCGCGTCCGGGCGCAACTCGTAGGTCGCGGACGTGCTGCCCGTCGGAATCGCCACGGCCACCGGCTCGGTGATCTCGTTCACCGCATTGAGCGTCAATGAGACGCCGGTCTGCACGCGCCCGCTGGCCCAATAGATGGTGCAGGACAGGGTGGAAGCCGAACCTACGCCCAGCAAGAACGTGTGGTCGGCCCGGCCGTTGCCGCCGCCGGCGACCTGCAGCGCCTGGTTCTGGTTGTCCGGCAGATGCAACACAACGCGCGTGCCGACAGCCGCCGCCTGCCCCGTACCCTCGGGCTGGAAGAGGCGCAAGCCCACCCAGTTGGCGGGGTCCTGCCCGGCCACGGCGTCGCCGCGGGCCGTGCAGAGGAACTTCGCGCTGTCGATGGCGCGGCCCATGAGCAGCTCGCTCGCCCCGTCGCCGTTCAGATCGGTAACCACGGCGCCGTACGCCTCACCGATGAGCGCCGCCAGCCCCGTCTGCGCCGAATACGTACGGAAACCCAGATCTTCGCCTGCACGGTTGACCATCAGCTGCGGCGGTTCGGTCGCGACCGCCGGCAGCAACAGCACGTCAAGGTAGCCATCGAGATTGTGGTCGAGTGCGCGCAGGCCGGATCGCGGGGCTTCGGCCGGCAGCGGAAACTTATCCAAGACAAACGTGAATGTCGCGTTTCCGTTGTTGACGAACGTGCACGTCGGCACGTTTGAAGAATGCGACGTCGCGACCACGTCGAAATCACCGTCTCCGTCGAGATCGATCCACGCCACGTCACTCAACAGGTAGGCGATGTTCTCAGGGTCAGGCAGCACCAGCAGTTGCTGCTCTTGCAAGATACCACTCTCGTTGACAAAGATACGGATCCCCTTGCCGCCGCTGATATCAGTGACGACGAGATCCATGTCTCCGTCGTGATCGAAATCGCACCATGCGGCGCTCGACGTCGCGAGATCGGCGCTTCCCTGAGCCGGGACCAGGGCCGACGCCGTCACGTCGACGAACGTTCCGCTGTTGACGAGATCGTTGCGCAACAGCACGTCCGGCAGCGTCGCCGATCCCGGTCCCGGCTGGCAGCCGGCGGGGACGTCGGCGCGGCCCACGTAGATGTCGAGCTGGCCGTCCAGGTCGTAGTCGCCGCACGCCACCGACCAAGAGTTCCCCAGTCCCGATGGCACTGCCAGGGCGGTGTAAGTGCCCGGCGAGGCGCTGCTTTGCAGGTAGATGCGGAACGTGCCGTTGTGCCCGGCCGCGACGATCAGATCGTCCAGCCCGTCGTTGTTCAGGTCGGCCGCCACCGCCGGGCCGTGGTTGAAGCCGGGACGCTGGCCTAGAGGAAACGCGTCTTCCGTCGCATCACGAAACGACGGCACGTCGTCGGTGCCTTCGCGGATGCCGAGGTGCCGATACAGGCGCCCCACGTCGTCGAGCTGGCTGTAGAAGACCTCGCGCTGGCCATCGATCACGCCGATCTCGTTGGGCAAGTCGAAAGACACGATCCCCGTCGGCGTGCCCTGATAATCGAGGTCCGACTCGGCCGACGCGTTGCGGTAGTAGACCGCCGGCGTCTCGGTCACCTCGACCTCGAGATCGCCCCGCAGCGTGTACCCCAGACCGTCGCGCGCTACCACCGGCAGCGCATATGAGCCGGGCTGCGCCGTGACCGCGCCCAGATCCACGGTCCAGACGCCGTCGCCGGCCTGGCAGTCGGCCCCCTCCCCGCTGTCGTTCAACACGAGGTTTTCGCCCAGGCCGAGCGGCGTCGCGTCCACCACCAGCGACACCAGCGGCTCGCTGCCGTTGGCCGCCGCACCCGCCACCAGCAGCAGCGTCTGCCCCGCGTGCAGCGGCGAGACCGCCGCCACGGTCGGCGTGCTGCTCGGCGTCACGGTCATCCGGAAGTACTCCGTGCCGCCGGTGCCGATGAACATCAACGACGGGTTGACCGGCGACAGGCCCAGGGTCCGGACGCGGAAGCTCGGCGCCTGCGTCGGATTGCCCGTGCGCTGGACCCACTGCCAGGTGCCACCCGTCGTGCCCGGCGGCACGAACTCCCACACCCCGTTGTTCGGATGCAGGCAGGGTCCGTCGCCCATTCCGATCCAGATGTGTAGCGGATTGACCGGGTCGACCACGATCGCCTGCACGTCCGTAAGGCGGCCGGCGATGTCCAAGGGGTTGGATCCCCACGGCTGGTAGACCGGCGGGAAGTATGGCGTCTCGAAATCGATGACGTACTGCCCGTTCTCGTCATTGAGGAGCACCTCCCAGTCACCCTCCGTCGGGGTCGAGCCCCGCGGCACCGCGAGGCGCAGTACGCCCCCGGCGTGTACCGTGCCTGGCTGGTAAGTCCAAGCGCCGAGATTCCCGCACGAGCCGATGTAGAGGTACTCGCCGTTTGCGTCGCAGGCCGCAGTCTGCGCGCCCCTTACCATGCGTCTCTTATATGAACCCGATTCCTGTATCTGCAACCACGACTGTGCAGTGTTACGGATCTGGGTATCAACGGCCCAGACGCCGCTTTTGTAATTGGAGGCGTTGTACACCAAGACAATGAGTTTCGTGGTGTTCGGGATGTATAAAAGCTCGCTGACACGTCCCCAATCATCAACGGCCCACCATGGCGTTGTATCCCAAACCCAGGAGGTACCTTCCTTCGTCGCGCGGAAGAGTTCCGCGAAGCCATCCTTTGACACCACAGCGTACATCGTGTCCTCGTGCACGATTTCGAAACAGGAGACCTTGTAGGTTCCCGAAGTGTAGGGGGATACACTATCGAAATCTCTCGACAGGAACTCCCAGCAGTATCCGTCTCCCTGATTGTTATGGACATCGCACAGGTCCGGATTGTACTTCGCGATGACCTGTGTTTGCCTGGGGAAAGGATATGTCTGGTCCTCAGGAATGTAGGTGTCGTAGCCAAAGCAGTCGCCCTTCCGCGGCCCAGTCCTGACTACGTAGATGTCGTTGCCTATCGTTTCGACGTCGAACACGTCCTTGCTGCCGATCGCCCACCGGCTGAGCCATTCGAAGCTCGATCCGTAGATGTCCGACGCGGCGAAGGCCGCGAAGTCGCCGCTGCCGATGACCAGGCGGCCGTCCGCGGTGAACGCCGCCGCGTTCGGACACATCAGATTCAGCCCGTTCGAGGTCCAGAATCCCCCGCCGCCCGAGCAGTTGCGCTGCTCCCACACTCCCGGCGTCGTGTCTATCCCCATCGGGATGTGGTACGACATATTGAACATGTGATCGTTGTTGCTTGGGTGGTAGACCATGGGCACGGTCGCCTGGAGAACATAGTTGTCCAGCCAACCAGATTCGAACGTATTGAC
>Ga0334887_1003815_pt1 | contig 14414 bp, 14 predicted proteins | sample GraSluR1_MG_10_FD_207217 | JGI IMG/M metagenome (GOLD analysis project Ga0334887, IMG submission 207217) | Sludge microbial communities from methane-producing bioreactor in Wageningen University, Netherlands - Granular Sludge_18_07-R1 | ecosystem: Engineered > Bioreactor > Anaerobic >...
CGACGACGACGAGCGGATCGCCTCCATGCCCGCCTTCGAGTTCTTCTCCTGGTTCTGGAGCGACGAGAGCTACTACCTATCCGAACGCCAGGACGCCGACCGGCCGCTCTCCAAAGGGCATATCCTCGTCTGCCGCAAGTACGTCCAGACCAACCTGAAGCAGTTCGAGGCGTTCTCCCTGACCCCGGTCCGCGAACTCAGGCTCTCCATCGTAGAAGCCTTCGTACGGAAGCTCCGCAAGGCGGGCAAGAGCCTGGACGTGGTCAAGCGGAACCTCGATACCATCCGGACGCCGATCAACTGGGCCCAAGCGCGAGGCCTCATCGAAGCGCCTTTCTCCTTCAAGACCCTCGTCCTACCTCGAAGGGACAGCCGCGAGCGGGGCATCCTGAGCGACGAGGAAATCTTGAAGATCGTCGACCTACCCTACGCCAAGCCGTGGGTCGCCGAGTCCGGCCGTATGCACTGGGACGTCCGGCCTCGACCCCGGCAGAGCGGAGGGCGGACCTACGATACGCCGCCCATGCTCGATGTACGCCAGAAGGCGGCCATCGTGATGGCCTTGTTCGCCGGCCTCAGGCGGGGTGAGATACGCGGGCTCCGCTGGTGCGATATCGATACCGAAAGAAAGCTGATCGAAGTTAGACACAACTATGTCCGCTTCGATGGAGACAAGGCGCCGAAGAAGATGTCCCTCGGCACCGTGCCGTTGGCGGTGGAGCTTGAACAGATGCTCGACGACCTTAGAGCCCTCTGCGAGAGCCTGGGTTACACCGGCGCCAACGACTACGTCCTACCCGGCACCGCGCGGGATCGACCCGTCAACGAAGTAACGATTCGCCGAGGCTGGGAACGGGCCCTGGAGCTTATCGGTATTCCGGAACGGGAACGCCTCAAGCGTAACCTGCTCCTTCATGGCGCGCGCCACGCCTACACTACTCGGCTCCTGGATTCCGGGGAGCTCTCACCGGCCGAAGTGGCCAAGCTGACCCGCCACAAGGATCTTTCCATGCTATCCCGCTACGGCGGCCATCTCCGCGACGAGACCATAGAGAAGGGTCGCAAGGCCCTCAGCTTCAAGAAGGAGGCAGACCATGCCAGTCAGTAAACTCAGGCTACCCAGGAAAGACCTAATCCCGCCACTCCCGGACATCGCCGACCTGGCGCGACAGCTTCAAGCACGCCTCGAAGGACTTCAAGACCCGACGCTTCGAGCGGAAGAGATCGGGATCACCCTCGGGGAGCTGGATCGCATCAAGCTGCATGGCGACACACTTTACCGCAGGTTAAGCAGTGAAGGTGCCCTGGATGAACCTGACGCATACTGGAAGTATTCCGAGGAATTGGACCGGTTCCGACATGAGCTTCTCACCGGACGTGATCGCGAGCTGCTCGCAGCCCGCCGCCCCGAACCGGAGCAAACCGCAACCCGGAAGCCGCGCCAGATGCCGATACCCGCCTTCCTGGCCGAGAAGGACGATCGACAGGCTAGGAACCGGGAGCGGACCGACCTCCCCGATACCATGAACATGGCACAACTAGCGTCCTACCTGGGAGTCAGCACCCAGTGGGCCTATCAGAACTACAAACGCCTCGCCATACCCTACGCGGTAATCGGATGCCTCAGGCGCTTCCGCAAGGACAAAGTCGACGCTTGGTGGGAGGCTCAAAGCAGGCAGTAACCGACCACCGCCTTATAGGTATTTTGCCGATGCCTATAAGGCAGTGGCGCCATCATATCGCAGATGATAAACTGTCGATATGAAGTCACCATCTTTAGCCACGGCCTTCGATACAGCCATAGCCGATACCGCCCGTCGAATCGATACGCTTCTCGCCGGAAACCCTGACCAAACCGAGCTAGAGGCCTTACAGACCGAACTTGCCGCCCTTATCAGAAATCGGCGGGATCACCTATATAGCCTCGTCGACGCCCGAGCCATCGTTAGCCAGGTCTTCGACGAACCATTCTCTGAAACCCGTCGCCAGAAGGCGGCCGAACTCGAAAGCCAGGTCTTATTGCTAATCGAACAATACCATCGGGAAGCTGATGAGACCAAGGAGGTCTTGCGCTCAGATTACGATCTACTAGTAGATGTCCTTGCCTTCCTGCGCTTTTTCAAACATGACGACCTACCGACGTCAGAAACTGAGGCCCCCTCACCGCGCCTGATCTGGACCGGCAAGCATGGCCTGACGCGACAGGCTTTCGTAGAGGCCCTCCAGGTAGCTAAGTTCATCACCCTGGAAAATGCCACTTTGCTGGCAGCCACGCTCGAGGACTACAAGGCCGAGAAGAAAGCCCAGCGGCCGAAGGTGGACTGGGATGGGAGCAAGGAGACCTTAGTCACCTTTCTGATCATGTCGTATAATTTGGGCATCCTCAAGCCTGATACCATCCTCGTGAGGAATCGGGACATCGTCGAGGATGGCGAAGGAGTCATCAAAGCGCCGATCCCTCCCATCGCCGATATCATAGCCGCTCGCTTCACGATCCAGGGAAGAAATGTTTCCCATTCGGACATTTCTAGGGAGGCTAATAAAAAAGCCGAAGCTGGGATCGATAAGCTCACCGTGCTCGAACTTCTCAACCTAAAAGATCATCTTCAGGGGCTAGCCGAGGTGAACGGTTTCAAACGTCTGGATCAGTCCTTCGATTGGGACGACATGCTCTACTCTTTCTTCCGTCTGTATGACAGCGGTAAAAAGGATCTTGACTTCCTTACCGATGAGCTGCGATGCCTGGATCTTGAGGTGCTACGGATCTTGAATGACCTCCATAATAAGCATTACCTGGATCGCAAAGGACTTTCCGAGGATCTAGCGCGACTGTGATTCAGTTTCACAGATAGCTTAAACGTTTTCAACGCCCTGGCCTCCGGCTTGAGACGCCTTATTTGCGTGTTCTCCTATTCGCGTGCCTTAAAAAGGGTGCTGTACCCCACCTAGTGGGGGAGTAGCATTATCGCAAGGAGAACGCGATGGATTCAAACACGAAACATCAGGCCGAGGATCAGAGCCAGATCGAGGCTATTCAGGATGTGCTCGGAGCCACCCGAGACCATCTCGCGGTCACGACCAAGGACAGCCCCGTGAACGCTTTCTACCGCATCATGGTGGAACAGCTCGGCTGGAAGGGTTCGGACCAACTCTATTCATACAGCCCAGCCGAGCGTAAGGACCTACAGCGAGTAGCGACCGAGCTCGCCCTGGCGCTTCATGCGTCAGTATCGCAGACCGATGCCACCGATCTCGTCTCCACCGACTTCTTCCATCTGGTTCGAGCCATCCGCAGGCTCAAGGAGCTCCACGGCCTAACCGAGCTCGGAGTCATGATCCTGCTCGACAAGCTCGTCTCGGACGGGCTCTATAAGAACCTCTACTACTGCACCTCCCCGACCGCATTCTTCCGCCGAAGCCCCGAGCTGTTCGGAATAGAGCCTTCACGCGCTCGCGATCTTCAGCAGCGCGGTAAGAACTACCGGATTCACTGGGACAGGATCGACAAGGGTGTCGGCTCGGTTCCGCCCATGGCGCTGGATGAGCTCTGTCTCAAACATCTCTCCAAGCTCACCCTCCTCGATCAGGCCGTGAGCGCCTTCGGGGCGGAAGAGGCGCTGAGGTTGTTCCACACGAGCACCTACCGTAAGTTCGCCGCCGCCATCAGGGAGAAGCTCGGGAATCCTAGCAAGAACCCGAAGGTCGCGTCCCCGGAACAAGCCAAGACCATCACCACCTCCGTCACGGAGACGACCGAGGAACCCAAGCACCCCCTTGAAGTAGCTTGTGCCCGTATCCTCAAGAAACGGGGGACAGTCTACCTCGCTACGGGAGCCAGTGAGGACCAAATCAGCCGCGCCATCGAACGCCTGCAAGAGTACCGGCTATCCAAGGACGAGGAGAAGAAGGTCGAGCTTGGCGCCAAGCCATACGACTACCGGAACCCGCTGAAGGTCGATCCGGACCTCTGGAACATCACGAACGCGATCGTGATCAAGGAGCGCATCAAGCTCGGGATCGCCCAGGGAGCCGCACGGCGACGTACCATCGCACTCCTCATGCACCGCCTCGCCACCGAAACGCCATTCAGCGCCTACTGGCGGAATCCCAGATTCGGCATTCGATACTCTAACTTCGGAGCCTTTGCCAAAGGCGAGCTCCACATGGGCGAGGAGTATCGCGACTACCTCCGGGTGGGCAGGAACCTCGCCCAGTACCACTACGTCCTCGACGGCATGAAGAACATCGATGAGGACCGCATGTTCTACAAGCTCCGATACCTGGACGCCGCCATCGCCACCTACGAAGGCAAGGTGGGCCTCATCCGAACCCGCCTGGCCTCCCTGAGCGTACGCGACTTCCAGCGCTTCGCCACCGATCCGGCCTTCGAGACCAGCTTCGAGGCGAAACTCAATAGCAAGGCTCGCGAGAACCTCCTCGGTTACGTGAGCCGTATCCACGCCAGCCTCGACAACGGCGAACCCGTACAGGTGATCGAGCTCTACGGCGAGGAGGAGTTCGGAAGGATGCACAGCATCCTGGAAGCGATCAAGGCCGAGGACTTGAGCGCCGGCCACCCTGGACACAGCGGAGCGTCGTCGGAGCCAGCGGACGCGATCGACGTAACGAGCCAGGAGCAGAACGTAGCCTGACCGAATAAAAGCTACGATGCCCAACGCCTTTGCTGGGCATCGTAGCTATTTCAATTAATCGCCTTCCACCCCATATGGACTCTACTGGTAGAACAGACAATCTACCAAAGGAGTCCTTATGCTTTATGACCTTATCAGTGAGCGCCATGCACCGCCGTACCGAATCGGCGGCCCCGGCGATGCTTACACCGTCCTCAAGCGATACGCCAATGCCCGAACCGAACGTTTTCTGGTCGTGCTTCTGAACGGCGCGCATGATGTGATCAGCACCCGAATCATCACCGTGGGCTTGCTTAACAAGACGATCGTACACTGCCGGGAAGTTTTCCGGCCTGCCATTGTAGAGAACGCCGCAGCCTTGTTACTCTCTCATAACCATCCTTCAAACAGACTTGACCCGAGCAGTCAAGATTTAGATATTACCAAACGCCTTCAAGATGCCGGTGAGCTCTTGGGCATACCCGTACTCGATCACTTAATAATTGGCCGTTGCGGATTTTACTCGATGGTCGAACATGGCCTGATGACTCCTTCCGGTTCCGGAACGAGTCCTTACCCATGAAGTCGGGGAACATATAAAGAAACTAGGCTTCCACCTGCTGATCCATCTCGATATTCCTATCCCCTCAGCTCAAGGATACCAAGCTGGTAATACTGCGGGCGGCCAAGGTCCGGGACATAGCCGCCGCCGGCCTGCTCATCCTTGACCAGCAGGCCGGAAGCCAATATCTGGGCCCTGATCCTATCGTAACCGCTATACCATTCGTAGATCAGCTCTGAGGGCAGGGGATACGCGCCCCTGCCCTGGTTCCTTCTCGTAAGATCATCGATACCGCTCGCCGGATCGGCTACGGCATCGTCGATGATCCTTCTCCAAGCCTCCAGGTTGGTAAAGAACCGAAGCACCGCCATCCGGCTCTGCTTCGGCTGCGGGCTCACGCTCTCAAGCCGCTCCAGCATCCGCTCCGCCGCTTCCCGGTTCCTCGGATACTTCCCTTCCTTTTCTTCCCACAACCGCATAAATCGCGAGGCCCCGGCCTCCGTCACGTTGCAAGCCGCATACAACGACTCAATCCTACTTCTCAGCTCCCGCAGGTTCCGGAACATATCCCCGCTATACCCCGTCGCCCTCGACCTCGTCTCCCAGCCCAAGATCCACTCGGTCACGTCGTCCAGGGTCATCCCCCCGCGCTTCCCACCCTCAACCATCTTGATCAGGCGCACATTACTCTCGCCATCGCGAAAGGGCATCAATAGCTCCTCGGCTTCCCTACTGTTCCTAGGCCGCAAGCTCAAGAGCTCCGCATCCGCCTGGCCCCTCGTACCGCTGGCCCTATCGACTACCTCTCTCTCTCGGAGACGTTGCCCCGGCCGCTCTTCCTTCGGCCACCCCTTCTCCAGCACCTCCTCCTTGATCAACCCTTCTAGCCGATACCGCCTCAGGCCCCGCCAGAAGGCCTCGCCGTCGGCAGGCCGTCCCATCGGCTCAAGCCGATCCGGCTCCAGCAACCTATCCAGCCTCGGTATCCTCAACGGCCTACTCGGCGTCGGCATGATCTCCAGGCTCCGCTCTATCCCACGCTCCCTCTTCTTCTCTTCCCAGACCCTCTTCACCTTCCCGAGCTTCAATCTGAGCTGATACCACAGCGCCTCTTCCTCCAAGCACCAGTACACATGCGCCCCGTGCGGACTCCTCGCCACCAAGCTCGGCTTTTCATTGAAGCACTCCACCAGAGCCTCTACCGCCCGCACGGTCTCCGGCTCCAGCTCATGCTGGAACTTCCAGCTCGGTATCGACGGGCTCTTTGCCTCCCGTAAGGCCTGCTCTAGCCCTTCTTCTACCTCTCCATCAACTCCACTTTCCGCCCACCCGGCCCACGTCTTTGGGTCCTGCGTGAACGGCCCAGCTTCATCCCACCTCTCCCGCACGACCGCTGGTTCCTGCCGCTCCTGCAGCCCTCTGCCGTCGTCCTCATTTCCCACCAGCTCCGGCTCATCTCCACCCTTGCCAGGCACATCCACGTCGAAGCAAATAAACCTCGGCCTCCGATTCATAAGGAGCCCAATATCTCCATGTCCTGTTATCGCTCGGTATACTACAGCATCCCCGGCCAACCCGTGATTCCTTTTCCATCCACCGTGCGCACCTTGGTTATACGGCGTCCTAAAGTAATTGAACCGCTCCATGAAGGCCGCTACCTCCCGAACCGCATCCTCATCAAGCGTGTCCATCAGATCCCCCTTAACCATTTTGTCACATTTTCCACTGTGACCGCGACGACCTTAATAGTATCTAGACGATATTAGTTGTCAAAGGTCCATATATCTATATTAGCCATACCTAGCCTTGACATTAGAACTTCTACAGATCCTACGCTCAGTTCTCCACTGAGCTGCGCAATCGCCATCCTGATGCTCCTGCTACTACCTCTATCCGCTCGCTTCTTGTCTTAACGTCCCAGGCTCTCGGTACCCTACAGCCCCGATCGAGCCCACCCGCATCCCCACAAACGTTTTCACTGGTCTTCTGTAGCCCTGGCCTCCGCACACTCATCCAGCGCGCTACTTCACTTCTACTCTTCCAGCCCCGCCAGTTGCGCATAAGGATTTCACAGGCGGGTCCGCCATTCTCTATTTATCAATACGGCCCATCTCTTACCTCATCGGCAGGCTCGATCCCGGCCGCTTCCCATTTTCCCATCTTCCCAAGGAGGCTCCCATGCTCGCCACTCTTCTCGACGCTCCCCCTACCGCCCCGCTCGCGCTTGTTGACACCGCAGAGCCCGGCGCTCTTCCGTCGCTCTCAAACGTCCTATTCGACTTCACCATCCCCAGCGCGGAGGCCCCGGCCGCCGAACCCTTCACGGTCGACTCTCTTTCCAAAGCCAGCTGGGTAGCCTCGCGCATCCTCGAGGCGCAGGCCCGCACGGCCCAGCGCTCCGACCTGGCCCGCTCCTACAAGGCCCGCATCGACAGCTGGCTCGCCGAGGCCAACTCCTCCGACATCGATTCCATCGAGTACCTTTCCACACTCTTGAAACCCTGGGTCGAATTCGAGGTCGCCAAGCAGCGCCGCTCCCGCTCCATCATTCTACCGACGGCTACCGCCCAGCTGCGCAAGCTCCCGGACCGGGTCGACATTCTCGATGTTCCTACAGCCCTCGGCTACCTCAAGGCCAATCACCCCGAGGCCGTCATCGTCCGCGAAGACATCTCGAAGACCGCCGTCCGCTCCTTGATCTTTACCGAAGGTGAAGCCATCCCCGGCGTCGAAGCCCAGTTGGGCCACGACGAGCTCTATCTCCGCCCGGCCGCCCAGGCCTGAAAGGACACTCCATGCGCCTCTTAAACAGCCTGCTCCTTGAGGGCTCCATTACTTCTTCTCCGCTCTACACCGAGCCCGCCAACGATCGCCCGGCCGCCGCCCGCTTCCTACTCGACGCGGGCCCCGACGTTCCCGCCATGCCGGCCATCGCCTACGGTCGCCTCGCCGCCACCGTTCGCGACACGCTCCACGTCGGCACCTCCGTCCGCCTTGTCGGCCGCCTCGGCATCGACTCTTCGCTCGATGCTATGACCCCGGTCGTAATCGTAGTCGAGCACGTAGAGATCAAGCGGTCCTTCTCCCCGGAAGCCCGCGCCTATGCCGAGGACGCGGCCTCATGACACCTGACCTAATAGCCAAGTACAGCAGGGCAGATGCGCTCGCCGATGGCGTCCTCGTCGATGTCTCCGACTTCGCCCGCGAGGCTGGCTTCAAGCTCCCAGTGGCCGTCAGCGACACCCTCTACCACGGCTACCTAACGCCACCGCTCGAGCTCGCCAAGGAAGGCCAGAGTCTGGATGGACGCCTTTGGGACACGCTTTCCGTCCTACGCTATGCCATCAAGTCGGCTTCTGCGACGGACCGCCTGTCCTTTACCGTTCTTTTCGCGCAGGCTTCCGACGCCACACCAGTCTCTGTCAACCTTCTGGCCGTCTGCGGCCCCGGCGACTCCGGTGAGCTCGTCATCACGATCATGCTTCCGTCTGATGACTAACCCAATGGCCCCGGCCCGCCCGGGGCCATTCTTCATTCTTGTATCCTCGATACCCCATTAGCCCTTCAGCAAGAAAAGATACAGGGAGCGTCTACAAAGTACTCGCTACAGGCCTTCTACACGCCTCCAGAGCCTTTATCGAGCCTCTTTCCACTGCAATCCATTCAACCTGATCGTGCCAGCTTTCGGCACGGTCTACTTGTATCCTCTTCTTCCCGGCTGCCCTGGCGTGGCCGTATCACCACGGAGTCCGAGATGCCGAATCCTTACGCGAATCTGACGAAGCTCATCCAGGCAGTCTCACTCCTCGCCGCCCAGAACGGCGTCACGATCAAGACACTCATGTCCCGGCTCAGCGTCTCCCGCCGCTCCGCCTTCAGGATGATTGCAGCCCTGAGTGACCTCGGGTTGCCCATCGTAGACGAACGCCGTGACCTGTCCACAGAAAAGATCTATCGCCTTCTTGAAGACTATACCCAGCGTCTCCCAAATATGACGCTTCCGAGCCTTGACCTCACTGCTCAGGAACGTTACTTTCTCGACGCCATCCTGGAAGGCCGCTCGCTCCGTGACTCCTCTTCCTCGGCGCTTCTGTCCTCGCTCCGCTCCAAGCTCGACGTCCTTCTTCCGGACCTTGATCCAGGCACCGCTAACAATCCGACCACCACGCTCCTTGAGACTTTCCGCGCCGCCATTAAGACCGGCCAAGCCTGCTCTGTCGTCTATCGCTCCCCGGTTGACGGCATTGCCCGCTCGTATACCCTTTATCCGGTAAAGCTCCTCGAGCATCGCGGCGGCCTTTACCTTTACGCTAAGCCTGAAGGCCAGACCAACCTACGCCTCCTCGACCTGGACCTTTTCGAATCCGCCACGCTCGCTGCCACGACATCAGAACATCCGGTTGACGTTGACTATGCCGCTTCTCTTGCCGCCACCTTCGACCTCGAGGCTGACGCCCCGGTCCAGGCCACCATCCGCTTTTCATCCGCCGTCGCAAAGCAGGCTACAGCCCGCCATATCGGCATTATCCAGTCAACAAAGAACCAAGCGGACGGCTCAACCATCCTTACGATCGGTTCCCGCAATCTCCGTGACCTTATTCGATGGGCGCTTTCATGGGGGCCAGACGCGGAGATTCTAGCCCCTCCAGAGCTCCGCTCCATGACCTGCAAGGAACTCGCCCATGCCCTTGCCCGTTACGACTCCTCTCGCCCGTCGCGCGGTTAAGTTCCGCCCAACCAAGGTAAATGCTACTTCTTTATAAGAGCATCGTGCCAGGAAATGGCACGGTTGTGCTTTATCCTTGGCTGTTTCCTTGGAGGAGTTAACCCATGACAACATGTACCCGTTGTGGCCGTCAGCATAGAGGGTATGGTTTATGCCCGCAGTGTCGCAGTGAGGAAGATGAAAACAAGCGTCGTGAACGCATCCTTGCTGATCAACAATACCTTATCCGACAGCAGCAACGACAATTCGACCGGGCTCAATCCGAATCAAGAGCTCAAGCTGAAGGCGAAGCTAAAAGGGCCGCCTTTTCGACAAAGTTCATCGAGTTCTCCCAATATGCTAAAGAGCGCGACTTCATAAGCGTATGCGTCAATGTCGATTTCTCATTGGTCGAGAACTATAAGGACATCCTGCTTACTGGACGTTCCAAGGCTTTCGGCGATTTCGTGACCGCTGCCACTAAGGATGACCGTTGTATTGACCTCTCATCCTTTGGCCTGACCATGACCAAATCTTCCACGCTCAAGGAGCTACGCGAGGTTCTCAATAACAGTACCGAGATGCTTGGCACAGTCCTTTTACGACGAGCTTCTTCAGATTCCTGTGATTTTTATGCGTGCTCGTCCTCGACCGTACACCGTTACTTGCCAGAGAATGGTTATGAAGGCAAGGAAGCTAAGATCCCCGGCTATAACTACATCTTCTTCTTGCCAGAGGCCAAGCTGCCTCAATTTCTTGGCCTGCTTGCCCATACGGAATCCCAGATTGCCGCTGCCTACTGCCAGATAGAGGATATCAAGAAGAAACATGTAGACGCTACACTCCCCGTTATGACGAAGGAGGATCGGGCGAAGCCCTTCCTGTTCACTTGTGTTCGCGCTTTCCTAATCTTCGTGTCGGCTTTTGCGATCCTGAGCTACGCGTACTTAGCGCACATCAATAGTCTCGTTTTCGCTATCCTTTGTATCGGGATCGGCATCGTAGCCTTAACCATGCTCATAAAGTCAGGGCGATTCATGGAGAAGGTTAGTAGCAAGTTGCGGGATAAACGGGTTTCAGCAGTCAAAAGAGCTGAAGAGGTCATGTTGTCGGAAATCATCGCTGCGCTCAATGACTCTAAATCACAAACAAGTATGTGAGATGCATCAGTAAAAGGAGGTTAATATGAATAGGACCGTTTTGCTCCTATCGGTATTGTTGAGCTTCGGTTCCATCATTGCGGTAGCCCAGGATGCCGCCGACATCAAACCGGACTATGACTATGTCGACAAGTCGCTTTCCGAGAAGTACAACACCAGCGCCGCAGCCCAGTTCTTCGACAATCCCGCGGCTTTCAAGGACAAGACCGTCAGGCTGATAGCCCGGCTGGCAGCTGGAGGACAGCTCAGGGCGACTGTTGGCTTTAATGTTAGGTTTATCGCCTATACCAAAGCTCCAATAGAATACTTCTTCATCACGATCCCCAAGGACATGGAAGTCCCCAATGTCTCGGAGTTTGGAGATACCGTGATCATCACCTTCCGCTGCGAGCAAGGTCTCCTCGACAAAGGCAACATCGCGCTTTCTATTGTCCGCGCGAAACGCTGAAATCTTGCTTTGCCTGAGGCTTTGTCATCCCCTTCCAGGAAATCATCGAAGCCCTCAAGCTGAGAATTGAGTTTCCGTTTTCATTGCTAAGAGGCCAACAGAACAGCCTCAGCATGATCGTAAGAGCAGGCGATCGAACGTTTTCAAGCCCGAGAGGACTACCGGGACTACAACATGTTTGCCAATAGACGGCGACAACCATTCTCCTCATCGCATGGATACTGCCGTAGGCCGCAGGCAGCGTCTTTGCATGTCCAGACCACCACTAAAGTACGCCTCTTGCTACATTTTCAAATTAATCCCACTTTCCACTTCTCGAGGTTTCCATGAAGACCATCTGTTTCACCTCGATCAAGGACGGCAGCGGTAAAAATCCGCTCTGTATCCTCGCCGCCAACTATGCCGCCACCGCAGACTACCGAGTCCTCGTCGCCGCCCTGGACATCCAGGACAGCACCTTGTTATACCCCCGACAAGGCTGACTGCATCAGCTGGTTCTAATTGATGTGTGCGAGTCATCGGTTGGCTGACCAGCAATGCTGCTCCATTTACTGCCATCTGAGCTATCCAAGAAGACCTCCCTAGGCTCGGGAAGGCAGATTTGGACTTCTAATTGGCATCCCTTAAATCCCAGCGATCAATCAGAATATCAAGCAGCTCCTTTTGTCGTTGATCGACAACAGGTGGTGTCCATTCAGCGGTATTAAGAACCTGCGTTGTCAGAACGTATGACGACACCCCGCGCTTCCCACCGAAGTACGCTGTCTTCTTGGTGTCGAAATCGAAGTTCTGTGCTTTCGAGTTTCGCTTCTGTGTAAGGGGTACAAGGTTCGCTATGCGATGAACCCAGCTCTTCCGTTTGTCTGGATCAGGCCATAACTTCTGCCATTCGCTCCCGTCGCTGACGGTTTGTGGTAGAACGTGCTCGATAGTCAGTAAGGTTGGATCATAGGTTGCAGCCCCATCTGACAGGAATGAATCCAAGCGAAGGATAAGATAATTACGGCGGCGAGCAGTCAATTCATAAATATCGCCATCAAGAGATCCTTTCATCTCATCTATTTCAGTTTTGGTAAGATCGACGCTGACAGCAGGTGCATCCTTTGAATGCGGAGCTTGCAGGGAAGCAATAACTTCTGCATAACGTTCTATGCGTTGATTCACGTTTTTAGCGCAAATATGCAAATAGGCCGCCAGACGCTCTAACTTTGTAAAGAACCATAGAACGTATTCCGGGTTATCTTTCATTTGCGAAAGGAAGAGGATCGCAGGCGGTAGCCAATCGGAGTTGTCGATGCGATTAAGCCATTTCAGAAGACGATTCACGTCCTCAGCATTTTTCGTTGACACATATTGCTGTGATTTTGCGATGAGGTATGAATCGGCGTAGGGCTCCAGGACTTTTTCAATCAGGTCTTCTGGGGTGTTTACTACGCTTAGGACATGCTCCTTGAACTCCTCAAGTAGTGCACGCTTTGCTTTTTCCCGAGCATAAATCATGCGGATATGTCCAAACAGGTCATTGAAACCATTCCTACCGGTTTGAACTTCGAGTTCCTCCCATTTTTCAGTGAACTCATCCTGACGCGCCGGGGCAATTCGCCCGATAACATCAGCCTTAACAATATCGGAAGGGAGTAAATCTAGGCCTCGGTTGTTCAGCACTGAGAACACCCTGAAGGCGGATTGTTGGCTCGGCGTTGATACGGCCACCAAATAGCACCGTTGAACCAGAAACGCGCCAAAATCACATAGCTTGTTAGAGTCACTGCCGAAGGTATTTTTAAGTCTGTCCAGTAACAGGCGACTGTTTGACTGAATGTTTTTCTGAGATTCGTTATCGAGACCAGCAGGATCAAGGTTGAGCAGGGTATCAAAATTAAGAGACTGAACGTGTTTTGCAAAAAACTCACGGTCCCTTTCTCGGAGAGAAAGCCTCGGTTTAGGCTTCAGTCCTTGGGAGACACGTCCTGGCTCCCTTATATAGTTCTCAAAGTCACTTCTCAGATCGCCCGAAAGATTTGATGTTATCGATGAGAGGAGAATCGTCAGCGTCGTTAATCTCTGCTGACCATCAATGACCTCAGAGTAAGGTTTCCCTTCTTCTTTGATCAGAACAATGCTGCCAAGGAAATAAGTGTCTTCCTTCTCGCGGGCATAAAAATCATATAAGTCGTCAAACAACTCGGATGCCTGGTCCACTGTCCATGCATACGGCCTTTGATAAGACGGTATAACATAATCAAAGTCTGAGCTGAATATTTTGGAGAGAGGATATTCGGCACCATTGATTTTCTTGCTCATCTTGTCTCCTTGCTGAATCGTCTTCGCTAGTCAAGTCAAAAAGGCTTCGAACTACTCGTAGTATTTTCTGCTATAAAGAGTATGCGCAATGTACCAGTCGTGTGTGTGGAGCACCTTCATTTGGTAACCAACGCCTTCATCTGGTCAAAGTGGCGGTTATCTTCTTTGTGAATCAAAGAAAGCAGATCGTTCAGTACCTGCTTCGTTTCAATTAGGATTGATGGGTCATGTTCCGGATCAGAAATCTGGCCCGCGTGAGAGTGCGTATGAAGGAACCTGAGAATCCTGGTCTTTTTTGCTACATCGAAATCGATAACTTCGAGTTGTTGACGCAATTCTCCAGACTTTGACGGCTGGCGAAACGCAAGAAATGATTCCAAGAGCCTTCGAGCGATATTAGGCAGATGGTAATTTTGTTGTAAATCAGCTTCTTCATCAGAATTGGCAGCTTTGTAAACAAGGCTGAAAAGATAATGATATTCTGATTCGTACTCATGTAGCAGGCTGTCGAGTCTTGATATGGAGGAAGACCGTTTGCCACCGGTTACATTGCTGGTCAGCATGTAAAACCTTCCTGGTCTTACGTTCATGTCCTTTTTATCTT
>Ga0334887_1003820_pt1 | contig 14397 bp, 3 predicted proteins | sample GraSluR1_MG_10_FD_207217 | JGI IMG/M metagenome (GOLD analysis project Ga0334887, IMG submission 207217) | Sludge microbial communities from methane-producing bioreactor in Wageningen University, Netherlands - Granular Sludge_18_07-R1 | ecosystem: Engineered > Bioreactor > Anaerobic >...
GCCGATGTTAATTTCCAGGTCGTCCCCGCTGCCCACCGGAGGCGCAATCGGGGTAATGGTTACGGGCCCCACTGTACCGGCGAAGCCGGTCGTATCCACCACGGTTGAGCCGAGCACGAACTGTAAACCGGCCGGTAGATCATCCGGAATGTAGAGGGAGGGGGTGGTACCTTCGGGCAGGGTAATGCGCAGGGCAAAAGTGATCACCTCGCCCACTGCCACGGAGGGGTCGATCGTGTGCAAGGCTGAGGTCAGCTCGATCGATTTGCTGAAAGCCGGGTCGGCAATACTGAAGGAAGTGCCATCCGTAGCAGCATAGTCATCCAGGGAGCCGCCGGGGCCGTCTGCCCCATCCCGCTCGTCGGGGTTCAAGCCCGCGGTGGAGGTCCAGGTAACATCGCCGGTGTTGGCGATCAATTGGCCAGGCGAAACACTCTGGTTGAGGGTAACGCTATAGGTGATAACCACGCTGCTTCCGGCTGTATTGGGCACAGAATCGATTACCAGGTTGATCGCTGCGGGGGTGGAATTGTTGGTTACCCCCAGCGCACCGCCGTTCAAGGTAACACTCACAGAGGCCGGCAGGAGGGTGACCGAAGAGGGCAAAGTGTCTACAAAATTGACGTCGTAAGCCGTGGCATGGCTGGCGGCGGTGGGAGCAAGGGTTACCCGGTAAGTAACCGTATCCCCGCCGTCCGGAGTTACATCAATCGAAGAAATTTCTTTATCGATGCTCAAGACCGGCTCGACCAGATCGAAATCGTCGCTGTCCGTGCTGGAGCGGGCTGTACCACTCTGGCTGGTATAGGTCAATTCCACATCGTTGACCAGATGGGTGCCGTCAGCGTTGCCGTTCACGTTGGCAACGATCGCGTCATATTCAATCGTTACCGGCACAGCCGAAACGACCGTAGTCGTGCCAAAGTCCCAGGTCAGGACAACGGGAGCAGAGCCATCATTCGGGCTGCTGGCGGTGAAACTGGCTGCCCCGATCCCCGCCGAGACCGTCTGGCTGCCGAAGTCATAAATCAACCCGGCTGGCAAGGTATCGACCACTTTGGCGGCTTGCAAAGTACCCAGCGGGCTGGCAATCGTCAGGGTAACATGCACCTTGTCGCCAATCGCGGCCTGGGTAACGCCGCCGTCGCTCTTACTGATCGTGGCGCCGGTTGAGGTAACCGTGGCGCTGGCGGTGTCTTGCACGCCATCCACACCCGGGCGGTCGATGCTGTCGTCATAACTGCGTCCGCCGCCTGCATCCTGCGAGTACCAGTCGGCGTCGATCGTGTTGACATGACTGCCATGCAAATACAAGCTGCTTTGGGCTGTGGCCGTGTACACACATTCAATATAGGCGTTTGCGGGCATGGCGGGAATGTCCCACGCCCCGGCCGCGTTGCTGAAGGTAACCACCCCGCCCGCCACAGATGCTCCCGCGGCAATCGGCGCAGAGAGCACCCCATTAAAGAAGGTGCACTGGTTGGCGGGGGTCAGCGCATCAAAGGCTACCCCTGGCGCCAGGATGTCTGCGGCGGTTACATCAAAGGCGGTGGCATTGCCAGTGTTGGTGAAGCACACGGTATAGGTGAGGGAGGTGCCCGCCTGAATCCCGCTGGCGGGGGTTACCGACTTGGTGGTGGAAATGACCGGCTCGGCTACCGTGGAAGCAGCACTGCTGGTCTGACGCGGGGCCGGTGTATCGTTCATATAATGATGATCCAGCCAGACATTGTTGACCAGATTCGTCCCCAGAGCATTCGAGGTTACATCCGCCACACGGGCTGAATAAGTGATCGTGGCATCTGCGGCGCTCTTGTAGGTGTCGCCAAAGTTCCATTGCAAAGTTACAGGGGCGGAGCCATCATTCGGACTGCTGACCGTGGGAACCACGCCCGGCAAGCCAGCGATCACAGCGTCATTGTTGTAGATCAGACCGGCAGGCAGGTTATCGGTAACCACAGCTGCACGCAGCGTACCCACCGGGCCACCGATGGTCAGAGTGAAGGTGATGGTATCGCCAATTACCACCTGGGTAACCCCCCCATCATCCTTGGCAATGGTGGGTGCGCCCACGGTAAAGACCGCGGTAGCCGTATCCTGATTGCCATCCACCCCGGGGCGGGAAATGCTGTCGTCGTAGCTGCGTCCGCCGCCTGCATCCTGCGAGTACCAGTCTGCGTCGATTCCATTGAGATGGGGGCCATTCAGGTACAGGCTGGTTTGCGCGGTAGCTGTATAGACACATTCAATATAGGCATTCGGGACAGTTACGGGCAGATCCCATTCGCCACCTGGTCCGCTGAAAGTAAGCACACCGCCTGCTGCTGCGGCCGCCGCGGCCACCGGAGCGGACGCAGAACCGTCAAAATAGGTACATTGGTTGGGGGTAACCAGCCCGGCAAAACTTATGCCCTGGGCCAGGAGGTCCTGGGCGGTGATGTCATAGGCCGGGGCCGTGCCAGTGTTGGTGAAGCGCACGGTGTACGTCAGGGTATCGCCTGCTTCAACCCCGCTGGTGGTATCCACTGTTTTGGTGGTGTTGATGATCGGTTCCACAATCGTGGCGGGCACATCCGCGGAAGTAGCCGAAGCGCCGGTTACTGTAACGGTAAAGGCGTTATTTTTAACGGCTGCATTGGCATTGGCGGGTACATTCGCCACCAATACGTCAAATTCCACGTACAAGTATTCTTCATCCGTGTCCGTGGCCAGGTCGTTATTGGTGATATCGTCCAGGGTAATGGTAACCAGTTGACCCACCACAGAAACACGCCCGGCGGGGAGATCAAAGGTAGGCGGCAGGGCATCATTATCGGCGCCAGCCAGGTCAGCCGCTTCAGTAATATCCTGATCGGCGACAAAGGACAGCTTCGCATTTCCGGCATACGTAAATCCGGCGGGCAGGCTGTCGGTGATGGTAGTGGCACGGAAGGTACCCTGAGGCAGGGCTACGGCCATGCGGTAGCGCACAGTTTCCCCAATGGTCAGGTTGCTGCCCAGCGTGGCGGGGTCCGATGTATCCACGATCGACTTGACCAGGCTGAAATTGGGAGCGGTTACCGAGGCAGTGTCGGTATCTTTATAATCATTCTGGGCGCCGCTGCTGACGCCATCCCGCTCGCCGGTCGTGCTGCCGCTGGCGCCGGGGGTGCTGGAGCCGGTGGGGTTGCCGGTCGTACCGTTGGGGCCGGGCAGGCTGGTGTAGGTCAGGTTGGCAGTGTTGTCCAACTGCTCGTTCGCGGTGATGACATACTGAATTTCGGCATCATACGTTACGGTTACCTGACAGCCAGCGGGCACACTGGCAAGGGTAATATCCACGGTGTTGCCCGTGGAAGCTGTGGTGTCCACGCCGGTGGCGCAAGCTGCCGGGCTGCTGACCACGCTCATGCCGCCCAAATTGGCGGTCATTTCAGGCGGCACAGTGTCGGTAACATGCACCTCAAAAGCGGTGGTGTTATAGGGGTTATTGGCGTTGGAAAATACCAGGGTATAGGTGATCGTATCCCCGGCCTGCCCCGAAGTGGGGTTGGCGGTCTTGGTCAGATTGGTAATGGAAGGCTCCATGATCCGATGGGCAACAGAATTGGAATTAGAACCTACGGTTGCCAGGGTCCCGCTGGCATTGTTCTGGTATGCCCGGAACCGGTTAATCTGCGTTTCACCGGTGTCGTTACTGTTGGCACCGCCGAAATTATCCACCAGGGCATTAAATTCGACGATCACGTACTCGTCATTGTCATCATTGTCATTATTGACCAGGATGCCCAGCTTAAAGCGGGGGTCGGTACCACTGGCATACGTATCAGCATTAGCAGTGGCAGAAGTGCTGATGGCAGCATCTGCCAGAGGGGGGCACGCGGCGGGGATGACCGGCGCAGACCCATCGGCGCTGCTTCCGGTCAGTTGACAATTTGCATCGGGAACACCCGTTGCGCTAATTCCGCCGGGGGCGCCGGAAGACACAAACGCAGCCTTGGCGGTGTTGTCATTCAAAAAGACCAGTCCATTCGGCAGAGCATCCACAAGCTGGAAGTTATTGCTGGTGCCTTCCGGCAGGCGCACCACCAGGCGGTAGCGCACGATTTCCCCAATCGCTACACGGGTTTCGCCAGTGAAAGGAGAAACCGGTTCGACCGTGTGCGCCTCGGATGTACGCACGAGATATTTATTGGCTGCCACATTTGTTACGGTTAGATTAACCGCAGCCGAAGCATTGTAATCATCGGGCCCAACCCCGGAACCACGGCGCTCGTCAGAGGCGGGGTTCTCGGCAGAACGATTGTCGATCTCTCCGTCCAGACTGCTCCATTGGATGGCAGCCGTATTGGGGAATACCTGGGCCGGGCTGACGCAGTAGGCCAGCGTGCCGCTGACCTGAAGGGTGATCACGCGGCTGGTGCGGGGCATGTCAAAGCTGGTTCCGGCGGGGGTTGCCAGCGTCCAACCTGCGGCGTTGCTGCCGGTCAGGGCGAAATTAGCCGCCGTCACCACACCCGCCGTATCCGTAACGGTCAGGGTGGGATTATTCAACGCCGAAGCACCGCTGGCACTGCACCGCGGCAGGGGGTCTGTCAGGGTTACGTCAAAGGCATCTGTTTGACTGCCGGCGGGATTGGTCAGGATGATGGTATAGGTTACCGGATTACCGGCGTCAGTGGTGGGGGGGCTGACCGTTTTGCCGACCGAGACCAGCGATTCGATCACGGTTACGTCCTCGGCTGAAACCGGGCCTTCTGAGCCGGTTACCGGGTTGCCATCTGCATCTAGCGTGCTCCAGCTCATCGCCGCGCTGTTACGCAGCGTAGTGCCGCTTTGGTTGCCATTCACATTCAGCACCACCGCGGTATATTCAATGGTAACTGTTTCGGGCGTATCATTGCTGTTGGCCGCGTTCACCAGGGTTCCCAGCGACCAGGTCAAGGTTTGTCCATTACTGGTTATGACAGGGGTGGTGCTGCCGCTGGCGCTCATGTTGGCCGGGTCAGAGAAGACAAAGGAATCCTGGCGCACAAAAGCCAGACCCGCATCCAGCGTATCCACAATCCCGGTATCCGGGCTGCTGCCTTCCGGCACGGTCAGGGTCAGGCGGTACTGCACCAACTCGCCGATCACGGCCTGGGTGTTGCTGTTGACACTGTTATCAATTTCTGTGCCTATCAGGGACTTGGCCATGGCGGGGCTGGCGATTTCACTGTCGGCGCTGTCCTCAATCGGCTCTTCCACATAATTTTCCCCGCCTTCAGAGCCAGAGTAATGGGTTATTTCCCCTTTATTCTCCAGCAATTGGCCGGGGGCGACATCGGGGCGCACCATCAGGTCATAGGTAACAATGATCACGTTCTTGCCATTGGTTGCGTCATGTCCCTGGCAGGCGCCACTGCCATATTCCGGGTCAGAAGGAGGCGGATCCCCGATGCGAATGCCTTGGTCGAAGAAGTCCAGCGGCGTTCCGCTGGTGCCCATGTATTGCAAATTGGAGCCCGTACCATCATCCAGCGGGGTGCCATCGCCGCGGTAGACTTGCAGGTTAAACCCGCCCAGGCCAATACCCGGCACGGGGATCTGGTAACCAGCGGGTAAAACGTCGCGCAAAGTGATATCGAAAGCGCCGTTCAAACCCGAGCCCTGGTTTTCGATCACGATCGCAAATTTGACCAGGTCGCCGCCGTCAATCCCGTTCACCCCGCTGCCCAGCGGGTTGGCGGCCAGATAAGCAGAATTAAGCGGGCTGGCCGTGTTCCAGGGGGGCAACAGCATCCCTGGCGGATTAAAGACAATCGGGCCGGCAATAGGCGGAGCAGGCGTTACCCCCACATGATCGGTAGAAACTACCGTCTTGTTACCCACCAGAATCGGCTCGGTCAGGGTCAGGTCAATGAACTCATTCTCGGTGGAGTAAGTGCCGGGGCTGTTGGAGTCCTGCTGCAGGACGCTGTTACGCATGCGCAGCCCGTCCCCAAACTTCTCCGAGGTTACCCGGGCCGTGAAAAGCAGATCTATGGTTTTGGGAGCGTTGGTCGGGTCATCATAGCTGCCAAACACGAACTTAATCGAGTTATCCGCAGTGGAGGGGGAGATCTGCACATCCAGCGGATTAATAGCGCGCGTATCGCCCGGGCCGAGCATCCACGTGCCCGCATCGGGCACAGACGCTGCCCCGGCATAGGCTGGCCAGGTAACCAGACTGGAACCGTCCACATCCGGGTCCTGGGCATGGAAAATGGGCAGGGGCAAGAAATCCGTCAGGCTCAGATCCGAAAAGTCGCCGGTCAGCAAATCATATCTAATCCGGTAAGTGATCGTATCGCCAGCGGAAACTTTAACATCCGTACAGGGGTTAAAACTGTTACACACTGTGCCATTGCGGGCCACAATCGTTTTTTGCACATCGCCGCGGCCAATGGTTACCCCGGCGCTGCTGTTCTGCCCGCTGACGGTGGCCGTAATGGTGCAGGGACCCGGGTTACAGGTCGCAGCATCCACGCGGTTGCCGCGGATCGAGGCAATATCGGTCAGGGAATCGCTCATTCGCACCGATTCGCCGGGATAGAGATCGGTGTAGGTATCCTCAATCGTAGCGTAAAAGATCACCCGACCGCTGGTGGTGGCGTTGGCCGGCGCCCCGCCATCGTCCACATAGTCTCCCAACACCTGGTCGCTGACGCCCTGATCACGCAGCTCTTGGGCGATGTCAAAGGTAATCGTCGTACGACCATCGTTTGCCGCGGGGTCGCTCGCATTGCATTCCGCGCCCGGCCCGCCGCTGTAATTGCAGGCCACGTTCACATTCGCACCCGTCAGCGGGTAATTTGCGGTGCTGCCATCGCGCACGATCCTCAGGGAGGGCTGCAGAGTGGCATCGCTATAGTAATGCTGGCCATCCGGCAAAATATCTTCCAGCGAAAGATTGGCAAAACCAAAATAATCCGAGATTTCAAAATTAAGGGTATAAGCGATCACATCCCCTGGCGTGGGGCCGCTGGTGCCGTTATCGATTGCGATGGAACTACTCTTGGCAAGGGTAATGCTGCGGTCATTGGAAGAGGCGCTGTCTGGCCCGATATCGGCACTGGTCAAGGTAACCGGCGCCGAACCATCGGCAGGGTCCCAGGTGATCGTATCGATCGAGGCCGTGTTGACACTGGAACGGTCAGCGGTGGAAACACCCAGGGCATCAAACTCGGGGATATAGTAATTGAAGGAAATGGTGATATCGCTGGTAACCGGGCCATCATAATGCAATTGCAGGGTATCACCGGTGTGTGGCAGGCCGTCCACCGTAGGTGCAGAAACCGTGCTGGCGGGCGGGCTGCTGGTGAGACCGCCCAGATAGACGATACTGTCCGGCAGGCTGTCGCTGATATCAATATCGCGGAAGGACTGCCCCGTGGCTACATTCACGGTGATGGTATAAGTGGCGGGGTTGTTGGGGCCAGTGGCAATCGTGGTTTCGGAAGTGTTTTTAGCCAGGGTAACGATGGTAGGGATCACATCCGAAAATGGCGCCCAAGTGAGGGGTGTGCCGCTGTCCGAAACGATGGTCGTGTCGATGGGAGTGGTACAGCACCAGTCCACCATCGGGGTACGGCCATACTGGAAACCCGCCCGACCGCGCACGGTCAGGGCATCCCCCAGATTGGCGTTGGCGCTTAAGGTGGCGGGAATGGAAATGGTAACCGGCGGCTGGTTGGCGGTGAAAGACCCATAGGGAATCTTAACCGAGACCAGTTGATCACCCGCCTTGCCACACACCGGCAGGAAAACACCGAAGTCGTCCAGCCCCCAGGGATGATTCACACAGCCCGTGCCCGAGCCATCATCCGGAAAGGTCAGGGTAACGACGGTCAGGGTTTCGCCGGTATCGGTGGTAGCCGTATAGTTGCTGCCCGAAGCCGGACGGATGCCGTCATAATTTGTTTCATCGGGGAAGATACCATCCGGGCCAACATGCGGAATGTACAGGTCAATGAAGGGGCCATAGCCGGTATCCCCATTGTTATCAAACGTGGCGGTGATGGTAAAATTTTCCCCCAGCATTATCGAACCGGTGCCAATTGTAACCGAGGGCAGCGGCACAAACAGCGGGCGGAACTGTGCGGAAGATTGAGGCGCATCTGGCAAAGTGTTACTGCCGGGGTCAGACGACAACGCAATGCCCGCATCCGGGGCCGTGGTTTGCGCCTGAACTGGTGTTATCATCGAGGGAAGAACCATCCCCATCAAAACACTGGCAATCAAGAAAATCTGTACCGAACGTCTCATTTCTTTCTCCATTTTAAAACTTTTATGGCCCCGGTAGATTTAAATCTAAAAAGACCCTTCTGCAAAAACCTTTATTCAACTGGATTGAGAGGCATGCGGGGCCTGGATGATAAAGGAGAAAACGATACAACCACCCGTTCCTGATAAATGTGCGATTTACCAAACTAACAATAATTTCAACTTAAAACAATACCCATCGCGGCTTCTCAACCACCTATGATTATATATTAGAACCACATTAAAAGTGTATTTATCGATAATTGTTAATGTAATGAAAGGTTGAAACCAGTGCGCTTTTCGGGAATTTGGAATAAATCAAAGTTATCCCTCAAAAATCGCGGTTTTGGCAGCCTGATTATGCTTCCTCTTTCACAAAATAGGCTGCGGCAACGGAGTGCTCATCGTCCATCACCAGGCGCAGGGCATGGCCGCTGCGATAATCACCAACGCGGATCAGGCGCAGGGCATCTTTCAACTGCGGGTCGAGGTCAATGAAGGTGCTGGCGTGATCCGGCATTTCATTAAAGAATTTTGCATTGAACAATGATTCAGGGTCATCCATCAAGACCGCCAGAGGATAGATCTGTGATTCAAGCAGGTCCTGGAAGAAATGCGTGCCCAGCGAAGGCTCCGGCGCCGGACCGATGCCCGGCCCGGCCAGCTCCACCAGGGCGCGGGCGTTGTAGATATCTCCGTAGCCGATCGGCACGCCCAGGTCCGAGTTGGAACTGCCCCAGCGCCCCGGCCCGACCACGATGAACTGCTGTCCCTTTAAGGCGGCATTCAACTGCCCGATCGCCCTGCTCAATTTGCGGCGCTGTTCCATCGTGGTCAGTCCAAAATAGCCCTCTGGTGGGACGTACATGACGTAATCAATGCGATTCACCTTGCCCGGCGGCACCATGAAATGGGTCAGGAAAGCTATATCTTCCTCCACCAGATCAGAAGGAATGCGCGCCTTCTGCGTCTCGAGCAAACGGCTCTGCGGGCGGCACTGCACAATTTGAATGCACAATTTGGGAGCGCTGGTCTCCGGGTGGCGGATATGCAGGGTGAATTCAAGGTCTACAGGGCTGCGATAATAATCTTCCAGGATGCGCAGGATGGCCTTCATCCGGTCCGCAAACGGGGTGCGTTTCAGCAGTTCGTCAAAGGTTACCACCAGGCGGTTGGGGTCATCCACCAGGTTGCTGCGCAGCGAGGAGAAATAGCCATCCTGTTCGGTCTGCACCAGATAGCGCAGCGGCGGATAATCGGAACTGAGCACTTCCTCAATGGGCAGGGTCTTAAACACATTTTCTTCCAAATCAATCAGATCAACATATTTTTGCGAATAACGGGAAATTTCGGCGCTGTCCTTGTAGGGCCGCAGCAGCGGATGACTGAGAGCAATCAGGCGCGGGTAGTCATTGCCCACCCGGTCTACGGCGCGCGTACCCAGCCCCCACACCAGACGTACAACCCCGTCTTCGCGGCGGATCTGCGGCGCCCAGCGGTAAAGATTCCTGCTGAAGGCTACCCCCGCCGCATGCGGCAGGTAATACCTGCCAAAGCGCTCTCCCTGCACCACCTGGATCAGTACCGCCATACGCTCGTCGTAATCCACAAGTCCCTTGCTGCGCCGGTAGAGCAAGGCATCCGGACTGAAGGTGGAGGCATACACCTCACCAATGGCGCGGGTAAGGGCCTTAAGTCTGTCCTTGAAACTTCCCTGGTTGGCAAGAAAAACGCTCTCATACTTGCCGGCAAAAGCTGTGCCAAAATTATCTTCCAGCAGGCTGGAAGAGCGGACGATGAGGGGTTTGTCTTCGATCTTCAACAGCAGGGTGTACAGTTTCTGGTACACGCCAGGCGGCATTTCGGCATCCATAAAGGCCTGCTGAATAACAGGGAAATCTTCCCTCAGATCATCTTCACTTTTATATTTCTGATCCATCCAGTGCAGGAGGTTGTTCAATTCCAGAAAAGCATAGAATTCATCCGCCCCGATGAAATAGGACTCAACCGTTTTCATGGAGGAGCGGATATCCTCGGTGCACACGCGATTGAGCAAACGCACTGCCAACAGCATGCCGGCCGCCTTGCCGCCAATCCGCCCAAAACCAACCTTGCGCTGGCGGATGTCGGCCAGGTCAGTGGCGGTGAACCATTCCTTGGCAATATTAATGTAGCGCAACTGGTCACTGATCAGGGTGCGGATAAGTACCACCTTGCACTCTTCCAGGCGATGCTCCAGCTTGGCGCGTTCATCGGGGGGCATGCGTTCGATCAACATGGCCTGGCGCAAGACGTATTCCAGCGGGGTCAGCTCAGGATTCATCGCCAGCAGGAAATCCGAATCATTCTTGAATCCGCGTTCACTAAGGGTGCTGGAAACGATCTTTTCAAAATCTTCAAAGGGGAAATGCTGGCTGAAAGCCAGATCAGTGAGGTGGCTGCGAATATGATCCTTGCGCAATTCCCACACGTGCTGCTCTTCTTCCCCGAAGGGGTCCACCATGCCTTCCTGCCGCTGGGAACGGATCGCCATGCGGCGCACCTCATCCTCAAACTCCTGGGGCTGCACGATCCCGCGGTCAAACAGCTCCTTGCGCATGGACGCGCGAATGCGGCCATTGAGGATTGGGTACTGGGCCAATGAAAGATAGATATTCAGCAGGCGGTGGCGGTCGGTTGTAGTTGTGGTAAATTTCATCTTCTCACCTGTAGGGGGATTAAAAACGGCTCCCTTCATCAAAAGAGAGCCGCTTTCATTATTCCTCAATAAAATTTCACCGTTATAGCTATACGCATTAATCTCTAGTCCATGTTATTGCGAAAGGACGCAATCCCATCCTGTGTGGCATTACCCAAAACTGGCTGGGAGATTGCCGCGTCGGGCTCACCTGCATTGCGGCCGCAGTGCGGCGCAGTGAACGCCCGCCTCACAATGACACGTCCCTACCCCAGATGCATGGGCATGATCACGTGTTTGAAATCTTCATTGCCTACCGGGCGCATCATGCCGGGCGTGTTACTGGCATTGGTTTCGAGGGCCACGCTGGCGCTCTTGACCACATCCAGCAATTCGCGCAGATAGCGCACATTGAAAGCGACGATCAGATCGGTGCCGGTCACGGTGGCATCTACCTGCACTTCGCTGGAACCGGTCTCCTCAGACTGGGCAGAAATTTCGACTTCACCCGCCCCGTCTTCACCGGCAGTGATGCTCAGGCGCACCACATTGTTGCCTTCGCGGGCGATGATCTCGGCCTGCTTGCAGGCTTTGAGGAACGCGGCGGTCGAAATGATGGTCGTGGTCTTAAAGGACTGCGGCATGATGGCTTTGTAATCCGGGAAATTGCCGTCGATCAACTGCGAAACCAGCTCGATGTCATCCAGGTGGAAGAGTACTTGTCCACGGCCATCAGGAACGACCATGTGAACTGTTTGTTTTCCATCGGAGGCCACACGAGCCAGCTCATTCAGAGCTCGTGCAGGAATGATAGCCGACATGGGCTTCGCCACCGGGCTGGAGAGTCTGGCGCGGCGCATGGAGATACGGAAACCATCCGTAGCCGCCAGGGTGATTTCGCTGCCTTCAACCGTCATAGACACGCCTTGCAGCACCGGCCGGGCATCATCCGCTGAAGCGGCAAAAGCTACCTGCTGGATCATTTCCTTTAAGTCAGCCACATTTAATTCAATCCCGTTTTCGAGATTGGGCACCGGCATAGGCGGGAATTCCTGGGCATCAATGCCTTTGATGTCGGTAATGGATGAACCGCAAACCACGTTCAGAGTCTGGGTGCGTTCGTCCAGAGCCAATTTGACCCCGTCACTGGGCATCGTACCGATCAGGTCATTGAACGTGCGGGCCGGGACGGTGACAGCGCCTTCTTCTTCGATCTGTGCACCAATCCAGCAGGAAATACCCAGTTCCAGGTTGGTAGCTGAGAGGCGCAAACGGCCTTCATCGGTCGCCACGAGGATATTGGATAACACCTGCAGCGTGCTATGAGAAGACACGGCGCGGGAAACAATGCCTAAACCGTGGGCGAGTTGTTGTTGTGAGACGGAAACTTTCATCGCGGCCCTCTTTCGGTACAAGATAATTCAGTTTGGAATACTTCTATTATAGATGAAATCAGTATACAACGGGAGCGGAATTTTTGCCAGTCGAAGGGGAATTCATATGCGAAATGTTATTCAAATATCGCATATGTCATTAAAAATTGTAAAGATAGAAGGCATCTTTGGTACCCACTTCCACCTGATAATGTATAATTTGTGTATGACAAATATTACAAAAACTGTTGCACAAAAAAGAAAATATCGAGTTATCAATGTAAATAGCGCTCGGAAAATCACCAATATCTGGTTGGATAAAATAGATTTATCATCAGCTATTAAATTAGGTTTACCAGAAATTGATGACAGGTATCATATCTGGCGTGTCCCATTAATTGGCATTGATTCAAATTCTCGCGTTGGCGAAATAGTCATTGACGCATACACAAGCCTGATAGTGTCCGATAAATCCACCTCTCCTGATATATTGGAAGCTCGATTACTTAGGAGAAAAAACCGAAAAAAAGAAAATTCCAATAATATAACTTACAAGGTGTCAAATCTGAGAAACACAATAGCACTTGGAGATGCAGAGGACGTATTACGAGATTTTCCAGAAGAATCTGTGGATTTAGTTTTTACTTCACCGCCCTACTATAATGCCCGGCCTGAGTATAAAGATTACATTACCTACGAAGATTATCTTCTTAAAATGAGAAAAATAATAAACTCATGCCACCGAACTTTAAATGAGGGCCGTTTTTTTGTAATGAATATTTCGCCAGTATTAATTAGGCGATCTAGTAGAAGCGAATCATCCAAACGTATAGCAGTACCTTTTGATATACACCGCATTTTTATCGAAGAAGGCTTTGATTTTATTGACGATATTATTTGGGTTAAACCTGCTGGAGCAGGTTGGGCAACTAGCCGTGGGCGCAGGTTTGCTGCGGATAGAAACCCATTACAATATAAAGCTGTTCCAGTAACAGAATATGTCCTGGTTTACCGAAAACATACCGAAAAGCTTATTGATTGGAATATTAGAAATCATCCAAACAAAGAAATTGTGGAAAATTCAAAAATTGAAGACGGGTATGAAAGCACAAATATTTGGAATATTCAACCTGCCCATGACAAAAAACATCCAGCAATATTCCCTGTTGAACTCGCTGAGAAGGTAATAAAATATTATTCTTTCATTGATGATGTTGTTCTTGATCCATTTGCAGGAATTGGCACAGTTGGAGAAGCAGCCTGCAAATTAAAAAGAAGGTTTATGCTGATTGAAAAAGAAAAGAAGTACATTGATGAGATACGCAAACGGGCAAAACTTTGGTTGGGGAGAGAAGCAAAGGATATTCTTACAATAAATTGCCCTCCAATTGATATTTCTGACGTATTGTTATAGAGGATTTAATGATTTCAAACTTCCTTGATTTATTAGATGATGATGCACTTGCCTTGCTTGATGTAAACGGCACACAGCTCATTCAAAAGATAGGTATTGATACTGCAAAAGACATTGTGCTTGATGTTATGATGGGAAAGAACCTTCGGGATTCAACAGAACTATTGACTCGCAGAAGATTAGCTGCTCTTAATATTGCTGGAGTTGCCATGATATTAAGAGGTATCCAAATCGATGCAGATTTTTTAACTCAAATGCCTCAGCTTGCTGAAAAAATTTTGAAACAAAAGCGGATTTCAAAAGCAGAAAGATGGTTAGCTCAATGGGTATTAGGATTAACAGGAAAAGCAACACAAAATATATTAAGGGATGATCCTTCTTTGCTCACAGAATATCGTACACGCTACACAAAAATTTACGAGGATACGATAAATAAAACGATTGTTGACTTCGGAACCCTGAGTGGAGATATCATCCTAAATCAACAAAAAATTACTGAAATAAACTGGCAATTCATGTTGTATTTGATGGGCATGATAGGTGCTCAAACATCAACAATACGCGGATCTGAAAAATCTCTATATGGAAAACTTTTTGAAAAACTTGTTTTGGGATCTTTATTACATGTATTAGGGTTTAATTTTTCCAAGAATGGACAACCGACAGAATTT
>Ga0334887_1003822_pt1 | contig 14395 bp, 11 predicted proteins | sample GraSluR1_MG_10_FD_207217 | JGI IMG/M metagenome (GOLD analysis project Ga0334887, IMG submission 207217) | Sludge microbial communities from methane-producing bioreactor in Wageningen University, Netherlands - Granular Sludge_18_07-R1 | ecosystem: Engineered > Bioreactor > Anaerobic >...
TGGAGACGATCCTTTCGAACTAGATTTTCGCAAACCAAGTTCTATCAGGTTTCGTCTCCTTTTTCAACCCTTTTTACTATTTTTCGGATAGGTTCTAAGGTTGAAACGCAGGGTGTAGGTGGCGATGGCGAAGGCTGAGGCTACGTTGAGGGAACGCTTGAAACCAATCATGGGAATGAAAATGGTCTGGTTAGCAAGCCGGAGGATGGCGGGATCAATACCGGCATATTCACTGCCGAAGACGAGGAGGATGGGGTGGTTCGTTTTTGGGGCGGGCAGGTCAAAGATGGACAAAGCATGCTGACCTCCCTCAATAGCCCAGACCTGGTATTCGTGTTTAATTGTGGCAAGGTGGTCGAGGCTGTTTTTATGATGTGTCCAGGGGACAGCAAATTCGGCGCTGAGGGAAGTTTTCTGGACTTTGGGGTTGTCGGGAGTGGGGGTGATGCCGTAGAGGTGGATGTGTTGGATGCCAACTGCGTCAGCAGTACGGAAGATGGCGCCGACATTATAGGCGCTGCGCAGGTTGTCGAGAGCAACGGAAATGGAGAGGCTGCTGCCGGTGTGGTCTGTGGATTCCGGCTTCCGATTTGAGAAGACTTCTGCCAGGTTTGTGAGCGGGCTGCTGCAGAAGGGGCAGGAGGTAATCGCTGGAGAGCCGGATGGTACGGGAAAACGTAACCGGCAAGCCTGGTTTTGGCATTGGCAGATTTGGTATTGGTGTTGGTTCGGCATGGTGTTTGTGTCCAGTTTTGGTTTTGAATGCTGTGATTATACTGTGAGAAGCGGGGAAACAGGTAATCAGGCAGCCAGGGCGCAGGGATCGGAAATCAGGCGCTTGTGGAAGGGCTTTTGGATTAAGCCAAATGTATCGTGTTGGTGTAAAATGGAATTGGATTAAGATGACTACCCGGTGAATATTGAAAATGAGGTGAATCTATGAGTCTGTATGGTGGCGTGGAAGCAGGGGGCACGAAGTTTGTGTGTATTGTAGCAGGCGGCCCGGGGGATATCCGGGAAGAAGTGCGTTTTCCGACAACGACGCCGGACGAAACATTGTCGCGGACCATAAAATTTTTCTCCAATTACATGCGGGATAACGAAGAAAAACTGGAAGCCATTGGGGTTGCCTGTTTTGGACCAGTAGATTTGGATAAGGCGTCCCCAACGTATGGCTTCATCACCTCTACGCCCAAGCCTGGGTGGGCGAACACAGACGTTGTTGCGCGAATCGAGAAGGCACTAAATGTGCCGGTGGCTTTTGACACGGATGTGAACGGGGCGGCAGTTGGCGAAGGGAAATGGGGGGCAGCTCAGGGGTTAAGTAATTTCATTTATTTGACGATTGGCACCGGGATTGGCGGAGGCGCAATCGTAGACGGAAAGCCGATCCATGGTTTGGTGCATCCTGAGATGGGGCATATTATGCTGGCACAGGATGTGGAGAAAGACCCGTTTGAAGGGTACTGCCCGTTCCATGGTACCTGTTTTGAGGGGCTGTGCAGCGGCCCTGCTCTGCAGGCGCATTGGGGAAAACCCGCCCAGGATTTGGACGCGGATCATCCCGCCTGGCAGTTAGAGGCACATTATATTGCCGAAGCCTTGCATATTTTTGTCACGGTATTGTCCCCACAGCGGATCATTTTGGGGGGCGGGGTGATGCAGCAGGCGCATTTGTTTCCGCTGATCCGGGAGAAGGTGAAGGCTTCGTTGAATGGGTATGTTCAGTCCCCGGCAATTCTGGAAGAGATTGATGCGTATATTGTGCCGCCTGGCTTGGGGAACCGCGCCGGGGTGTTGGGGGCACTGGCGCTGGCGCAGGGGATGTAGAGGGAAGATACCGTCAACATGCTTCCATTCAAAACCACAGGTGAGTTTTGGTGCGTTCGCACGCCTACGGCGAACGCGCACCCGATTGCTGCCTGCCTGAGCAGTTACTAAGAAGAGCTGGTTCGATTTCGAGCCAGCTCTTTTTGATGGTATTCGTTGATCTGTTGTATGCCGCGGGATTGCTGTTTTGCGGAGGAGCCACAGCGGGCGCACGGCATGCCATGCGTATCAAGCCAAGCGTTGTTAATCAACAAAAACGCCAAAACCGTCCTTTGGGAAGGTTGAATTTCCAAATAGTTTGATTCCAAACCTTGCAAGGCATGCATCAATCAGTCAGCAAGGCTTCCCTTTTCAAGGTTAATGCGAAAACAACCTTTCCAAGGGGTATCCCGCCTTAGCGTATGCCTATGGCACGGCGTGCGCCGCCAGGCTGGTTGGTTAATACAAATCTTCAATGCGGGCGTCGAGGAGGTGGACGCGGATGGCGCGGCGCTGGCGGGCGAAGAGGGCTTCCAGGTCGCCGAGGGCCTGGGCGCGTTCCATATTGCCAAAACTAATTCCCTGGCCGGGGATATCGAGGTCTTCGCGCGGCTCAGCGGTGATTTCAATGAAGAGGCCGGTGTTGGCACCGCCTTTGTGCAGTTGTCCGGTGGAGTGCAGGAAGCGCGGCCCAAAACCAAGGGTGGTCGCGAGACCGGTGTGTTTTTGGGTGGCAGCGCGGAATTTCTGCAGGGCGGCCAGGGTTTTCTCGTTGCGCGGCAGGTAAGCATTGATGGCGACATAATCACCTGTTCCGGCTTGTTTCAGGAAGATGTCAATCACATCAGACAGAGACCAGGCGTTTTCAATGTTGGGGAGGGTATCGCTGAATACTTTTCCGGCTGCGTTTTCCCAGATGGGTTCGCCTTCGTCAAAAGCCTGGGTTTGCTTGTATTCCCGGGTTTTATTTAGGGTGCGGATCTTGTTGTCCTGTACATCGGGTTGATCAAAAGCATTGACGCCGATCACCGCACAGGCGACGGCTGTGGCAAATTCCCAGCGGTAGAATTCAGCGCCCAGGTCGGCGAGATCAGCCATGCGGATCTGCACCACAGGTTGACGGGCTTGTTGCAAGGCGGTGATGAAGCTGGCCTGGGTATCGGACGTATTGATGTAGACAAACAGGCGGTCTGTGCTGTATTTCCCGGCTTTGGCCTGGGGTTCAATATCCACCGGAACGATGCCTTTCCCCTGTTTTCCAGAGCTTTCGGCGATGAGCTGTTCCAGCCAGGAGCCGAAGGAGCGCAGTTCAGGATCTGTGAGGATGGTTAGTTTGTCGCGGCCGCGCAGGGCTGCTTGGCCGATGATGGCGCCGAGGACGAGACCAGGATTGCGTTCCGGCGATACGGTGGGCTGGCAAAGCTCGGCCATGCGGCTGGCGCGCTCAAGGAAGTCCGCCAGATCCATGCCGATGAGGGCCGCAGCGGTCAGTCCAAAGGCGATCAGGGCAGAGTAGCGTCCGCCAATGGCGGGGTCAGCCAGAATAATTTTGCGGAAATTTTGCTGTGTGGCGATGGCGGCGAGCTTTGAACCGGGGTCGGTGATGGCGACGAAATGCTGTGCGGCAGAATCGCCCAATGCCTGCCTGGCCTGCGCCCAGAAGAAGTCGTAGAAGGCCATGACCTCACTGGTCGAACCGCTTTTGCTGGCGACGACATACAGGGTTTTGGCGATCTCCGAGCTTTCCAGGGCTGCCTTGACCTGGGCGGGGTCGGTGGAATCGAGGATTTTGAGGGCGAGACCCGGTTTGCCGTTGGCCGACTGGACGCCGAAGGTTTCGGCGATGACTTCGGGGGCAAGGGATGAACCGCCCATGCCGAGCAGCAGGACATTCGTATAGCCATCGTCCTGGCAGGCGGCGAGGAGCTTATTGAGCTGCGGGATGAGCTGCCGGCTGTCTGTGGGGGCGGTCAGCCAGCCAAGGCGTTTGCTGATTTCGGCTTGTCCGTCGGGGTCGTCCGTCCACAGGGAGGGGTCGTGGTCAAAGATACGCTGCACCGTGTTGGCCTCGGCGAGTGCGGAAACGCGGGCGGGGATATGCTTTGCCAGCGGGCCGAGTTCAGCCTGGGCCAGTTTGACGCGGTCTGCGATGGTATTGAGCAGATCGGTGAAGGCGTCGGCAAAGGATTTGACGCCTTCTTCTTCCAGTTCCCGGGTAGCCTGATCGAGGGAGATGCCGAGGGCGGCCAGTTTTTCAAGGATGGCACGGGACTCGTCTTGATGGCCTTGCAGGGAGAGGGCAGGATTGCCGTGATCGCGGAAGTTCTCCAGGGTGTGCGGGGGTACGGTGTTAACTGTGTTAGGGGCGATGAGTTCATCGACATAGAGCACATCGCTATACGCGGGGTTCTTGGTGCCGGTTGAAGCCCACAACGGGCGCTGAGCGTGCGCGCCTTTGTCTGCGAGGGCTGCGAAACGGGGTGTGCCGAATTTCTCTTCGTAGAGGGCGTAAGCCAGACGGGAATTGGCGAGGGCAACTTTACCCATCAGGCTGCTGGCATCTGCCGTGTCGATGCGCTCGAGGGCCTTGTCCACCTTTGAATCCAGCCGGGAAACGAAGAAAGATGCCACTGAGGCAATTGAATCAACGGGGAGGTCAGCAGCGAGGCGCTGTTCCAGGCCGGCCAGATAGGCATCAATGACTTTGGCGTAACGCTCGATGGAGAAGATGAGGGTCACATTGACATTGATTCCGGCGGCGATGGCGGTAGTGATGGCGGGGAGACCGGCAAGGGTAGCGGGGATCTTGATCATCAGGTTGGGGCGATTGACGGTCTTCCACAGCTCTTTTACCTGCGTGATCGTCGCTTCTGTATCGTTGGCGAGGAAGGGGGAAACCTCCAGACTGACGTAGCCGTCTCCCCCTTTGGTTTCTTTATAAAGGGGCGCGAAGAGGTCCGCAGCGGCACGAATGTCTTCAATGGCCAGTTCGAAGAAGATTTTCTCGGGGGCGAGACCGCTCCAGGCCATTGGTTTTAAGGCTTCGTCATAGTCATTGGAGTTGGCAATGGCTTTATTGAAGATGCTGGGGTTGGAGGTGATCCCGCGGATAAGACCCTCATCGATCATGGCGGCCAATTCTCCGTTCTGAAGGAGCCTGCGCTCGATGTTGTCATACCAGATGGATTGGTCTAATTCGTGTAATGCCTGAACAGGGTTTTTCATTTTTATGTCCTTGTCTATATTCTTTATGATTTGATCATTTGCAAGCGATGAATTTTACTGCCTGGGAACGATAAAAAAGGATGAGCGATTCCGCTCATCCTTTGGTAATTGACTGATGCTTAATCGAGCTGATCTTCCAGTTTTCTTACTTTTTCCATGCGGCGAACGTGGCTTTCGACACCGTCAGGGACGGCATTGAGAAAGGCCTTGACGATGTCTTTGGCAAGTTCGGTACCGATGACCAGACCGCCCATGCAGAGGGCATTCATTTCGTCATGTTCGACACCCTGGTGGGCGGAATAGGTATCATGGCACAGGCCAGCGAAGATACCTTTGATCTTGTTGGCGGCCATGCTGATGCCGATGCCGGAACCACACATTAATACTGCCCGGTCGGCTTGCCCTGCGATAAGCACTTTGGCTGCTTTTTCCGCAAAATCGGGGAAATCAACCTGTTTGTATTCAGAGATGCCGAGGTCAATGGCTTCATGTCCGGCTTCTTCAATGGCTTCCAGTACAGCTTCATGCAGCGGGAACCCGCCGTGGTCACAAGCAACAACGATTTTCATGATGGATCCTTTCCTGATCAGGCAGCCAATAGTTTTTTAGCATGGGCAATCACATTGTCTGCGGTGAAACCAAATTTCTCTGCCAGGACGTTGGCCGGGGCAGAAGCGCCAAACCGTTCAATGCTGATCATGCCCCCTTCGTGGCCGATCCAGCGTTCCCAGCCGAGGGAAACCCCGGCTTCAACCGCCAGCCGTTTGGTGACGGCTTTGGGAAGGACGCTTTCCTGATAGGCTGCGTCCTGGGCAGCGAAGAGTTTCCAGCAGGGGAAGGAAACCAGGCGCACATGGATGCCTTCGGCAGCCAATGCTTCGCCGGCGGCGGTGATCAAGCCCACTTCGGAGCCAGAGGCCATTAAAATCAGATCGGGCGTTCCACTGCCGAAGTCTTTGAGGACATAAGCGCCCTTGCTGAGACCGTCAGCTGAGGCATAAACCTCACGATCGAGCGTGGGAACGTTCTGGCGGGAGAGGGCGAGCATGGTGGGGGTCGACTTGCTTTCGATGGCAACCTTCCAGGCTTCGACGGTTTCGTTGGCGTCTGCCGGGCGGATGACGTTTAGATTGGGGATGGCTCGCAAGGCTGCCAGGTGTTCCACTGGCTGGTGGGTGGGGCCGTCTTCACCGAGGAAGATGCTGTCGTGGGTCATCACCCAGATGGTGGGCAATTCCGACAGGGCCGCCAGCCGCATGGCAGGACGAAGGTAGTCGGTGAAGGTCATGAAGGTCGCACAGTAGGGAATGAAGCCTTTGTGATAGCACATGCCATTGATGATGGCGCCCATGGCGTGCTCGCGGACGCCGAAGCGGAGGTTACGCCCTTCGGGAGTATCTGCCTGGAAGTCCGGGCTGCCGGCGATGAGGGTGTTGTTGGAGGGTGCCAGGTCTGCCGAGCCGCCCATCAAGGCGGGCAGGGCGGCGGCCAGCACGTTAATTACCTTGCCGGATGATTTTCGGGTAGCTGCGCCTTTGGGGTCGGCGGGGAAGACGGGCAGGTCTTTGTCCCAGCCTGCGGGGAGTTTGCCTGCAAGCCGGCTTTCCAACTGACTGGCAGCTTTGGGGAAAGCGGCTTTATACGCGGCGAAGGAAGCATTCCATTCATTTTCCTGCTGCGTGCCTCGTTCCACAGTTTCACGGAAGTGAGCGAGGACGTCATCCGGCACGAAGAAACGCGGCTCAATGGGCCAGCCGAGTTTTTCTTTGGCGCCATTCAGTTCTTCTTCCCCTGGAGGGGCGCCATGGGCTGCCGCGGTATCCTGACGGGTGGGCAGGCCATATCCGATGCGGGTACGGCAGACAATTAAAGAGGGGCGCTCGTCCTGTTTGGCGGCCTGGATGGCGGCGTCGATGGCGGCGACGTCATTGCCATCAGCGACTTTCTGGACGTGCCAGCCATAAGCTTCAAAGCGGGCGGCGCGGTCTTCGGTGAAGGCGATGTCGGTAGAGCCTTCGATGGAAATGCGGTTGTCATCATAAAGGTAAATGAGCTTGCCCAGTTTTAGATGCCCGGCAAGGGAAGCGGCCTCGGAGGCAATGCCTTCCATCAGGTCGCCGTCCGTGACGATGGCGTAGGTGTAATGGTCAATGAGATTGTAGCCGGGCTTGTTGAATTCAGCAGCGAGGTGCGCTTCTGCGATGGCCATGCCAACGCCGTTGGCGAAGCCCTGCCCGAGGGGACCGGTGGTGGCTTCAATGCCCGCGGTTAATCCGTATTCGGGATGGCCGGGGGTAAGGCTGCCCCACTGACGGAAGTTTTTTACTTCGTCAAGCGAAAGATTAAAGCCGGTCAGGTAGAGCAGGCTGTAGAGCATGGCGGAGCCGTGGCCGCCGGAGAGGACGAAACGGTCGCGGTTGCTCCAGTCCGGGTTGGCGGGGTTAAAGCGCATGTGCTTCATCCAGATGGTGTAGGCCATGGCGGCGGTGCCCATTGGGAGGCCGGGATGGCCGGAGTTGGCTTGTTCGACTGCATCCGCAGACAAAAAACGGATGGCGTTGATAGCTTTTTCCTGCAATTCTTTTGAAATGGTCATGGTTTTCCTCAGTGTAAGTTTTTTTTCAATTTTACCATGCTGGATCATTAATGAGGGAATGTTTTATAATGGGAGCAGTATTTAACCGGTCGATACAGGAGAAGGAAGACAATGACAAACAAATTCAAGCTGGATGCAGGGGATGCTGTCCTGGTGGTAATCGATGTTCAGGAGAAGCTGTCTGCGGCGATGCCAGAGGAGGTGGTGCAGGCGATGATCCGCAAGGCGGGGGTGTTGATGGATGCCGCGCAGGTGCTGGATGTGCCAGTGATTGTGACGGAACAGTATCCGAAAGGGCTGGGCTGCACGGTGGCGGCGCTGGAAGAGCGGATTGCGGCGCAGGGGATCGAGAAGATCAGCAAAATTTCGTTTAGCTGCTGCGGCGAGCCGGATTTTATGGCGGCGCTGTCACGCTACCAGCGAAAAACGGTGATTGTGTGCGGTGAGGAGACGCATGTGTGTGTGCTGCAAACTGCCCTGGATCTGCTGGAGCTGGGGTACCGCGTTTTTGTGGCCGGGGATGCGGTGTGCAGCCGTGAAGCAGTCAACTGGCTGTTTTCACTGGATGAAATGCGTCAGGCGGGCTGCGTGGTTGAGCCGGTGGAGTCGCTGCTGTTCAAGATGCTGGGGCGGGCGGGGACGGGGGCGTTTAAGACGATCTCAGGATGGATTAAGTAATTTATAAGTTATAATTTATGACTCTACTGAAAAAACCTGAACTTTAACAACCCAATACCTGTTTTTCAACCTCAAAAAAGTCCAAAAGGGTTCGGATTGCATCTCTGGAAAATAGACAAAAAGAATTTGGCAGCGCACTCTCAGATGCCCCAGCCGAAGTGTTTCCGTTATTTTGCTTTGATTTCCTCGCCATATATTGCTGAATGCGCCGAATATTGCCCATCATGGCCGATCCCAGGATCATACAGGTGACTCTGAACTGTCCCCGCACAGGCAACTTGCCTGCCGGGAAGGGATGCTTGACCTGCCGAACCGTGGCTTCAACCGCTGCCCGTAGATTCCGGTCTTCTTTTTGGTAACTTTGGCTCCGTCTGCGCCGCCGGGAGACATTGGCCGTTGCTTGAGTGAAGCGCAAATGCCGTCTTGGGTCTCGCTTACCTGGTTTTGTTGGACAAGCTGCCGCAAAGGGACAAGTTTGACAATTCGCCGATTCAAAATGCGCCACAAAGCTTTTTTTCTGGCTGCTGGATTGAACCTGCACACTTTGGCCGTTAGGACAGGTGATTTGCGTAGGTTTTCCTGCTTCAGTCTGCTTGATTTCAAAATCAGATAAATGCAGTTTCTCTGCGCTGGGCTTTCGCCCCCGAATGGCTGTCTGGATCTGCACTACATGGCTTTCTCGCATCTCATCATCTGTTTCAGGACTGCCATAGCCCCCGTCTGTGTAAAGCGTGTCCAGATCGGTTCGCTCTTTGAGCTCTGGTAAAGCCTCATCCAATAATTGGGTGTCATCCACGTTGTTGGGCGCTACCTGCACTTTGGTAATCAGCTGCACCTCATTTTCTGGATCGCAGGTTTCGGTAATATTAGCTACATAACCCTTATAATGCTTCTGTGCCTTCGTGCGGTAGCTGGCTTCCAAATCATCCACGGATTGCAAACACGCTGAGGTCAGTTCGGTGTTTTCTTTGGCCTTCACATCATTCTCGATCAGCTTGAAATTGTCCGAAAACAAACGTGTCAGCACCTGGTAAGCTCTTTCATCTCCATACTCATCGCTCAACTCCTGCAGTAAGACATAGATGGCCTTTCCTAAACGCTCAAGATGTTCCTGGACGGCTTCTTTGCCTTTGACCCGATAGGTGTAATGCCCGGAACTATCTCGTGTGTAAGGCTCAAACAGATCAGCCAGCCTCTTTTTGTCAGACGTGCTCAAGATGCGCTCTATTCTCTGTACCCCTTCAACTAATAGCTGCAGTCGGCTGGCTGAGACGATATTGCTGGCAATTTGGGTCGAATCCATTCGTTGGATGCCGGTGCGTACCTTCAACGCAGCGAGCTGGGTATCTGTGACCTGCTCAAATGCTTTTTCGAGTAGATTTATCCCATGTTCTGCATTGTATTGGCTTAACCGCTCCCGAAAATAGTATAGGGTACGTATCTCAAAATCACCATCCCCCAATCGATCGTAGCCCAGAGCATACCGTACCTGCAGGTCATAACAGAAACGCTCATATAATTCCTGATCACTCCAGCCAAATCCAGCTTTCAGCGCTTCTAGCCCAACCAGAACATTCACTGGCACATTGGGCCTTGAGGCTTTCTCTGAATAGAGGACTGAAAATGGTTCTTCATCAAGCCGACGAAAGAATTCCTGATAAAATGTGTCTGCCCATGAGCTTTTCAATCGTTTCTGTTGCTTCTCAGGGAGTTCGCTGGCGGCTGTTATGATTGCGGGTTGTAGGTGTTTAGTATTTGGTTTGAACATAACTTGATTATATTAAAGTTTTTGCTTCTTGTCTAATCGAGATACCTTTTTGCAGTGGAGTCATTTATAAATTATAAATGAATGCAGAAAAATAAGGTGAAAAGAAAAACAACTGATCCCCTTCTACTTCCAATTTGCGATAAAGCTGCAAATTAGGGGACATATGAGGATTACATGGACAGGAATGATGGTAAAAAAGATGGAACAAGACTGCGCTGTGGGAGGCGAAGTCTTGTTTGTGTTGAGCGGGCGACCGGATTCGAATAACACACCCTCAATGGGTGCCGGCGAATGTATTAAAAAAAACTCCGCTGTGGGAGGCGAAGTCTTTTATGTGTTGAGCGGGCGACCGGATTCGAATAACACACCCTCAATGGGTGCCGGCGAATGTATTAAAAAGACTCCGCTGTGGGAGGCGAAGTCTTTTATGTGTTGAGCGGGCGACCGGATTCGAATAACACACTCTCAATGGGTGCCGGCGAATGTATTAAAAAGACTCCGCTGTGGGAGGCGAAGTCTTTTATGTGTTGAGCGGGCGACCGGATTCGAACCGGCGAATGTTAGCTTGGGAAGCTAATGCCTTACCACTTGGCGACGCCCGCGTTTCAACTTTCTTATTTTACCCGCACGCTGGCAGATGGTCAAGCAATCTCTTATTCAGCGGCCATTTTTTTATTCATGCTCTATTGTTACTGTCTGCGCATTTATATTCCTTCCGGGATGACAGAAAAAAATTGGTGAATTTGTGCTGATTCAATACAATACTGGCAGCGTAATGCAATCCCGTTTGTTGTATTAAAATGGTTTAATAAAATTGATTCCTGTGTATAATAGGATGCGTGGGGATGATTTTCCCGCTTGATGGTATAATTCGGCGGAATTTGCCTGTATTTAATTTCGGGCAGACATAGGAGAACACTCTGGCATTTAACCCTTTTAACTGGCTGCTCGGCCTTTTTTCTCTGGACATCGGCATTGATCTGGGTACGGCAAACACGCTGGTCAATGTGCGCGGAAAAGGGATTGTGATCAATGAACCTTCCTGGGTTGCGATTGAGAAGCAGTCACGAATTCCCCGCTGGATTGGCGCGCAGGCCAAAGAGATGGTCGGGCGCACCCCGGCGAATATTATTGCGATCCGACCATTGCGGGACGGGGTCATCTCTGAATTTGAGATTACCAAGGCGATGCTCGAATATTTTATTGTTAAAGCACACCAGCAGACGATTGTTCCGATGCCGAAGCCGAGGGTGGTGGTGGGGATTCCTTCCGGTGCAACCGAAGTAGAAAGGCGGGCCGTGTTCGACGCCGCCATGGCGGCAGGCGCCCGTGAGGCTTATCTGATCGAAGAGCCTCGCGCTTCCGCGCTGGGTGCGGGATTGCCCATTTCAGAAGTGCGGGGCACGATGATCGTCGATATCGGCGGCGGGACGACGGAAGTGGCAATCATGTCGATGGGGGGGATCGTGGTGTCACGTTCATTGCGTGTAGCCGGCGATGAGCTGGATCAGGACATTTTGTCTTATATCCGCAACAAATATAACCTGCTGATTGGGGAACGGATGGCGGAGCAGATCAAGATGACGATCGGTTCGACGTATTCGCTGCCTACCGAGAAGACGATGCTTGCGCGCGGGCGTAACCTGGTGACAGGTTTGCCGGACGCGGTGGAAGTTTCCAGTGTGGAAATTCGCGAGGCAATTTCGGGTTCGGTGCAGGTGATTGTGGAGACGATCAAGGATGCGATGGATGAAGCGCCGCCGGAAATTGTTTCTGACCTGATTGATTCGGGTATTTGCCTGGCAGGCGGCGGGGCGCAGGTGCTGGGATTGGCTGAAAGATTATCGGACGACCTGAATTTGCGCGTGTGGGTTGCAGAAGACCCGATGACGTGTGTGGCGCGTGGTGCAGGGATGGTTTTGGAAGACCTCGATCACTATCAAGAATATTTTGTTGCGCTGGATCGGAGAAAAGGCTTATGATGATCGGATCTCCATCACATTTATTGAGGTTATTCCCTTTTTTCACTGTGAATTGATATGAAAATTCGAACCCCTCGCAATTGGCAGACGGGTTTGCTGCTGCTTGTTGTTATTGGTATTTTGTTCCTTGCCGCAAGCGGGTATTTGGGCTCGGTGGTGCGCACGACGCTTGACCCTCTGGTCAGTGTGCAGCGCTGGATCACCAGCCGCTATCTGGCGGTGTATGATTTCTTGACCGTGCCGCGGGATGTGGCAAGCCTGCGCCAGCGGAATCTGGAGCTGGAAAGCCAGGCCGCCCAACTCCAATCTCAGGTAGTGCAATTGCAGCAACAGCTCAGTGAAGCACAATTGCTGTATGCTTTACTGGACTTTGCCCGCCAACGTCCCGACAATGAGTATATTGCTGCGGCAGTGGTGGGGAGAGATCCCAGCCCGTTCCTGCACTATGTGATCATTGATCACGGTTCGGATGATGGCATCCGCCACGGTATGCCGGTTGTAACTGACCAGGGGCTGGTGGGGAGGATTGATGCGGTCACTGCGGGTGCGGCGCGTGTGCAGTTGATCACGGATACCAATGCGGCGGTGAATGTGCACCTGAAAAACTCGCAGACGGATGCCCTGCTTTCCGGGTCGATCACGGGAGATTTGACGCTGGAGATGATCGCACAGGATGTGGTCCTGCAGCAAGGCGATCTTGTGCTGTCGTCCGGGCTGGGGGCCAATTATCCTGCTGATGTGATGGTGGGGCAGTTGGTCAGCGTTCGCAAGCGGGAGACGGACCTGTTTCAGACAGCTTCTGTTCAGCCGGCGGTGGACTTTACGGCTTTACGGGCTGTGCTGGTGATTGCCAATTTCCGACCGGTTGACATTGAGCCGCTGAATCCGGCACCTGTCCCCTAATATCATTATGGATAAATTGATTGCTGTTCCCATTGTGTTAGTATTATTCATGCTGCAAATTGGTATTTTTAGCAATTTGAGGCTGCTGCATGGCACACCGGACGTGATGCTGGTGGCGGTGATTGCATGGGCGTTGAATGACAGGGTGAAAACTGGCTGGCTGTGGGGGATTATGGCCGGGATGCTGGTAGGATATGCCTCAGCGCTGCCTTTTGTGGCTGTGCTGGCAGGGTATGTGGCTATTACCGGCTTTGCAAGGTTTTTACAAAGGCGCGTGTGGCAAGCCCCGCTGCTGGCGATGTTTATGACGACGCTGTTGGGAACATTGATGATGGCCGGGATTACGATCCTGAGTTTGAGTTTTGGCGGCAGCAGTTTCAGTTTCCAAACAGCGATTTCTCAGATTATATTGCCGACCGTGTTGATGAATTTGATGCTTGCATTGCCCATCCACTTTATTTTTATTGATTTTGCGGATTGGGTGTATCCATTAGAGGAAGAAAGATGAACGAAGAACACAGGATCCATCAGAATTTTCAAGGCTGGCGGTTGACACTGGTGATGGGTGTTGCGGCAGCTGTTTTGCTGTATTACATGGCAAATTTGTTTAATTTGCAGATTGTTGAAGGTGTTAATTATGTTGAGTTGGCAGATGAGAACCGGATCACGGAGATCAATATTCCTACGCAGCGCGGGGTGATCTATGATCGCAACGGTTTTGTGCTGGCGCGAAATGTGGCGTCGTTTAACGTGGTGATCACACCTGCTTTGCTGCCCGCTGATGAAGGTGCAATCCAGAATATTTATCGCGAATTGTCGCCTTTGGTGGGCGTGCCGGTCAGTACAGGGGAACCGACGGCCGAAGAAATTCTGCTATTTAAACCATGCGACAACGAATTGGGTATCGCCCAGATCGTGTTCATTCAGGATACGAATGCACCCTATGCTGGTGTACCAGTGAGCTGCGACGTGAGTCAGGAAGTAGCCATGCGGGTGCGGGAAATGGTCAGCGATTGGCCGGGGGTTTCGGTGGAGGTTGAGTCCGTGCGGGATTATCCGACTGGCGAATTGACAACAGAGATCATTGGCTTTTTGGGGCCCATTCCTGCTGCTCTGGAAGAGGAATACCGCGATTTAAACTTCGTACCCAACCGCGACAAGGTGGGGTATGCGGGGGTGGAGTTTTCCCTGCAAGAGGCGTTGGGGGGTGCGAATGGATTTCGTGTGGTGGAGGTTGATGTTGCCGGGCAGGAGCTGCGTGATCTTGAAACGCCGCTTGAGCCGGTGGCGGGAAATAATATTGAGTTGACGATTGACACGCGTTTGCAAGCGCTGGCAAAAAATGTAGTCAAGAAGGAACTGGCTGGCTGGAATGCGTGGCTGGGGGGCGAAGAGATGAGCTCTGCTGTGGCGATTGCGATGGACCCTAAAACG
>Ga0334887_1003826_pt1 | contig 14382 bp, 10 predicted proteins | sample GraSluR1_MG_10_FD_207217 | JGI IMG/M metagenome (GOLD analysis project Ga0334887, IMG submission 207217) | Sludge microbial communities from methane-producing bioreactor in Wageningen University, Netherlands - Granular Sludge_18_07-R1 | ecosystem: Engineered > Bioreactor > Anaerobic >...
AATCTTTTAATATAATGAATATCAGTCTTTTAACCAAATTTATTTCATGCTATTTTGTTGATTTTTAGAGTTATTTTTTATTTTTTGTCATGTACTAAAATAAGTTTGGTAACTGGAAGGATAAAGCCGTGGTGAAAAGAAAAATACAGTAAGTATTTCTACAGAATTATTTTTTGACTGATTTAATAGGAAATACTTACACCTATTTTAATCAAAATTCCACTTTTTATTCTAAATAAAAATGCTGATATTTACTAGGTTAATAAGAATTCAAAAATCAAAATTTGATTTTTGAATCCAATCAATTTCTCTATGATTCGAGTTGATTTTTTGATGACCAAAATATCTGCAAAATGAGAAATATAAAAATTTACCTCCTTGTATTCGTAGGGCTATTACTTTTCGTTGAAAGTAATTCTCAGGTAAAACTTCCTAGGTTAATTTCCGATGGAATGGTGTTACAACGTGAAACAACAGTTAAAATTTGGGGATGGGCATCACCTGCCGAAAATGTTTCAATCAAATTTCTTGACAATTCCTACTCCACCGTAGCGAATAGTAATGGTGATTGGCACATTAAACTCAACAACCTTGACTCCGGAGGACCATTCACAATGGAAATTGAGGCAAGCAACAGCATTCAGCTAAACGATATTTATATAGGCGATGTTTGGGTTTGTTCGGGACAATCGAATATGGAGTTGCCCATGCGGCGCGTTGCCTGGGTATATCCCGATGTAATTGCCAACTCTGACAACCCTAAAATTCGTCACTTCAATGTTCCTACCCAGTACAATTTTAAATCAACTCGTACCGATTTTGACCAAGGTTCATGGGTAGCAGCAACCCCTGAGAACGTTCTCGACTTTACAGCCGTCGGCTACTTCTTCGCTTTAGAACTCTTTGCAACGAATGAAATTCCCATTGGCCTAGTAAACAGTAGTCTTGGCGGATCCCCGGCCGAGGCATGGATGAGCGAAGAAGCTCTCAAGCAGTTCCCAAACCATTACGAAGAGCTGCAACGATTCAAGAACGACGAGCTAATCGCCGAGATCATGTCATCGGACCGTAAACGAATACAAGGCTGGTACAACCTACTGAACCAGAAAGACGAGGCGTACAAGGATAAGCAGGGGCCATGGTTTCAAGAAAAGATTGATGATTCCGAGTGGCCCTCAATTCAGGTGCCATCGTACTGGAGCAATACCGACCTTGAGGGAGTAAACGGAGTAGTTTGGTATCGCAAAAAGGTAAGCATACCCAAGGAAATGGTTAACGAATCGGCAATGATAATTCTTGGCTGCATAGTTGATGCCGACTCGGTTTTTGTAAACGGTTCATTTGTTGGCACAACCAGCTACCAGTATCCACCGCGCCGATACATCATTCCGCATGGAATTTTGAAAGATGGAGAGAACACGATTGCCATACGTGTGATAAGTAATAGTGGCAATGCAGGATTTGTTCCCGATAAAACCTATGGAATTGTATTTAGCACCGACACAATTGACCTTGCAGGTAAATGGAAATATAAGCTGGGAGCAAGTATGGATCCCCTTGCAGACGAAACCTTTATTCGCTGGAAACCCAGTGGGCTATACAATGCAATGCTTGCGCCAATGCTCAATTTCAGCATCAAGGGGGTTATTTGGTACCAAGGAGAATCGAATGCAGGACGACCAGAGGAGTATGCCAATCTGTTTCCGGCTATGATAAAGAACTGGCGCAAGGATTGGAAGCAAGGTGATTTTCCATTCCTATATGTGCAGCTTGCCAATTTTATGAAATCGTATGACTATCCAACCCAAAGCAACTGGGCCAAGCTGCGCGAAGCGCAGCTAAAAACACTTTCGATACCAAACACCGCAATGGCTGTTACCATTGATATTGGCGAGTGGAACGACATCCATCCGCTTAACAAAAAGGATGTTGGCTACAGGCTTGCCTTAGCTGCACAGAAGGTTGCCTACGGCAAGGCCAATGTAGTGCACTCTGGACCAATATTTAAATCGATGGAGATAAAGGGAAACAAAGCAATAATTTCGTTTACCAACGTTGGTGGCGGACTAAAAATCAAAGGGAAAGAGCTAAAACATTTTGCCATTGCAGGAGCCAACAAACAATTTGTATGGGCAGATGCCAAGGTAAAGGGCAGTAAAGTTATTGTTAAAAGTAAGGATGTAAAAAATCCAGTAGCTGTTAGATACGCATGGGCCGATAACCCCGATGGCGCAAATCTATATAACAAGGAGGGGCTACCCGCTTCGCCATTTCGAACCGATCGTTGGTAGATTCTGATCGACATAAAAAGCCCCGCACCCTACCCGGTACGGGGCTTTCTGCACTAGTTGAAACACTTGACCTAAAAAAGAGGCAACCTAACGGATGTATTGATTTAGAATTGCCTCATAAAGTTCTTGCTTACCGCTTATTTGCTTAGGTTCACCATTTTTAATGGCTAGGTTACGTAAATCTTCAAGGGTAAGTTTGCCCTGTTCAAATGCTTTACCATCACCCGTATCGAACGAGCGGTATCGCTCGGTACGCATTGCGCGGTATGGCGATTGTTCCAAAACATTGTATGCAATCTCAAAGGCACGAGCAAATACGTCCATTCCAGCAATATGGGCAATGAAAAGATCTTCCAAATCGGTAGAGTTACGCCGCACCTTGGCATCAAAGTTTACACCTCCCGTTGTAAAGCCACCCGTTTCAATAATTACCAGCATAGCCTCAACCAGCTCGTAAATATTAATCGGGAATTGGTCGGTATCCCAACCGTTCTGGTAGTCACCCCTGTTGGCATCAATGCTACCAAACATACCATTATCGGCTGCAACCTGCAATTCATGCTGGAATGTATGGCCTGCAAGCGTGGCATGGTTCACCTCAATATTCAGTTTAAAATCATTGGCCAGGCCATACTTATTTAGGAATCCTATAATGGTTGCCGAATCGTAATCGTACTGATGCTTGGTGGGTTCCATGGGTTTAGGTTCAATGAGGAAAGAACCCTTAAAGCCCTGCTTGCGAGCATAATCCTTTGCCATATGCAGGAATTTGGCGAAATGCTCAACCTCACGCTTCATGTTGGTATTTAGCAACGAGCTATAACCCTCGCGACCACCCCAGAACACGTAGTTCTGTCCGCCCAGCGCAATGGTAGCATCAAGGGCATTCTTAACCTGAGTGGCAGCATATGGCAACACGTTAAAATCGGGGTTTGTAGCAGCGCCGTTCATATAACGTTTGTGCGAGAATAGGTTTGCCGTTCCCCAAAGCAACTTAACACGCGATGCTTTTTGCTTTTGCTGTGCATAATCGACCATTACCTTCAGGCGCTTCTCGGATTCGGCAATGGTATCGCCCTCGTCAACCAAATCGAAATCATGGAAACAGTAGTATGGAACGCCCAGCTTGGTAATGAACTCAAAAGCTGCATCCATCTTCTCCTTGGCATTGGCAATGGCGTCGTTGGTCTGCCCCCAAGGATGTATTTTCGTACCAGGCCCAAACGGATCATCGCCTGTACTACAGAATGTATGCCAGTAGGCCACTGCAAAGCGCATATGCTCCTTAAGCGTTTTCCCTGCAATAACCTTATTCTCGTCGTAAAACTTGTATGCCAAAGGGTTGTCGCTTTCACGCCCTTCAAAGCTTATTTTTCCAATCCCTTTGAAGAACTCTTTATCTCCTGTTAAGTAACTCATAGCTATTTAGATTAGTGATTAATAATTCGACTCTCTTAGTTTAAAAACGATGTTAATTTACTATCTAGAACTTTTCTCCAATGCAGATAAGCTTGCCTTAGCGGTGCTTCAAAAGCAGCATTGGGCTGAATACTTTTCAGTACCCTTAACCCTTTGAATGCCTCGTTGGCACTCTTGTATAAACCAAGGCCAATGCCTGCCGCGCGGGCTGCCCCCTGAGCACCATCGGTATTGTACAACTCAATTGTAGTTTTGGTAATTGTTGCCAAAGTCTCTCTGAATACGGGGCTAAGGAACATGTTACTATCGCCTGCACGTATCACCTTGGCATTAATACCAGCTTGCTTCATTATATCCATTCCGTATTTAAAGGCAAAGGCGATACCCTCATGGGCAGCGCGTATTACATGGCCCTTTGAGTGACGATTAAAATCGAGGCCATCGATAATACATCCCAAGTCCCTATTACCTATTAAGCGTTCGGCACCATTCCCAAAGGGAAGAATACTTAGCCCCTCGGAACCAGCCGGAACAACACCAGCAAGTTGGTTCATTTGGTTATAGTCCACATCTGCTCCAAAAACATTCTTTCTGAGCCAAGAATTTAAAATTCCGGTTCCATTTACACACAGAAGAACACCCAACCGGTGCATCTCATCTGAATGATTAACATGGGCAAACGTATTTACACGTGAGAGCGGATCGTAGCTAACCTGATCGCTCACACCATAAACCACACCCGAAGTGCCTGCTGTGGCAGCAATTTCGCCAGGATTTAACACGTTTAGCGAGAATGCATTGTTGGGTTGATCGCCAGCCCGATAGGTTAAAGGAATACCAGCGCGTAAACCCAACTCCTTAGCTGCGCTAGCAGTTAGCTGTCCTTGTGCTGAGAAATTTGGAGTTATGCTTGGTAAAATACTATAGTTAAACCCGAAGTATTTCATAATCATATCAGAAACAGCATTCTTTTGAAAATCCCAAAAGACCCCTTCGGATAACCCCGAAGGCGTTGTGAATATTTCACCAGTAAGCTTTAGTGCGATATAGTCGCCGGGTAGCATAATCTTATAAATCTGCTCATAAATGGATGGCTCATTATCCTTAACCCATTTGAGTTTTGAAGCGGTGAAATTACTGGGGGAGTTAAGCAGCGATGCCAAGCATTTCTCACCGCCAAGGGCGTTGAATGCCTTTTGGCCTGTGCTAACCGCCCGGCTATCGCACCAAATAATGGATGGCCTAAGGGGTTTATGAGATTTATCGACTGCCACCAAGCCATGCATCTGGTAGGAAATACCTATGGCCTGAATTGCCTTTGAGTTCACCAACGACTGGCTAAACAGTTCTTGTGTTGCCAACACAAGGTTGCTCCACCAGCTATCAGGATCCTGCTCGGCAAATCCTGCCTGCAGCGAGCGTATTGGCATCTCCTCCTTTGGATAGAAGGCCGAAGCCAGCAGATCACCTGAATCGGCATCGATAATACTTGCCTTTATTGACGAACTTCCTATATCGTATCCTAATAACATCATAATCTACACTTTATATATTATTTGAGTTTACTTCTTGCTCTGCATAAACCTTTCAATACCTGCCATTAGCCCTTCTATCTCGGCCAATCCCTTTAAACGACCAATAAGAGGATAGCCCGGGTTATACTTTTGATCGTAATCGTGTAACATTTTAATGCCATGATCGGGTCTAAAGGGCATTCGAAAATCCTTACGGCCACTATCCACCCTACGTTTCTGCTCCTTAAGCAGTTCGGCAACAATATCCACCATATTCTGTGATCCTGCTATATGCCCCGATTCGTAGAAACTACCATCGGGTAGTAGCTGGGTATTGCGCAGATGCGCAAAGTGAATTCGAGGGCCAAACTGCTGGGCAATCTCAACCAAATTGTTGTCGGCCCTAGCCGAAAGCGATCCAACGCAGTAGGCTAACCCGTTGTTTGTAGATGTATTTGCATTGAGAATCCAAGCTAGATCATCAATACTACTCACAATTCGAGGAAGCCCCAATACAGGAAACGGAGGATCATCGGGATGAATACACAGATTAACTCCGACTTCCTCGGCTACCGGAATAACATTGTTGAGAAAATCCTTAAGGTTTTGCCTTAGGGTATCGCGGTTAGTATCCTTATACCTTGCAATAAACTCAAGGAAAAGCTCCTTTGGATTGCTTACGCTGCCATCGATTGCCCCATTGATAAACCCTTGGGTTAACACAATGATATTGTACACAAGCGTATCGGCCTCGTCGGGGGTAAGCTTATTAGCAATCGCATTAGCTTTAGCGAGCATTTGGGTGTCGTAATCCTTTTCGGCCCCAGGGCGTTTGAGCAGGTAGATATCAAACGCTGCAAAGGTTGGAAAATCGAAATACATCGACTCGCCACCCCTGCTTAGCGAGTAGTTCAGATTGGTTCGCACCCAATCGATAACAGGCATAAAGTTATACACCACGGTATCTATACCGCACTCGCCAAGGTTTCGTAGCGAAACCTGGTAGTTACTGATCAACCTATCGTAATTGTCCGATTGTAATTTTATGCCCTCCGAAACAGGCAAACTTTCCACCACGCTCCATCGCATACCCTTCGCCTCGATGGTTTGCTTTACCTTAAGAATCTCCTCTTTAGGCCATACCTCGCCATTGGGGATATGATGCAATGCTGTTACCACCCCCTCAACACCTATCTGTGCAAGGTGATCGAGAGTAATGGGGTCGTTGAACCCAAACCATCGCCATGTTTTTTCTAGTGCCATAAACCTGTATTAAAAAAATACTACAAGGACTAGCTAAACACCGCTAAATGAGCTAAAGCCACCATCAACAGGAAGAATTACACCAGTAATGAACGAGGCCGCATCGGAACAAAGAAACTGAACCGCACCATTTAACTCCTTAATATCGCCAAAACGTTTCATGGGAGTTCGGGCAATCACCTTATTGCTACGTTCGGTGTACGTTCCATCGGGATTTATAAGCACGCTTCGATTCTGATCACCAATGAAAAATCCGGGAGCAATGGCATTTACGCGTATCTTCTCGCTAAACTTAAGCGCCATCTCCATGGCCAACCATTGGGTAAAGATATTAACTCCCGTTTTGGCAACAGAGTAACCCATAACCCTAGTAATGGCCGAGTATGTGGCCATTGAGGATATATTTACTATGCTACCAGCACCCTGCTTGGCCATTACCTCACCAAAAACCAGGCATGGATAAACAGTACCATTAAGGTTAAGATCGGTAACCTTTTGAAAGTCCTCAATCTTCATGTCAAAAACAGTTTGCTGCTCGGCAAGGGTTGCACCGGGAAGATTGCCTCCGGCTGCGTTAATCAGAATATCGATTCTGGGCCATGCTTTGAGCAACAAATTGCGTGTTTCTTTCAATTTGTCGATATCGAGAACATTGGTTACAAAACCAAGTACATCGCCCTCCAACCTTTTTAGCTCATCAACTCGCTGGGTTACATTCTCCTTGCGGATATCGAGAATTACAACTTTAGCACCTGCCTCCACAAGGCTTTGCGCAATGCTTCCGCCTAAAACACCTCCTCCGCCAGTTACAACGGCCACTTTCCCCTTAATGTCAAACATAAAAATTATATTTACTAACTGAATATCAATAAACTAAATTACAAATATTACTCATTGCTTGAAGCATAAAACCCCAAAATTGTTCCTATAAAACCTCCTGCACGCTCGGTGCTCAGGTAGCTAGCATCTAAACCCTCAGCAATTAGTTTCCACTCCTTTTTGTTGATTTTATAGAAGAATGAAAATTTGCCCGAGCTACATTTCACCCTAAGGTTAATTTTACCCCTAAACTCATATGGCAATTGGTTTAGCGCGACAATCTCTTTAGCTACCTTATCGTCCTCCATGGTAGCCTTTTGAAGAACAACGAAGTTTTCTCCATCGATATTGCTAACACCAAAAGTATAGTGAAAAGCCTCATTCTGAAACAGGACTAACCCTGCCAAATCGGAGCTAACCTTTGGTAAGTAATGCATTACGGTTTCTGCTTCAAAGTCGTGATGACGCTGGCGAGTTCCAATAAACGATGGATGCTTCCGCTCCCTTAAACTCACTGGTCGAGCTTCTACTAGCACACCACCCCTACTCTCATCTAGTTCAAGCCAGTTATCGGATGGCGTTCGGAGGAAAAACCACTCGAGTGGAAGCTGTGAGGACTTAAAATCCTCGACAAATGAAAAATTACCACGTTTCATAAACCCGTTCTCATGCTCGCGCGATGAAACACCTTGGGGCAAATCGAGAGTCATTGGTACTTCAAGGCCTCTCTCGAGAATAATAGGCCACCCCTCGTCGTTCCATGTTACGGGAAGCAAAAATGTTTCGCGCCCAATATTGAAGATATTATCGGGGGTATATGGTCTACATGCCAAAAAGATGGCATACCAGTGGCCATTTTTATCCTGAATTAAATCGGCATGGCCGGTATTTGTAATTGGGTTGGGCCTATTTTTATCCAAATCGCGCTGAGTAAGAATTGGATTGCCCTCAAAGGTTTGGTATGGTCCCCAAATATTCTTGCTCCTGAAGATTACCTGCGCATGGTTAATGGATGTTCCTCCCTCGGCAGTCATTAGGTAGTAGTAACCATTGAGTTTGTAAATATGTGGTCCTTCTATCCAAATGGGTTTCTCGGCCAGGTTATGGCCTCCGTTACGAATGATTCTGCGGGGGCCAAAAGTAGTATTTGTATTCGTATCAAACTCCTGAAGCCATATGGCTTTATGGCCTTGGTACAATGGTTCTCCCTCGGGATCATCGTTATTCAAGATGTAGGCCTTGCCATCATCATCGAAGAATAGCGATGGGTCGATGCCCGGAACCTCGGGCAACCATACCGGATCACTCCACGGGCCAGCTGGATTTTTGGCTGTAACCACAAAATTACCACCACCACCAACATATGTTGTGGTTAGGTAAAATAAATCGTTGTAGGGATTGTAGGTTATGGCGGGGGCAAAAATGCCCCAGGATACAGGCTGATTGAAGTTTATGAATTGTGAAGGCCTGTCGAGCACATGGCCAATCTGTTTCCAGTTAACCAAATCGTTACTGTGGAAAATTGGTATCCCAGGGAAAAAAGAAAATGTGGAATTCACAATGTAGTAATCATCACCCTTTTTGCAAATGCTTGGGTCGGGAAAGAAACCCGACAGAATGGGGTTGTAGAACTGCCCATCCGCCAGAGGGTTCTCGTTAAAATAGGCATCGTTACCAGAGTACTTAAAATACTCAAAGTAGGCTTTGCCATCCTTTAGCACAAGATTTCCCTCGGGCGACGAGCAAGCATAAACCAAAATTGATAAACAGATGATGAGTAGATTCCTTAATGTAAGGATCTCTTTTCTCATCGTATATTTAGGTAGGGTGTTCAACATTGCTTTTAAGATTTTGTTTTACTTCAACATTCCATCGATGGTTACAATGCTACCATCATCGTTGTACTCGAGCTCAATAACCTTTATGCTCCGCAACCATGTCTTACCACCAGAGCGAACACTATCGTGATAAAACAAATACCACTTCCCCTTAAATTCGCAGATTGAGTGATGAGTTGTCCAGCCAACCACAGGGGTAAGAATAACCCCCTTGTAGGTAAATGGGCCATAAGGTGTATCGCCAATAGCATAGCAAAACTTATGCGTATTGCCTGTTGAGTATGAGAAGTAGTACTTTCCTTTATACTTATGCATCCAAGGGCCCTCGAAGTAACGACGGTTATGATCGCCAGCCTTCAGGGGTTCACCATTCTCGTCGAGGATTAGAACATCCCGTGGATCCTCAGCGAACTCGAGCATATTGTCCGTTAGCTTGGCTACCCTTGCGCATAGTGCAGGTTCGTCGTCGGCGGGCTCGTGGCCACACTCAATGGCCTTGTTGTTTCGGAAGCGTTGTAGCTGTCCGCCCCACAATCCACCAAAGTATATGTAGTGGCTCCCATCGCCATCGTCAAGCACTGCCGGATCGATACTGAAGCTTCCCTTTATGGGATCGGGTTGTGGAGTAAATGGGCCCTCGGGCCTATTGCCCACCGCCACACCAATTCTAAAAATATCATTCTTATCCTTTAACGGAAAGTACAGGTAGTACTTCCCATCCTTATAGGTTGCATCGGGAGCCCAGAGCTGTCGGCCTGCCCAAGGGATATCCTTAACATCGAGCACCACGCCATGATCGGTGACCTTACCATCGACACTATCCATGGAGTAAACGTGGTAATCGCGCATATCGAAATGGTCGCCCAAATCGTTCTCGGGGACACCAGCATCTATGTCATGCGATGGGTAAATGTAAATACGTCCGTTGAAAACGTGAGCCGAAGGATCGGCTGAGTATAAGTCTTCTACTAGATATCTAGGCTTCTTCATATCAAAAAAAAATTAGAAAATTATAAACATTACTTACTAGACAGAGCGTTTGCCTCATCGATAATAGCCTGCACCGCGGGTTTTGGCTTAAAATTTCTATCGAAAAGCAATGGGTAATCGGTTCTACCCCTAACAGGCCAGTAATTACGCCATGTTTGATTGTCGTGCACACCCCATAGGGTTACACGCGAAATTTTATCGTGATGCTTTAGGAATAGTTTAAAAAAATCGAGATACCTACTGTTGAGGGCGTTAGAAACTGAATCGGGTAGAAAGTCGGGGTATGGGTTAAGCTCGGGGTAGTACTCCACATCAAGCGAAACATCAGCAGTTACCTCGTTGCTGGGCGAGGGAAGAACGGTGATATCCATCTCGGTAATCATAACCGTTACGCCGAGCTCCGAAAAGGCCTTAATGCTCGTCTCAAAATCATCAATCGTGGGAGAACCGAGGTGAACGTGGCCCTGCATTCCAACACCATGGATTTTAATGCCACGCTCCTGAAGCCCTTTTACCATCGAGATTACTCCATTGCGACGCTCGGGAATTGCCATTCCAAAGTCGTTGTAGTATAACTCGGCATCGGGGTCGGCCTCATGGGCAAACTGGAAAGCCAAATCGACATAATCCTTACCAATGATCTGATAGAACTTGCTGTTTCGCCACTCGCCATTGCTTTCAATTACCTCGTTCACCACATCCCAACCATGTATTTTCCCCTTATATCGGCCTACCACAGTATGAATATGGGTTCTCATCCTATCTATAAGAACCTCGCGTGAAACATCGTTCCCCTCGTCATCTACAAAGAACCAAGCAGGTGCTTGCGAATGCCATATTAGCGTATGCCCCACCATGTGCATATTGTTCTGCACGCCAAATTCGACGAGCTTATCGGCAAGAGCAAAATCGAACTCGCCCTCGTTGGGCTGGATCACCTCACTCTTCATACAGTTTTCGGCCACAATGGAGTTGAAGTGTTTCAAGATTATACCAACCCCTTCCTTATCATCACCTAATATCTGCTCGGTATTCATTGCCACTCCTATTTGAAAGAAATCGGAGAACGCCTCCTTAATTGATTGGTCGGTTTTAGAGCCATTGCCCTCAGCGCAGCCAAAAGCTACAGAAGCTATAACCATCCCAATTGCAATGAGCCTGCTGTTTGTCCATTTTTTCATAGTGTATAATTTGTCTGGTTAAAAAATTAAAATGAATACTCAATGTTATACCTATTTCGACATATAGCCTATTGGTCTAGTGATAAATCTGTTGATTTCTCGAAATCTTACATAACGACCTACTATACTGCTAATTGTGATTATTTTAGGCAACACATTGAGTATCCATAAAATTAAAACCCTTAATCTCAATATCATTAGCTACTCTTCCCGGCGTTGGCCAAGTTCCTTCTCTAGCTTCACTTCCATCTTCTTGTTAATTTCGTAGAAAAAGAGCGAAATAATACAAACCATAAAGGTTACGGTTGGGAATACGCTCACAGAAAGTTTTATCCCAGCAATTGCACCTTCGGATTGAACTGCAAGCTGCTCGTTGTACCCAAAAGTCGCAAGAATTCCGGCAACCAGTGCACCTCCTACGCTAAGGCCAGCTTTAAGTCCAAAGATCATAGCGGAAAAGATTATTCCGGTAGCACGACGATTGTTCTTCCACTCGGAATAGTCGGCCACATCGGCAATCATTGCCCATAGAAGCGGTATGGTTAACCCATAGAACAAACCGTGGAGCAGCTGACTAATAAACACTACGCCAATGGCGTGGCTAGGGAAAAATGTAAAAGCAAGTACTGCTAGCGCAGCAAAGAATATCCCAAACATAAAAACATCCCTTTTACCAAACTTATCGGCCAAAGGCTTAGAGAAGATAATGCCAATGATCATACAGATAATACCACCAGCATTAAATAAGCTAAAACCTGAAGTTGCAGCATCCTCGGGCCACTGGAAACCTGCAAAGCCCATCCCCTTGAGCATACCATTCAAACTATCAATAAATCCATTGAAACCAATATTATCGAGGAATGCAGCCAAATGAGGTTCGCTCAGGTAATTCTCGAAGTAGTACACCAACGAGCCGCTACGAAGCGATAGGGTGATAAAAAGGAATACAGTGGTAATGAGTATGGATACCCATGGTCGGTTTTTCATTAGGTCGAGCAGATCCTGCTTTACGCTCGATTCCTGTTCAGGCTTGGGTACAATGCGTTCGCGAGTGGTTAAAAAGGTAATTATAAAAAAGATGATTCCCACAACGGCAAATATGCCCATGGCCTTCTCGAAACCCACCGTTCTATCACCATCGCCAAGAATGACAACCAATGGCAAAAGAATTACCTGTACGGTGAACTGGGCAATCATTACGGCCACAAAGCGATACGACGAGATGCTGTTACGCTGAGCCATATCGCCAGTAATAACACCGCTTAGGGCTGCATATGGCAAGTTATTGGCCGAGTAAACCAACACAAGCAATATGTATGTGATGAGAGCGTACGCAATCTTTCCCCCATCGCTAAAGTTTGGCGTGCTAAACGCAAGCAGCGCAATAACACCAAAGGGTACAGCGGTCCACAGTATCCAAGGACGAAACTTACCCCATCGGGTGCTGGTACGGTCGGCAATTACACCCATTACCGGGTTAAAGAACGCCCCAATCATACCGCCAGCAAAAATAATGGCCGAAGCGGAGGCGGGTGGAATACGGTAAACATCGGTGTAGAAAAAGGCCAGAAATGTCATAAGAGTCTGGAAGATTAGATTAGCCGACAAATCGCCTAGGCTATAGCCTATCTTCTCAACAACAGAGATCCTTTGTGTATTTGTGCTCATATTGGTTGTGTTTTAATACTTTATGTTGATATAGTGTTAATTATGATGTCTCATATCAAGTTTTATCTTCATCAAATCGTCCAAATCATGTATGGGTCGCTCCAACTCGTAGGGTATTGGCATATTAGAGTAGGTTTGGAAATAAAGCATACATGCATCGCGCCACCAAATTGCGTCACGCGCTTGAATCCTAAGCTTCGATTGCACATGGCTAAACCTTTGCTTATCAACATAGGATTCCAACCTATCCCAAATTTTCTGATAACGGCGAACAGAATCGACCCCTTGCTGGTATTTGTGGGCCAGCTCGGCCCAAAGCGATCTACCGCTCTTCATCATGTAACCCCATGGGACATGATGAAACCACAGCAGCAACTCCTCGGGGCAGGTTGTAATATCATTATAAAGATGGTTTAGGGGCGGGTGATACTGGTCAATAGCACCACTCCCCTGACGTGTACGGTCGAATCCGATACCTTGTACCGAAGCATTGTGGTAGTATCGAGGCAGCCAATCGGGGCGAGCACCGGGAATATCGCACCACGGCTCAGGACCGTAATGATGCTCCCACGCAAAGAGGTGATGTAGCCCCAGCGGCATCATGTAGTTTACAGGAGCCTCACGGGAGTCGATCATCAACTCCTTAATGGGCTCTACAAAGTCAGGGGTTGAATTAAATGTCATTCTAATCCACTCATCGGCAATTTGCTCCGATGTTAGCGCATGATTCCACGCCTGGCGACCAAAGGTATACCAGTTGGCCTGCGCAAAGTGATGCCCACACCAGTTCACATCCTCGCCAATATTTGCCACGCCGGCAATGGCTTTGTGCCTATTTGGCGTCAGGGAGCCATCGGTCATTCGTGCAACGGTCGATCCGGGGCCATAGGCATATGTGTCGCTCTTTAAACACTCTTCGTAAAGGGGCCCCTGAAACACCAAATGATTTGAAAACCCAAGATACTCCTGAGTTATTTGAAACTCCACCATGGTGGCCGTTTTGTGCATTGCCCCAAACAACGGGCTAAAAGGCTCACGGGGTTGAAAATCGACAGGGCCATTCTTTATTTGAATGATCACATTATTGGCAAACTCACCATCAAAGGGTACAAACTCCTTATAAGCCATCTTGGCGCGATCAATATCCTCGGGTTCGTAAACAAAAGCTCGCCAAATAACCAAACCACCAAAGGGCTTTAGCGCCTCGGCCAGCATATTGGCCCCATCGGCATGAGTGCGGCCATAGTCCATTGGACCCGGCTGCCCTTCGGAGTTGGCTTTAACCAGAAAACCACCAAAATCGGGAATTAAGTTGTAGATATCGCTTGCCTTACGTTTCCACCATTCACGTACATCTGGTTCGAGCGGATCGGAATTTTCAAGATGATCGAGAACAGCA
>Ga0334887_1003829_pt1 | contig 14357 bp, 7 predicted proteins | sample GraSluR1_MG_10_FD_207217 | JGI IMG/M metagenome (GOLD analysis project Ga0334887, IMG submission 207217) | Sludge microbial communities from methane-producing bioreactor in Wageningen University, Netherlands - Granular Sludge_18_07-R1 | ecosystem: Engineered > Bioreactor > Anaerobic >...
CCATGATGTCGTGCGTGTCCACCCAGCGGGCCCGGTCGCGACCGCGACCGTCGCGGTAGTGCTCCACCCGGCCATAGAACCGCACGCGCAGCGTGTGCTCCGGCCGCGGGATCTCCCACGGATTGCCCAGGCGCAGCCAGTCGTCCGGCCGCTCCACCTGGTACCCGTTGACAATCACCTGGTGAAACATTCCGTAGTCGTAGCGGATGCCGTACCCGTACCCCGGAAGCGCCAGTGTGGCCATGGAATCGAGGAAGCAGGCCGCCAGCCGGCCCAGACCGCCGTTTCCCAGCCCGGCGTCTTCCTCCAGTTCCCGCATCTCCTCCAGGTCGTGGCCGAGATCGAACAGGGCCTGGTGCGCCTCGTCGTACATTCCGAGGTTGACCAGGCTGTTGCCCAGCGTCCGGCCCATGAGGAACTCGAGCGAGAGGTAGTACACCCGTTTGATGTCCGGGCGACTGTAGTAGGCCCGTCGGGTGGCGATCCAGCGTTCGATGAGGCGATCCCGCACCGTCATGGCCAGGGCCATGTAGCGGTCATTCGCGGACGCGTAGCCGGGCACTTTGGCCTGGGTGAACGCAATGTGGTTGATGAAGGACCGCTTCAACGACTCCACGTCCATCCCGCGACGCGAATCGCGAATGACCGTGGTGGCCGGTGCGTCTTGTAGGGTCGTCATGCGTGCGGCTCGTTCCGATGCGGCTGCAACTCCCGCAATCAGGGGCAATTCGGCATCGCGCCGGCTCGCGGCCCGTCCAGGGTCGGGTCGGCCAACACCGGGAGACTCCGGCCCTTACCGACGTATCGGTCCGGAAGATGGGGGGTTTTAGTTAGGCCGCTGCTTACCGGACGTGTCCCGGTGAGCATCTGCCGCGGCGAGGGTAATGAGTGATATCCTGCAATCTCGGGGGTTCCCCGGGGGCGTCCGATAAAGCCGTAACTGAGGTGAAATGGGCGATTCAAACTGGTATAGTAGCTCCCAATGGGGAAGAAGCCCTACCGATGCGCTGGGGCCTTCCATGTGGACGACACGAGTCTCGCGCTGAAGGAATGTGTAACGATGTCGAACTCGATTGGATCGCGTGCAATCGTTGCGTGGATGGTGTTTCTCTCGGCGGCGGGTGTGGCCATCGCCACGCCGGAGTTTGTCGAGCATTTTCCGAGTAGTTCCGTGTACGGCGAGCCCGCGGGCACGACGATGCGAAGTCCGGAAGCGCCGCAGCCGGGGCAGTCCATCGACATCTGGGCCCGCATCGGGTTCTCCTTCTACTACACGAACGTCGCGGTCTACTACACGACCGACGGCTCGGCGCCGCAGGGCGCGTTCGGCACGCCGTCGGGCACCACGTCCGTCGCCGCCGATGGCAACTGGGTCCGCAACGACGCGCCGCCGAACAACACCGTGGATTGGTGGCGAACCACGCTGCCCGCGGGCGTGCAGTCGTCCGGCGTTACGGTGCGATACAAGGTGGGCGCCTGGCACAGCGGCGGCGGGATAGAAGCCTTTGCCAACAACACCGGCTGCGCCGACGGCACCTGTGACGACCCCGCCGGCACGCCGGCCCTATTCACCTACACGGTGGGCGGCACGGCCGCCCTGCCCTGGCCCGGCGCCGGCGCCGGCTCGGCCACGCCCCAGGAGGGCTACCCGGACGTGGCCTTCTGGAAGGAAGAGGGCGTCGTCGGCAACAACTACATCAACGTGATGCTCGACCAGAACGGCACGGTCTACGACGTATACTATCCGTCCGCCGGCTGCGTCTTCGGCATGGGCACGAAGAACGAGGGATACGTCGACGGGCTGGACACGTTTCCGCCCGGCCTGCCCCCGGGATACCGCGGTCAGATGAACCTGAACCAGGCCATGGGCGGCATCCGCGTGGACGGGATGACGTACTGGCTGAGCAACCCCGACGGCGCCGGATACAGCAACGTGTCGCAGCAGTACGTGCCGGACACGAACGTCATCGAGACCTCCGCCACACTGACCGCCGCCGGCCACAACATCCTCGTCCAGCAGTACGACTTCTGCCCCAAGGGAATCGCGTTCCCCACGGATGACGGGGACAGCCCCAACCGCGGGATCTACGTCAAGCGATACCTGCTGACCAACAACGGCGCCGAACCCAAGACCGCGGCCTTCTATTACTACGCCGACTACGCCCTGAACGGCGGCGACAGCTACGACAGCATGTTCGCCGACGCGGCCCGCGGGACCATGGTCGCCTACGACAACACCCAGCGCTGGACCAGCGCCAGCGGCGAATACAACCCCACCACCACCGGCGACTACGACAAGAACGTCTCCATCTACCTCGCCACGGCCATGAAGCGGCTGGACACCGTGGGCGGAGCGGCCGGGACCCCCGCCACCGACTTCTGGAGCGACACCAGCAGCGACACCGACCGCGGCTGGATCGGCATTGAGGTGGAGTTGCCGGTGGGGGTGACGAAGGAAATCAACGTCGCGTTTGTCGGCGGGTTTGACACCTTCGCCGGGGCGACCGGGACCTACGACTACCAGATGGACAACGCGATTGACTGGTTCCTGGCGGGAAACATGAGCGCCGCCCAGGCCGCGACGGAGAGCCACTGGACGGACTGGCTTGCCCAGGGCGTCGTCGTGGACACCCCGGATGACGCGTACAACGAGACGTTCAAACGCGGCCTGCTCGCCACGGCCCTGCACCTGGACGGCAGAAATGGCGGCATCATCGCCGGAATGCACAACGGGGCGTACCCCTTCGTCTGGCCCCGGGACGGCGTGTGGGCAGCCGTCACGCTGGACCGCACCGGCCACACCGCCGAGGCCGCCGAGATCTACCGATACCTGCGCGACATCGCCTATCGGGCCGAGGAAGAGCCCGGCCGTAAGGGCTGGTGGTACCAGAAGTACACCACGGATGGCTACATCGTCTGGAACGCACCGCAGGTGGACGAGACGTCGGTCTTCCCCTGGGGCGCGTACTACCACTACAACGTCACCGGGGACGTCCAGTTTCTCGCGGATCACTACGTCACGGTGTACGAAGCGGCCCGGGCGTCCAGCGAGGACAGCACCGTGGACAGCCGGCTCTACTACAACGACACGTACCAGCTCATGTACTCCAACAACCTCTGGGAAGACGCCTGGGGCGAGTTCCTTTACTCCAACGCATCCGTCGAGCGCGGCCTGCGCGACGCGGCGGCCATCGCGGACGTGATGGACCAGAACGTCTGCCCCGGCGGGCCCGGCGCCTGCAACTACCACAACGACAAGGCCCTGTTCCTGGCCCGGGCAGACGCCATCCACAGCGGCCAGATCGGCCGACTCCTCTGGGACGGAGAAAACACCGACATCTCCCATTTGGGGCTCGTGTACCCGTTCAACGTGTTTGCCGCGGATGACCCGCTGGTGGCTCACCTCGTGGATCGCATGAACGGCGTGGCCACCGACACCTTCGGAAACAACCACCCCATCATGAACTTCGCCTCGCACGGCGAGTGGGAGGGCCTGGTCAACCGGTACTGGGCTGACACGTACTGGCACAACTTCAGCGGGCCGAACCCCGACGGCAGCCCGTGGTTCCTGACCACCCTCTGGTACGGCTGCTACTACGCCCAGCGCCAGAACCTGAACCCGGGCAAAGGAGACATCGACAACCACAAGTACCGCTTCGACCTGCTGCTCGACCGGCTGGGGCCGATCGGCCTGGGCGCGGAACAGATCGCGCCGTCCAACAGCCTGCTCTACCCCGGACAGATGGACTTCCTGCTCCAGGCCGCCTGGCCCAACGCCTGGGAGTCCATGTCGTTCCTGGTCGATGCCGTGATGATGTTCCTGGACTATACGCCCGACGCGCCGGGCAACACGCTCCGCATCCGGCCCAAACTGCCCTCGGCCTGGTCCACCATGACGTTCGAGAACCTGACCCTGGGCAGCCACCGGATCGACGTTACGTGTGCGGAAGACAACGCTTCTGCCGAACACACGTTCACGAACCGAACCGGCGCCGCCGTTGCGTATGACACGGTCCTTCGCATCCCGGCCGGCAGCACCCTTCTGGGCGTGCTGGAGAACAGCGTGGGCAAGGCGTACGACCACGACCCGGCCATCGGAGCGGTGTCCGTGGCCGGGGATCTGGCTACCGGCGCGGGGGCTGCCACCAACGTGGGAGTTTATCTCTACGCCGGATTCGCCGATTGCATGACGGGCCCGGACGCCGGCCCGCCCGCGGCCGGATGCGAGGTGTACGACATCGAGAACGACGGCGACGTGGATTTGGCCGACTTTGCTGAGTGGGGTCGAGCCCTGCACCCACTTCCCTGAAGGGCAGCGATCCTGTGGGACCGATCCTGTAGAACCAGCTTCTGAGCCGTGGGACCGGCTTGTCTTTGTGGGACCGGCTTGTCTTTGTGGGACCGGCTTGTCTTTGTGGGACCGGCTTTCCAGCCGGTCTTGGGAGGCTGTGGGCTGCAGGTCGCCCCGGGTCCCGGCGCGCCGGGATGGCGAGCTTTGGGCTGCAGGATTGGTCCGCACGGCGGACCCTACTCCTGTTTTGTGCGACCGGCTTTCCAGCCAGTCATTTTCCTGAGGGGCGTTTCTCGGCGTTCCGAGAACCCTTGAGCTTCCTGGCCATTGGATTGGAGCCTGGATGCGGCGGCGTCTAGGCACGGGCCGTTCCGGGTTTTATGGGACCTCGCCCGGACGCGAATAACCCGGCGCCGGGGTTGATTCGGGCCCCAGGAATCGCATATACTGTCTGTCGGTTTGAACGAGGGAATCGGGAGAGAGAGCCTTCGTGCAGCCACCAGGTGGCCACCCGCTCTTGCAGCCGGCTCAGGTGCAGACCGGCGGATTCCCCGAACGATGGTAAGGACAAGGGAAGGTTAGCCGACATGGCTGCATAGCCTGTCGGTGGCGGCGTGTTCCATCGCATTTCGGATTTGTGCGAGCGGACGCGATCGTCACACTACGTGGGCGGGAGGAGAGCGCACATGAAATCCATCTCTGGGTGGGCCCTGCTTCGCGCAGGCAAGGGGTTGTTGGTCGTTGCGATGGGTCTGGGTCTGGCGGGGACCGCCGTGGCGGCGGAGATTCCGCTGCAGGAGGCGTGGTCCGCGTCCGGCCCCTACGCCGTCGTGAACACCGGGGTCGGTGTGCGCGACACGGGCGGTACGGGCACCATGTCCGACGTGACGGTCACCGGCCAGGTGCAGAAGGCGTGGCTGTACTGGGTCGGCTCGAACGTGCCACACAGTGACATCCTGAAAGACCCGGTGGTCACGCTCACGCGAAGCGGATCGCCCGGCCAGAGCGTCACGGCCGACGTCACGGCGATCGTTCAGTTCGAGGTCCCGTGGCAGCCGGGTAACTACTACTGGGACGCCAACCACATCGCCTACTGGGCGGACGTGACGGACCTCGTCGCGACGGGCACGTGGGACTACACGATTTCCGATTTCGTGATGGACAAGACCCACGGCGCGGGCCTGCAGATCGTATACGCGGATGACAGCCTGCCGTCGCAGAACGTGAGCATCTTCCAGGGCCACGACTATGCGTTCGCCGGGTGGCAGAACGCCGGTGAACTGAACCGGACCTGGGTGACCAGCTACACGTTCGCCCCGGCTGCCTACGACCGCGTGCTTGATGCGGCGTTCCTGGTTGCCGGCGGAGAGGGCACCGATCGGCCCGATCAGCTTTGGTACGACGTGGGCATGCACGACACGGAAGCCGACCTGCCCGTCGAGCTCATCACGAACAACACGGGAACGGTGCTGGATACGAACCCGCTCGAAGGCCTGGACGGAAACGAGTGGGACACGGTCATCAAGCAAGTGCTCATCCCGGCCGGCGCCACGTACGCCGCCTTCCAGTTCCAGTCCGGCGGCGGGACCGGCACCGGTCACCCGAGTGAGAGTTTCAGTTGGGTCGCCAGTTCCTTCTCGCTGATCCCCGAGCCGGCCTCACTGGTTCTGCTGGCCTTCGGCGCGATGGTGGTCGCCCGTCGTTCGCGGCGGTAGAGCACGCGGCGGACATTTCGTGTGACATTCCCGGGGCCGCCCACAACGGGCGGCCCCGTTGCATTGGCCTGAATGCAAAACCGCCGTCGGTCAATTCACGATGAAAGCCGAACTTCTGTTCCAGGCGACCGTACCAGAAGAGCGGCTCCCAAGGCCCCGGCCGGTCAGACCGGATGCGATTTGCCGCGCGGATGCAACTGGATCGGGCAGAAAGGCAAAGAAGACCAGGCATGAAACAAAGAGGATGGCACTGGCTTCTGCGTGCGGCCTTGGCCGTGGTCGTCACCTTTGGGCTGGATGTCGTTATCCGGGCTTTTCTCGCGCGGTGCCTCTCAACCGCCGCCTATGCGAACCCGGCGCTCCATGTCTCGCTGAGCCTTGCGACGCTGAGTGTGCCCGTAGCCATCTACGCGTTGCTGACCTGGCGCTTCGGCCCCCGCCCCGATGACGAAACGCGCTGCCGCCGCTGCCGGTACATCCTGCGCGGCATCAGCGAATCCCGCTGCCCCGAGTGTGGCGAACGGATATGAACCCCCGGTCCGATAAGCGACCGCCTGACGTGTGAACCTCTTGCGAACTGAAGAAAAACACCCGCCGGCGCGGCCGCGCCGACGGGCGTTTTTCAACTGGCCTGCCAGGACTCGAACCTGGAACCTTCTGATCCAGAGTCAGACGTGCTGCCAGTTGCACCACAGGCCAATAGACCCAAAGTCTAGCCCACAAACCGCGGGCCCGCAACCCGCCGCAACCCTTGACCCAACGTCGGAAAAACGAGACCATGGGTTCAGCCGTTTCCTGACTCCCGCGGCCGGCCGCGCCGATGGGCCTGGACCGTCGTCCCCGCCCGCCCCGAGACGCCCCGCCGCCCGGGAGTCGGTAGTCCTCCAGGGAGGGGCTACAAGCACATTTGCGGCCATTCCAGGGCAGCCTCGGCCATGCCGCAACCGGAGTCCGATTCATGACCGACGATCGCTCGTACGCCCCGGAAACACTGGCCGTCCACGCCGGCATCGGCGAATACCCGTATCGCCCCGTCGTTCCCCCCATTTACCAGGTCTCGACGTTCGCGTTCGAGAACGCCGACCAGGGAGCCGCCCTTTTTGCCGGCCGCGAGCAGGGCTACATCTACAGCCGGATGGGCAACCCCACAGTCGCGGCCCTGGAAAGCTGCATCGCCACCCTGGAAGGCGGGTACGCCGCCCTGGCCTGCGGCAGCGGCATGGCCGCCATCCACACCGCCCTGGCCGCCCTGCTGAAGTCCGGCGACCACATCATCTGCGGCGACACCGTCTACGGCCCGACCTGCACCCTCGTGGAGGGCTTCCTGCCCCGCTGGGGCATCGAGGCCACCATGCTGGACCCGTCGGACCTGGAGGCCGTGGAGAAGGCCTTCCGGCCCAACACCCGCGTGGTGTACGTGGAGACGCCGGGCAACCCCACCCTGGTCCTCGCCGACCTGGAAGCGATCTGCCGTCTGGCCCACCAGCACGGGGCGGTTGTGGTCGTAGACAACACCTTCATGAGCCCGATCCTCCAGCAGCCGTTCAAATGGGGCGCCGACGTGGTGGTACACAGCCTCACAAAAGCCCTGAACGGCCACGCGGACGTGGTGGGCGGGGCCATCGTGGTCAAGGACGAGGCGGACAACCGGTCGTTCCGCAAGGTGCTCAACCATCTGGGCGGGGTGCTTTCGCCGCTGGAGTCGTTCCTGGTGCATCGCGGCATCAAGACTCTGCCGCTGCGCATGAAACAGCAATCCGAGAGCGCGCTGAAAGTGGCGGAGTTCCTGGAGGAGCATCCGGCCGTCGACTGGGTGCGGTTCCCCTGGCTCAAAAGCCACCCGCAGCATGAGTTGGCCCGCAAGCAGATGACCGGCGGGGGCCCGGTGATCAGTTTCGAGTTGAAGGGCGGTCTGGAAGCGGGTCGCACCATGATGAACTCCGTGAAGCTCTGCGCTCTGGCGGTCAGTCTGGGCGGCGTGGAGTCGCTCATCCAGCACCCGGCCGGCATGACCCACGCCACGATGGGCCCGGAGGCCCGCTGCCGGGCGAGGATCACGGACGGGCTGGTTCGGCTGTCGGTCGGCATTGAGAACGTGGACGACATCATCGCGGATCTGGACCAGGCCCTGGAGACCGCCAGCTCACGCTGCACGCATCGCGCCCAGGTCGGCGCGGGCTGATTCGCCATCGGCAAACGGAACATCTCCAACTTGCGGACTGCCGCACGGCCGTGCCCATCGGCCGCTTGAGCAACCGGCTGCGTTTGCCCCGTTCACGGGGCACAGCAGCTGTCGACCGCACGCTGCATGCCGTATGAGTGCAGCAGGCAAACGCAGCAAACAGACGGGGCATCTTTGACATTGCTGACCCCGGTAATGGCCCGCGGCGCGCCGGCCGCAGGCGTCACGGATTTCCGGCGACTGGTGCCGCCACGCGCGGGGCGGCGGCGGGGTGGCCGGAGCGGAAGGCGAAATCCGCGTTGATGAAAAGCTGGTCCAGCGCGGCGGCGACGGAGTTCGGGAAATCCTCGAACCACTCGAAGCCCAGCGACAGTCCGCCGCCGGCGTTGTTGAAACGCTGGACGGAGCCATCGCGATACAGTACCTGCGCGCGCCGGGCCTTGTGGTTCGACCGCCGCATCCCGAACTGCATGTGCCCGAAGGTGTTGCGGTCCAGCGCCAGCGCCTCCACCGGCACACGCGTTCCGTCGACCACGTTGACGCCGAGCCGGCCCAGCCGGCCCGACGCGGCGGACTCGAGCAGCATGTCCAGGTGGCGATAGAAGTACGAGCTGTAGGCATCGAATTCCGTGTTGACGCGCGGCAGCTCTTTCACCTGGTCCGGTGAGTCGTCGCCGGGGCAGAAGAAAACCTGCGGCACGGGCGCAACCGTCTTGAGCAGCAATCCCAGGCCGGTGTGTTGTCGCGGATGACTGGACGGAACCGCCTCCCCGATCCAGATCTGGTTCGTCCCGAACGGCGCCGCGGCAAAGTCGAACGGATGGTCCGCATCCGGCCCCCGCGGGATGAAGTCGTCGTGGTCCTCCGCGTACAGGTGGACGCCCGCGCCCAGTTGCCGGAGATTGCCCGCACAGACGGCGAACTTCGCGGCGTCGCGCGCCCGCCCCAGCGAACCGGCCAGGATGCTCAACAGCAGCGCGACCACCGACACCACGATCAGAAGCTCGATCAGCGAGAAGGCCGGGGATGCCGTCGGACTCCGTTCTCGCATCGCGATCGCTCCGTCTTGCCGCCTGGGTGGCCTCCGCTCGGCTTGTCAGCATGGGGTGCGGACGGCCGGAAGGCAAGCCCGTCCGCCTACCGTGCCGATCCGCACGCGGGTAGAATCGCAACGAACTGCCGGCGTGAGGGGTCAGGCTTTGGGTGAACCCGGTGCGGCGGCCGGAGCGAATGAAGAGCAACCAGCATGACATCGCCGCCAACAGGTCCATCGCCTTCGACCCGCGCGCTACGGGACGCCGTCTCGCTGTGCCCCGAGAAGATTCTCAACCCGCCGAGCCTGGCCCTCCACGGCGGCATCACCACGGAATCGCCGGTGCTGGTGATTCTGGCTGCCGGCAAAGGGACGCGCTTCGGCAAGGACCCCAAGTGCATTCAGCCCGTCCACGGCACGCCGCTGGCGCGGCACTCGATTGACGCATTTCGCCGCGTGAGTCCGTCCCCTGTCGTCTGCCTGGTCGGCTACCGCCACGAGGACGTGTCGGCCGCCCTGGGGCCGGACAACGTGTACGTCCGCTCGGAGGACCCGACCGGCGGGACGGCGTTTGCCGCGTACGAGGCGTTCAGCGTGGCGGGGCTGCGAGCGGCTGACCCGCTGCTGATCATCACCATGGGGGATCGCATCGTGCCGCCGTCCGTGTTCCGCCGATTGTGGGACACGCACCGCGCCGGAGGGGCGGAGGCGGACCTCACGTTCCTCAGCGCCCGCTACGAGCCGCCGAAGAACCGCGGCAAGGGCCGCGTTTTGCGAGGCGAGAACGGGCGCGTGCTGCGCATCCTGGAAGAGCGGGACATCGCGGCGGAAGCGGACGGATCGGCCCGTCAGGCCCTGCTGGACCTGACGGAGGGGAACTGTCCGCTTTATGCGATCCGGGCGACCCGCCTGCTGCGACGCCTTCAGAACCTCACGAACGACAACGCCCAGGGCCAGTACTACCTGACCGACGTCGTCGAGGCGATCAGCCGGGACGGAGGGGACATCCGCACCATCACCACCACGCCGGCCGACCCGGAATACGACCTGCTCTGTTCCGACGTGACCCAGCCGATGGACCTGGCCCTGCTGGAAGGCATGCTGGCGTCGGCTCGCGGCCTGCTGTTCCCCGAGGAGCTGGAGGCAGACGCGGCGGCCCGCGCCATCGCGGCGGACCGGCCGGCGGGCCAGGTCGCGTCCATCACGCGCCAGTTGCAGGAGCTGGCGGCGGCCGTCTCGAAGGAACAACTCGCCTTCAAGCCCGATCAAACCGTCGGGATCGGGATCGCCGGCGGCCGGCTGCGGATCGCGTTCATGCATCCGGACATGGTGCGGTTCTTCGGTCCGGCCTGGCAGATGCCCATCGGGGCGGGCGACGCCGCGGGCCACGAGCAGATCGTGGTGCTGGCGCAGGAGGCGGACGACCGGCGAATTCACCTGTATCCGATGACGCCGGAGTACCGCGAGAGCATCAACTACATCCCGTCCGACGACGATGTCATGTATCCCGGCGAGGGCATTTCCGACCTGCACGCCTACGAGGTCTTCGGCACGCATATGAGCGAAAGCGTGCTCCTTTCGCTCGGCTACTTCAGCGATGAGGAGCTGGAGCAGCGTCGGAAGAAGGGCCTGCCCCTGCCGCCGCCGTCGCTCTGGGTGAGCAGCAACATGCGGCGCCCGTTCGCACTGGTCGGTAACGCCATCGCGTCCATGCGGACGTTGCGGACCGGCAACCTGGGTGCGAAAGTGCAGGAATGCCTGGGCCGCGACCGTTTCCGCGGCCTGCGGCTGGTCTCCACGGGGAACATCCCGCAGGGCGGTTTCTCGAGCTCGTCGGCGGTGACGGTGGCCGTCAAGAACGCGATGAACGGGCTGTTCGAGCTTGGTGTGCCGCCGGACCTGCTCGTGCATCTGGCCTGTCAGGCGGAGTACGGCACCGGCGTGCGGGCCGGCTCGCTGGACCAGGCCACCATTCAGAAGGGCCGCGCCGGGCAGGGTGCGCTCATCTCCTCCAACCCCCGGGACAACTACCGGATCCTGGGCGCCTACCCCGTGCCGACCGATCGCTTCCGCATTCTGTTTCCCTACAGCGTGGAGCGCGACCGGGCGGCCTGGCGATGGTCGTGGGGTGCGTACGGCGAGGGAACGGGCTCCGGCCCGCTGACGGCCGGCGAAATGCGAAAGATGACCGGCAAGGCCGCGGAGCTGGCGGCCATCCTACTGAAGTTGCCGCTGGACACGGATCTGTTCCGTCCCATCGAGGACGATCTGCTTGACGACGGTCTATTGAGCCCCGACAGCCGTGCCTGGATTGGCTCGGTCCTGCGACGACTGCCGCTGTTGGCTTCGCAGGAGGACCTGCGACGGCAGGTGGAAGCCCATCGCGAATGGTACGTCGCGCAGCTCGCCGAGGTCTTGCGGCTGGACCTGCCGGAAGCCCGTGCCAAGGCGGACGCTGCGCTGGAATCGCTTTTCGCCGGCTGGCGCGATCCGGTGCTGCGGCGGACGACCGCCTCCGGCGCGGTGGTGGAGGAGCAGGGCGTTCCGCTTCGGGCGATGGTGGCCTACCTGTTCGGCGAAATGGCCAAGAACTTCCATTTGCTTCATCATCCGGATGAGTGGATCGACTGCGTCACGCGATCCCAGTGCGGCGACCGCTGCGCGGATATCGAGCCCGATCGGCTCCCGAGCCGCGCGGAGATGGAGTCGGAGCTGGAATGGGAGCGCGGCAGCGCGGGGCCGACTCGCCTGAACCGCTGGTTGGAACGATTCGGCGCGTCGCCGGTTGACTACAACCGCGGCCTGGATGACGAGTCGCTGTCGAAGCAGGACCCGCCCGCGTTCGAGCGGCTGGACGGGTCGAGCTTCTTCCGCGGCCTGGCCCTGATCGACCTGGCCGAGGCCATGCTGAAGCGAGCCTTCGGGCGAGATGCGGTGGCGGTTCGCGTGAATGCGGCCGGGCAGGGCAACTACTTCCAGGTACACGTGGACGCGCGGCGCGCGGACCCGGACGACGTGAAGCAGTTCATCCGCGCCGCGTTCTACCGCCGGTTCGGCCTGGCGCCGGTCCCGGAGTTTGTCGAACTCCATTCCGGCGGAGGCGCCGTGGGCCTACGCCTCAGCCGCTACGACGTTCTTCCTCAGTTGATCCGCCGCCTCCAGGCGCCTACGGCCTGACGACTTCGACTGCCGCTGTGCGCTGCGGAGATTTCATCGATCCGCGACCAGCAGCGTCATGAGCTCGGCGGAGTTCTTCAGCGAGTCCAGCCCCATGATGGTGTCGCGAATCCGGCGGCAACGGGCCTCGGAGAACTTCCCACCGGCCAGGGCGTTGAACTTCACCTCGATGTCCTCCATCGAGCCCGGGTCGCGGTAGTCGCCCTTGGGCACGTCCACCCGCTCGCTGAACGACTGACCGTTCCTGAGCGTAATGGTCACTCGCGACGGCTGCTTGGCGGGGAACAGGGACTCAAACTCGGGGTTCGCCACGGCCTTCACCGCATCCATCAGCGGATGCAGGGCCGGGTCCTGGATGCGGGCGTTCTCGAACTGCCGCGGCGTGACCTGCCGATCCGCGACGGCGACGGCCAGGCAATAGGGCAGGCTGTGGTCGGCCGTCTCCTTCGACTTCGGCCGGTACTTGGCGGGGTCCGACAGGATGTCCGCCGCCCGGGCGATGGTCTCGACCCGAATCTCTTTGACGTCGACGGGCTGGATGTCGTGCTCGTGTACCAGCTTCAGCGTGGCCGTCGTCGGCGCGTGCGACAGGGCCTCGATCGGGTAGAACTTCATGCCGCACTCGACGATTTTGAAGCCCTTGCCGAGTCCGTCCGTCAAACGGTTCAAATGCCACTTCGGTCCGAAGCAATGGGTCAGGCCCTCCTTGCCGTCCACAACGTGCTCCGGGCCGGTGTAGCCCTTCTCCGCGAGCAGGGCGGCCTGCACGCCGGCCTGGGTGGCCAGGGGGTCCACCGTGTTCTTCATCATGGTCAGCTTGCCGGCGGTCACGGCCCCCAGCGTGCAGGAGTGCGACGCGCTGATGCCGATGGCGTGCTGCATTCGGGCCGCGTCCAGTTTCAACATGCGGGCCGCGACCATCGGTGAGACGAACGCGGTGAGCGTGGCGTGGTGCCAGCCCTTCTCCCGAATGCCCGGCTCGCCCGCTTCGCAGTAGCGCATCTCCATTTCATAAGCCAGCACAATGCCGACGATCAGCTCCTTGCCGGACAGGCCCTTCCATTCCGCGATGCTCGTGGCCGCGGGGATGATGTCCGACGGATGGCACGGATCGGCCTTCCAGTAGATGTCGTTGTAGTCCATGGCGCGGATGGCCAGGGCGTTGAACAGGGCCGCGTTCAGTACCGACGTGCGGTGTCCGCCGCCGATGCAGGTGCAGTGATCGGCCCCGCCCATCTCCATCAGGTGGTGCAGCAGCCATTCGCAGTCTTCCTGCCGGTACCCTCCCAGGGCACAGCCGATGGAGTCGTACAGGAACCGCTTGGCCGCTTCGATGGCCGGCGCGTCCAGGTCCTCAAATCGAAGCCCGCAGGCCCACTCGGAAAGCGTTTGCGTGATGGTCATGGTGGTGTTCTTCCGCTCACGGTCTTATTCCGGCCACCCCGGTGCCCCGGGCACGGTCGGGTGGCGAAGCGTTCCGCGGCAACCCGCTACGGCCGGCCGCACCAGGCGGCATTCTGGCGGGGTTCTCACGGGAATTCAACGGTGGGACTCGCGGCAGCCTCGGGCCGCGTTGCAGGGGCGTGGTCTGGCTCGGCCGTGTCGCGATGGTGTTATTGGACGCAGTTTCGCTCCGATCCCCCGTTTTCCCTTCAGATGCGCACGGCGTCAGCCTGAACGACGCCACGCGAATGAGCTCGCCAGTCCTTTCCAGAGAGCTGATAACCCCGACATGGCAGACCTCGGGGGGCGGCTCAACGATGAATTCCGGCCGGCCCTGCGGCGTTTCATCGTAACAAACATGCGGAACGCCGGTTAGGAAAATGGCTGGGCGCACGCACCCTGGCGGCGCACGCTCCAAGTCGTACTGCAACAGCGCCCCGCGGCGACCGATAGAAATCGCATGCGGCTGCGCGGACCGGGCTGTTGGTCAGCGTGGTTGTCCTGGAGTCGAGACCG
>Ga0334887_1003836_pt1 | contig 14346 bp, 19 predicted proteins | sample GraSluR1_MG_10_FD_207217 | JGI IMG/M metagenome (GOLD analysis project Ga0334887, IMG submission 207217) | Sludge microbial communities from methane-producing bioreactor in Wageningen University, Netherlands - Granular Sludge_18_07-R1 | ecosystem: Engineered > Bioreactor > Anaerobic >...
GAAATCTTCAAGGCCGCCGCAGAGGAGGGAGCCCTGGAGGAGAGAAAGCGCATTCAGGCCATTGAAGGCCTTGGATCGGTGGCAACGGGAGACCTCGGCCATGATGCCAAGTTCGAAAACCCCTGCTCTGCGGAAACCTTCGCCAGGCGTGTGCTGGAGCGTCAGAAGCAGCAGGGAGCCGAGGCTCACAAAAACCTTATGGCGGATGCGGCAGAACTGCCGAAAATCGGCGGCGGGGATGCTCCTAAAGGCTCCCCGGAGAATGCCAGGAGCAAAGCGGAAGAAGAAGAGGCTTTTTGTGCGTCCTTCGGGGCCGGGTTCGGAGGGAGGAAGTAGACCATGAGTAACTACGCGGGAATTGAAGATATGGGCTCCTGCACCAGGGACAACCTGATAGCGGGGCCGGCGGAACGGGTGGTGGGGCTTGTGGAGCTTGCCCCCTCCCAGACTCTTGCGAGAGGTACCGTTTTGGGGAAGGTTACCTCCTCCGGGCAGTGCGTTCCCGTGGATAAATCCAAGGAAGACGGCTCCGAAGAGGTCTTTGCCGTTCTTGCGGATAACGTTACGGTGGGGGATGAAAGCGTTTCGGCGGAAGTGTATTTTTCCGGAGAATTCGCCATCTCCGCCCTTACCTTCGCGGAGGGAAGCGCCGCCGAAGACTTTGCAGACCAGGCCAGAACCCTGGGAATCTATTTCCGCGCCACCATGGGCGCCTAGCCAGGAGGAATACCTATGCCTATTGATATGTTCAACACCAGAACCATGCTTCGGGCTCTGTCCCAGAACTTTACCCCGAAGACCTTTCTCATGCGAACCTTTTTCAGCAACGTGGAGACCTTCGACACCGAAAGCGTGGATATCGACAGCGCGGAGGCCAAGCGTCGGGTGGCCCCCTTCGTGCGTCCTCGCAAGGGAGGAAAAACGGTGGACCGAGGGGGATACTCCACCAAGAGCTACAAGCCTCCTCTCGTGGGGCCTCAGTGCGTAACCACCGCGGAGGATCTGCTCAAGCGAACCCCGGGAGAAACTATTTACGGAGGGGAGAAAACCCCGGAACAGCGAGCGGCGGAACAGCTCGGCAAAGATATGGCCTCTCTGGAAGACATGATCACCCGCCGGGAGGAAGTAATGGCCGCTCAGGCGCTCTTCGACGGAAAGATAGTGCTCTATGATCCCGATGAGGGGATAGATGAAGAAATGGACTTCGGCCTCCCCTCGGTGGCCCTTTCCGGGGGATCTCTTTGGAGTGCTACCACCTCGGATCCCCTGGCGGATTTCAAAGCCTGGGCATCCTTGATGCGGAAAAGTTCCGGATACTCTCCCACCATGGCCGTACTGGGAAGCGATGCCGCCAGCGTTTTGCTGGAAAACGAAAAGCTGTTGAAGTTTATGGATATGCGCCGGGTGGATATGGGGGAGATCAAGCCCGCCGAGATGCCCAACGGAACGAGCTACCTCGGTCGCCTTCTCGCTCCCGGGGTATCTCTGGATCTCCTCTGCTACGAAGAGTGGGCGTATGACGAAGCCACGGGAACCAACAAAGAGATCGTCCCCGCCAAAAAGATTCTGCTCGCCAATCCCGCCAGCCGGTACGACATGCTCTACGGAGCGGTGAGCAACGTGAAGATTGGCGTGGTGGCTGCCCGGCGGGTACCCTTCAGTTGGGAAGAACCCGACGGTTCCGCCCGGTACGTTCGGCTTTCCTGCCGTCCCCTTCCCGTGCCGGTGGAGAAGAACGCATCCCTGCGATGCACCGTGCTGGGGTAGGGTCATGATCAGGGCGAAAATGTGGATACGCCACGATGGAACGGTATACGAAAAGGGAGACATCTTTTCCGCCGGAGAAGGGGATGAAAAGCGCCTCGTGGCCCTGGGGGCTGCGGAGTATGTGCGGAGTTCTGAAATGGAAAAACCGCATAACCAAAAGCCGGATGATCCCGAAGACCTTGAAGAAGAGACCAGCATCGAGGAGGGAAACCTTCCGGAAATTCCCGAAGAAGATGAAGACCCTCCTTCCCGGGAAGAGCTTGAAGAAGAGTATCGCCAGCTTGGAGGAAGGCCCCAGGCGGACTGGCCTCTGGAAAAACTCATGACCATGCTGGAGGAGCGTCGGGGGGAATGAGCTTCGCCCAATCCATGCGCCGAGCGGATGAAACCCTGCTCAAAACCTTTGGGGATCTCCTTTTTGTAGCAGATAAGGAGATCCTCGCCGTGCTGGATGAGGACCTCTACCAAAAGCGTAAACCTCGCAAGCAGGCGGACTATGCCGAAGGAATCTGGACGGCGGGGGTTATGCTGATTTGTCGTGAGGCGGATCTGGGCTTCCGCCCGAAAACGGGATCCCTACTCACAGTCTCCGGAAAGGAGTGGATCGTCTCGGAGGTGTCCCAGGGTGAAGGGCTTTTGGAAATAACGCTGGAAGCGAATGAAGCATGAGCGGTCAGAGAATAGCAACGCAATCTTTTCGCATGGAAGGGGCTCTTGAGGATATCCGGGATGCTCAAAGCCTTTTGCGGCACATCCCCAAGGGAGCGGAAAAGGCTCTTGCGAGAGCGGTAAACAAAACCCTCACGGGGACCAGAGCCGAAGCGGTACGTCAGGTGCGGGGAAAATTCATCGTCAAGGCGCAAACGGTGAGGGATACCATGGATGTTCGAAGGGCCTCCTATACAAAGCCCCGGGGATTTCTCGTTTCCCGGGGGAGCCCCCTTTCGCTCATGCGATTCAAAGTTACCCCCCAAAGCCCAAGATCTACCCGGGGGAAAAGCGTGCAAAGCCGCCCCCGGATTCGCCTCTCCGTTACCAAGGGTAAACAGGCGACGCTTCAGCGGGCTTTTCTGGCACGCATGAATTCCGGGGTGGGAGTTTTTCAACGTCGGGGACGAGGACGCAACGTTCCCTTGAAAAAAAAGTTCGGTCCTTCGGTGCCCCAGATGCTGCACCACGACCGAATAGCGGAGGAGATAGAAGCCACCGCAGCGGAACGAATGAAAAAGGAACTGAATCACCAGGTGGCATATCTGCTTGAGGGGGGGAAATAAATGCTCTTGCTCTGCGAAGCCCTGAAAACGCACCTCGAAGGGGTGGTACAGGAATTCCCGGTGCCGAAAAAGGGGAGTGGCCGCACTCCTCCGGAGGTGATAACCGGCTGGTTGATTCCCAAAAGTGCGGGGCCTCCGGGGGATGATCACGTGCCTTGCGTGCAGATCGTACCAATTGAGGGTTCCGACGGACCTCTCCCCGAAGAGGGGGGGCGATGCTCCGTGGTGATGGTAATTCAGACCTGGGCGGAGGATCACCGGGGGTGGATGGATTGCGCGAACATTCTTCAGGGAATCCGCACGTCCCTGCTTACCCTTCCCGGGCGTACCCTGGCGAACAAATACGCCCTTACTCCGAAGGATCGGAAGATCCTGGAATGGCGTTTTTTCGAGGATCAGCCAGCCCCCTATGGCATTGCGGAAATGACGGCCCATTTTGCCATCCCCGCCCCGATTCCCCCGTGCCAGTGGAATAGATAAGAAAGAGAGGTGACCGCCGTGGCGGTAAAAAGAAAAAGCGTAACCACCCCCGCAACGTGTGTCTACCTGGGGCCCAATATCCCCGGGGGAGCGTTGCAGACCAACCAGGTATTCCGGGGAGGATTGCCCCCCTGGTGTGAGGATTGGTTCGGGAAGATTCCCGAAATCCGGGAACTCTTTGTTCCCGTGGAAGAACTCGGGAATATGCGGAAGAAAATAAAGGAGCCGGGGACGAACGAATCCCGGCTCTTTTCCGTTGTCGCCCGGGCGTTGCAGGAGGTGAAATAGTTGGCCTACAGACACGGGGTATATAAAAGCGAAGTCCCCACATCCCTCGTTCCTCCGGTGCGAACCGAGGCGGGGCTTCCCGTGGTAATCGGTACCGCTCCGGTGCACCTCACGGACCCGGAATGCGTGAACGTTCCCAGGCTGGTGTACAGCTATTCCGAGGCGGTGCAGGCCTTCGGATTCAGCAAGGATTGGGAGAAATACTCCATCTGTGAGTTCACTTATTCCCAGTTTGCCCTTTATGGGGTGGGACCCTGCGTGTTTATCAACGTGCTCGATCCGGGGGAACATAAAACTGCGGTGGATCCTGCGCCCGTTGCCATCGAAAGCGGCAAGGCGAACCTCGGAGAAGGGGTGCTTCTGGACAGTGTAACGGTGAGCGGAGATCCCGCTCCCGTGGCGGGAACGGACTATGCCCTGGGGTATGACGACGAAGGCAACGCCATTCTCTCGGTACTCTCCGGAGGAAGCCTGGCGGAGGCGGAAAGCGTAACCCTGGGGTTCGATCGGGTGGATCCCTCCCAGGTTACTGCGGAGGACATCATCGGGGGGATCGACGTGGCCACGGGGAAACGTACTGGCCTGGAACTGGTAAACGAAATCTTTCCCAAGTTCCGGATTCTTCCCGGCCTGATCCTTGCTCCCGGGTGGTCCGAAAAGCCCGAGGTGGCGGCGGTTATGCTGGCCAAGGCGGAGAATGTGAACGGCCATTTTACCGCTCAGGCTCTCTGCGACATCCCTTCTGCTTCGGGAGGCGCAGAGAAATACACCGATGCTCCCGGATGGAAGCAGAACAACAACTATGCGGGGGAACGGCAGATCGTCTGCTGGCCCAAGATCAAACTCGGGAATGATGTGTTTCATCTCTCCACCCAGCTTGCGGGGCTCATGAACACCATCGATGCGGGAAACGAAGACGTGCCCTACGAGAGCCCCTCAAACAAGAACCTGCAGATGAACGCCCTGGTAAACGCTTCGGGGGAGGAGGTCAACCTGGGGCCGGAGATGGCGAACTACCTCAACGGCCAGGGAATTATCACGGCCCTGAATTGGGTAGGGGGGTGGCGCGCCTGGGGAAACCGCACCGCCTGTTACCCCGCAAATACGGATCCCAAGGATGCCTTCGTGCCCATTCGCCGGATGTTCGACTGGATAGGCAACGAGTTTATCCTTACCTTCTGGCAGAAGGTGGATGGCCCCATGACGCTGCGCCTGGTTAAAACTATCGTCAACTCCTTCAATGTGCGGCTCAACGGTCTGGCGGCACGAGAGTACATCCTCGGGGGCCGGGTGGCGTTTCCGGAGGCCGAAAACCCCCTTACGGATCTCATGGATGGCATATTGAAGTTCCACATTTACGTCACGCCGCCCCCTCCGGCGCGGGAAATCCGGGGAACCCTGGAATTCGATCCCCAGTATTTCCGGGCACTCTTCGATTAGAAAGGGGGATTGAACGATGGCAAGTACGAACCTGATTCCCGAGAAGAATATCAACTTTGCGGTGTACCTGGAGGGAACGGAAGAGCTGGGAAATGCGGAGGTTACCCTTCCCAAGCTGGAGCCCATGAGCAGCGAGGTAAAAGGGGCGGGCATTGCGGGGGTTTTCGACTCTCTCGTGCTGGGACACTTCGGCTCCACCACCCTAAGCCTGCAATGGAGAAGCGTCACCGAAAGCATCACCAAGCTGGCGGCCCACAAAACCCACTCCCTGGATCTCTACGGAGCACTCCAGAGCTATGATGCGGGAAGCGGCGAACACAAAGCGCAACAGCTTCACCTTTTCGTAAAGGGAACCCCCAAAGGCCCAGAGCTCGGAGCCCTGAACGTGGGAGATTTGGGAAACCCCCAGATGGAATTCGAGGTGCTGTACATGAAACTCTCTCTCGATGGAAGCGAAAAGATTGAGCTGGACAAGCTCAACTACATTTACCGGGTGGATGGGGTGGACTACCTCGCGGGAGTACGCTCCGCCCTGGGGAAGGGATAGAACATGAAGATCGAACTGAGCAAGCCCTTTGAATTCGAAGTGGGAGGAAAGAAAGTCCGCCATACGGTACTGGAAATCCCCCTGGAGGAAATGACCGGAAGTGACATGATCGCCGTGGAAAACCAGCTTCAGGGGGAAGGAAAGTTCACCATGCTGGGAGACTTCAGCAAGCAGTTCCAGATTCGCCTGGCCTCCCGGGCTCTCAAAATTCCTGTGCAGATTCTGGAGAGGCTTCCCCTGCGGGATTTCAACAAAGTGGTTACGGCGGTGCAGGGTTTTTTGCTGGGCTCGGAATCTGGGAGCCCGGAGGAGGAGCAGGAAGAAAAGACAGAGACTCCCCTGGCAAAAGCCTCAAACGCATAGCCCTGCGGCTTGCCCGGGCAGAGACGGCAACCCCCGTAAACGCCTGGCTGGATCTTCCCGTGGCAAGCCTCCCCGAATGGTGCGGGGTGGTGTTGGAAGAGAGTAAAAAAAGAAAATAGCTCCCGGAAAAACGTATCCGGGAGCCGTCTCTGATGAACTAACGCCGAGCTTCTTCCATGCCGAGCTGCTCTTTGATGGCGTGTTGAAGCAGGGCGGAGAAGTTGACCCCCTTTGCTTCGGCAGCCCGGTTAAGCCAGTAGGGGAGGGTCAGGGTTTTTTTCACCGCCTTGCTCTCCATCTCCTCTCGAACGAGGGGCATGATGGCGGTGATCATTACGGTTTTTTCGTCGCTATCAAGCTTTATTTTCGAGAGCGGCGATGGGGCGGGAATAGGTTCTCTATTCTCCTCCATGCCGAAAAGATGAAGCTCCAGGGCTTCCGTGGCACGCCGAATTGCCTGGGCATCGTTCTCTCCCTGGCTGACACAACCGGGGAGATCCGGGAAATATATGCCGATACGCTCATCTGAGTTATAGTGCAGCACTGCGGGGAAATCATATCTATCCTGCATAAGAAGCACTCCTTTCGTGAGGTTTTTCAAGCGGAGATTAAAGATCAATCCCCGCCTGTTTCGCTATGCTCTTGAGAATTTTTATGTCAATGTCTTTTGTGGGGTGAGGGATTGTTACGGTTCCCGGGTGTGTCGGGTGTTGGAATTGGTGGTGGTCTCCTCTGATTCGTTTCAGGATCCACCCCTGGGCCTTGAGAATTTTGATAATCTCCTTCGAGCTGTAGCTTTTTCCCATGCGTCTCACCCCTTCTGTGGGTATTGTAACACGTGTAAAACGTACGTGTCAAAGATGGTTTTGTAAAATTTATCCGAGACGAAACAGGCAAGACGTAGTACACTAGGGAGCAACGCTTAGAAGCTTGGGGGGAGCGGCATGGAGCATAAAAGCGATGTGGAACATAGGGCAGAAAAAGAATATAAACACAAGAAGCATGGTTTCAACTTTCTATTGAGGGAAGTGCTCTCTAATGCGCTTCACTCCTGTCTTATTTCGGAAGATTGCGAAAGCCCACACATAATCCTGAATGCAACTCATGATGAAAACCGCACGCAAATTCTGGTTTCTGATAACGGTGAAGGATTTACGAAGGAAAACTACGATTGCTTCGATGTCCTTGATAGCGTGAACATCCGGAAAGAGCGTCGACGCTTCTCCCCCAAAGGCCAGGGCCGTCTGGCGATAGTGTACTACACCGATCATTGTGAATATAATTCAACTTTCCGTGATCAAGATGGTTCTGTATGGCAAAGAATTTTTGATTATCCTAAAAGGGATGTTGCAGGACTTTTTGATGCCCACGAGTCTTGCCCCTCAGAAAATGAAACTATTCAAACTAGAGTGCAGATGTCCTGTATAAGTCAACAAAAACAGTTGCGAGCAAAAACTTTCTTTTCCGGGTACGATTCTGCGGAAAAGCTTAAGGGTTGGATCCTTTCCAATTTCATGCCGTTTTTCCTCCCGGACGACGAGGAGAATATAGGATCAAGAAATATTGTTTTAGATATAAGCTTAAATGGTGATAATGCAAAGATTAGCCGAAACGATCTTGTCCATGACGTAAAACGTTTAAAGTTCTCACTTTCCCTGGATGGCCTTGAACATTCGTTTCAGCTTTGGCTTTTGCAAGATTCTACAGAGGCGGGGAAAAAAATTCCGCTTATCTCTTGTGCGAGAGGGTTGGTGGTTTCTGTCAAGCCCCGCTTGGAGTACGAGTTTGCTCCAAAAGAAGGGTATAAAGTTTTCATGGCATCTGGGTATTTCGATGATCGGGTTTCAAGCACTGGGGACACTCTTGATCTGGAGCCCGATGTTTACGAAGCCATAAAGAAGCAGGTTTACGACAAGCTGGACACTATTTTTTCCGCAGAGATAGAAGAAAATCGGCGCCAGACGAAAAGAAATTTTCAGGAATTTGAAGAAAAACTTCCACCTTTCTCACAGTTCCTTGAACCAGAAGAACTGGCGGTGTCTTCCCGGATGGTTTTGCCTGAGAAGGAGATTGTGAGCAAGGCATGCTGCAAGAAAACGGAAGAGGAGTTAAAGTTCTTCCGAGGGGAAGAGACCGCGTATCGGGATCAGGTTATGAGATCTGGCTTGGCTGTCTATGTAAAGCACAGAAAGGCCGTGCTTGAAGAATTTGGAAGAATGTTAGAGCTTTATCAGTCTGGGAGCGCTCTCGAAAAAGAATTACATCAGATAATCTGTCCTTCGGGTGATTACAACGGAGAGGAAGATTATTTTAAGCACAACCTTTGGCTTGTGGATGATAAGTTTGCTTATTTTTCCCGCACTCACTCGGCTGGAAATGGCGAGGCAGCATCCGATATAATTATACGTGCTTATGCTGATAACAACCCAGAACCTGCCGAAATAGTTTTCATAGAATTGAAGCGTCCTTTTGGGGCTCATAACGCAGGAGATAAAAACGAAGATATGACGGAGCAGGTTGTCCGGTATGCAAAAAATTTTTTTAAGGCCGGGAAAGGGCTTGGAGCAAACGGCGGCGCAATTGACATTGATACAAGTAAGTGTCGTTTCTTTGGATATATACTTGCGGGAAGGGATGATATAGAAAAAGAGAGGGAAAGGAGATATGAAAAAGACACGAGGGATGTCTACACCAAGATACCTTTTTCAAGTTTTTCTTTCTACAGGGATGTTGGCATAGGAGGACTCGATAAACCCGAAAAGATGATGCGAGTCGAAATGTATGCCTATTCCGATCTCAAGAAATTGTGTGAGAACCGTAATAGGGTCTTTTTTAACCTTTTAGACAAGCCTATCAGGCGATGATTTTTCCGCAAAAGGTTTTGGAACACTCAGCCACCGCCCTTCGGGGTAGGTGGCTTTTAAATTTAGTGTCATCTTGACAAAGATGTAAAGAAGCTGTATAAATCTTTGTGGAGGTGATGCCATGGCGAGGAAAATTTTTTCCACCACGATTGACGAGGATATTTTACAAGAATTCAAGGTGGCTTGCACAATCAAGCGTAGAAACATGAACGAAGTTTTAGAAGAGTTTATGCGTGATTATGCCGAAAAAGTGCAGGCAAAAAAGTAACCCTGATAGACTGTCTCCCGCCAAGAAGTTCAGTCTACCAGGGCCCAGGAAAGGATTGCTCCTCTCATGTGGTGATTATAGCACACGAGAGGCTTCCTTTGGCATGGCTGAAAGGAGGTCTTTTTTCATGCCCGAAGAAAGACAAGAGAAATACGGCAAGGGACACCCCTACAATAACCTGCCTAAAGCGAAAATGTGCTCTAAGGCTTTTCACGAAGCTTACACCCTCTGGAATTCCGGGGTGCGAACCTTTCCGCAGGAAATAAGCACGAGCTGGGCATACGGATTCAGTGTGTTCGTGTTTTTTTGCGATATCCAAGGTGTGTTCCGAAGAAGGGGACAACTCCCGAAACGGGAACATTTAAGAAAAATACTCATGAATAGACAGGCGATTCTGGAAGAGCACGGGAAAAGGCTTCAAGGGAAATTCGAGGTTTTCACGCTCCGGGTCATCCCTGTTTTGGGATATTCTCAAGATGCTGTTTTGGAGGTGTAGAGATATGAACGAACTCGGGATTTTTATTCAGAACGATAGGGTAGTGGTCAGCAGCCGGGATGTGGCGAGGGTGTTTGAGAAGGAGCACCGTCGAGTTATGCAGGATGTGCGAGATCTTGATTGTAGTGAAGAATTCGCACAGCACAATTTCGTGCTCTGCTCCTACATGGACGCAAACAGCCGGGATCGCCCTCAATACCTCATCACCCGCGACGGATTCACCCTTCTCGTCATGGGCTATACGGGAAAGAAGGCCATGGAGTTCAAAGAAGCCTACATAGGCGCCTTCAACCGCATGGAGGCAGAGCTACGAGAGAAACTGCCTCCCAGGGATTACGCTGCCGCTCTTCGGGCGTATGCCGACGAGGTGGAACGGCGTGAACTCGCTGAAAAGCAAAGAGAATATGCCATACGCACCAAGGCTGAAATCGGCGAACGCCGCGAGGCTACCGCCATGAACACCGCAAGTCAGGCCATGAAGCGGTGCAACAAACTGGAAAACGAGATCGGCAACGGAAAAACGTGGAAACGGGCTAAGGGCATCAAATGGCTTACGGAGTACTTCGCTCCTTCGCAAGGAATGTGGAGCGCCATAGGCAAGCGACTCAAGAAAATCTCTACGGAAATGGGGTTCGAGGTTCGCAGGGTGGAAGATTCCGAGTATGGGGCTGTCAACGTTTATCATATCAACGTGATTGATATGTTTCATGCCAAGGTAAAAGCAGATCCCTACATGCTCCAGAAATACCGCAAGGCATAAGCGCATAGACGAAAACTGACCAAAGCCCCTCTCCGGAGGGGCTTTTTGCGTGCATATCAGTCAGAACACATTCACGAGGTTATGCCACAAGGCCAGGGCGATGGCCCCAAAGATAAGGCAGCTCAAAAGAGCTATGGCAGCGCAGGCGACAAATTGCCCCCCGTCTATGGCAAGCCCCGCCAGAGCGAAGAGAGCATCTGTAAACCACGAAACCCAGTCCCCGAAGGTTGAACCCGGCGGAGGGAAAATCCTTTTTGTTGTACTCATGGAAGGCACCTCCTTTCCCCCCGAGTATACCTCATTGTGAAGAGGAGGTGAGAATATGGCAACGAACCATCAGGTATCCTTTGTCCTTGGGGCATCTCTTGCCAGCGGTTTTGGCAGCGCTTTCGCCGCTGCCGCAAACACCATGGGCCAGCTCCAGAGGCGCACGGGAGAACTCGGAAAAGCCCAGGCGGAGCTGCAAAAGTATCAGAAGCTCAAGATAGATACGAAAAATGCGGCCATGCAGCTTATGGACGCACGAACCAAAACCGAAAGCTTCCGTCAAACTCTTGCGGCGGCAGAGACGAATACCCGAACGCTCCAAACGGCCTTCAACGTTGCCGCCTCCCGTTCCACCGCCCTTAAAAACTCTCTGGATACCCAGAAGGCGGCTTACACAAGGGCTCAGGCGGAAGTGCAACGGCTTTCCACGGCCATGCAGAACAGCACAAACCCGACCAGGCAGATGAGCAATGCCCTGAGTGCCGCAAAGCAGAGAGCCACCGAGCTGGGGCAGGGGGTACGTTCTTCTCAGAGTGCCTTTCAGGCCGCCAAGGCGGAAACGGACAGGCTGGGCAAAAGCCTGCGGCAGGCCCAGAGCGAAACGAAGAATGCCCAGAACAATTTCAACACCGCCGCCGGTGCAGCATCAAAGCTCGGGGCCTCCATAAAGCAACAGGGACAGGAGCTGCGATCTCTGGGAAGCCACTTGCAAAATGCGGGAGTAAATACCAAAAATCTTGCAGCGGAACAGGCAAGGCTGGAGCGGCAAGCAAGCAGGATGGCGGAATCCCAGGCAAGGCTTCAGCGATCCCGGGCGGCCCTCGCCCAGACAAAGCAGAGCCTTTCCATCAATAATATCAGCGGTGAAATGATGGCAGCCATGGGGATGTTCCGCCTGTTGAAAGCTCCCGTCATGGCGGCGGCGAACTTCGAGCAGGCCATGGCCAAGGTACAGGCTGTTTCGGGAGCCTCCGAGGGGGATTTGAAATCTCTTACGGAACAGGCCAGACAGCTCGGGAAGGATACCCAATTCTCCGCCACTCAGGCAGCCCAGGGACAGGAGCTTCTTGCTCGGGCCGGATTCAAGGCGAACGAAATCATAGCCTCCATGCCGGGGCTCCTGAACATGGCCGCCGCCGAAGGCATGGAGCTTGCCCAGGCTGCGGATATCGCCTCGAACACCCTGCGGGGCTTCAACCTTCCGGCGGAACAGACTACCCGTGTGGCGGACGTGCTGGCCAAGGCCTCCGCTTCGTCGAACGTGAGCATAGCCTCCCTGGGGGAATCTATGAAAATGGTGGCCCCCGTAGCCGCGGGGCTTGGCATTTCTATCGAGGAAGCCACCGCTATGATCGGGGCCATGGGAAATGCCGGTATCAAGGGAAGCGAAGCGGGAACAGCTCTTCGAGCAGCCTTGATTCGGTTAAGCAAGGAGCCCAAACAAACGGAAGAAGCCCTGAACAGAATGGGGATTTCCGCCAAGGATGCCCAGGGGAATTTACGAAAAATGCCTGACCTCATGAAAGCCCTTTCCCAGAGAATGAAGGGCATGGGTGACGCGGACAAGATGGAAGTTCTTTCCAAGATTTTCGGAACGGAAGCATCTGCCGGCATGCTGGCCATAATGAGTGCCGTAGAAAGCGGGAATCTCGAAGCCCTGGAAGAGGGCCTGAGAAATGCCGGAGGGGCCGCCGAAGAGATGGCCCGAACCATGAACGACACCGCCCAGGGGGCCATGAAGAGGTTTGTTTCCGCCACGGAATCTATTTTGATAGACCTTGGCAACTCTCTTCTCCCCGCTTTTACCGATTTCGTGGAGGTTCTGGCTAAAGGCGCTGCGGCGGCATCGGATTTTGCCCAGAAGCACCCAAAGATTACCATGGCTCTTACCACAAGCGTGGCGGCCCTGGGGGCGTTCAACCTTGCTTCTACGGCTACTTCCATCGCTGTACGGATGATCCGGCTTCCCTTTCAACAGCTCCGGGTGGTTGTCGATTCAGCCAGGGGGATGTTGCTGCTCCTTGGAGATTCGGCAATATGGCTCAAAACGAAATCGCTTATTCTCGCCGGGGCTACCAAAGTGTGGGCGGCGGCACAGTGGCTCTTGAACGCTGCCATGAATGCCAGCCCTTTGGCTATCTTTGCCATAGTTGCCGCAGCCTGGGCTTTATTCCGCAACTGGGATAAAGTGAGTGCCGGTATTGTCATGGCTTGGGATTGGGTGTGGAGCAAGATAGCGGCCTTTGGTGCCTGGCTTGAGAGCACCTTTACCTGGAATAGCCTCATCTCGGGATGGGAGCTCGTAAAGAAATCCTTCGGATCGGTCGGAGAATCCCTGGCCGGGGTAGGAGAAACTTTAAGTTGGGTGTGGGGAAAGTACCTGGCATTCGAAGAATGGCTTGGAAGCACCTTTACCTGGGAGAATCTTCTCCTTGGATGGGAGGTCGTAAAGAACGCCTTTGCCGCCATCCCTGGGCAGATCATGGAGGCCTTGGCAGGAGTGGGAGAGGCTATCATGGCCCCCTTCCGGGAGGCTTTTCAGTGGATTCTCGGTAAGCTGGATGCCATAAAGGGAGCCTGGGAGTCGGTGGTTGGTTTCTTCAGTTCTTCCGGAGATGTCGAGATGCCTCAAACCGTTGTCTCCAATGGTAAGGGGGGCGAAGTAAAGCTTCCGAATTTTGGCGGGGCCATGGCTGCGGGTGGCCTTGTCTCCAGCCCTCAACTCAGCCTTATCGGCGAAGCCGGGAAGGAAATGGTTATCCCCCTGGAACGTCAGGAAAGAGGCAGAGCCCTATGGATGCAGGCCGGAGAAATGCTCGGCATGATCTCCAAAGCCGGAGGAGCCATGGCAACTCCCAAGCCTATACCGGAATTCCGGGGATCCGGCATGCCTCTCTACAAAGCGGCGGAGGGATTATCTTCCGGAGATACCGTAAACAACACCGCAAACCACAGCCAGCACAACGGGGGAGACACCCATGTGCATATTACCGTAAACGGCGGTGGGGAAGGCGGGGATTCCATAGCGCAGAAAATCGCCGAAGAAGTCCGGCGGGTACTGCGGGAAACCCAGGAATACAACCAGCGCACGAGCTATGCATAGAGGAGGGGGAGCCGGTGAAAATCTACAGGACCGTACAGGGGGATACCTGGGATCTGATAGCCCTTAAAATGTACCCGGATCTCGGCAGGGAAATGCAGATGTCTTTTCTTCTGCGCCATAATCCCGATCATGCGGAAACGGTGATCTTTCCCGCTAACGTGCGGCTGCGGATCCCCGAGGCGAACATCCCCACGGTGGAGGATCTCCCCCCCTGGAAAAGGGGGTAGTCCATGTCACGGGAACAGAAGGCCCGACGCACCAAGCTTGAGGTGCTCTACAACGGAGCAAATATCTCCGTGGCCATAGAGCGGCACCTCACGAACTTCACCTACACCGACAACGCTTCCGGAAAGGCGGACGATCTTTCCATCACCCTGGAAGACAGGGAAAGACGATGGATGGGGCCCTGGTTTCCCGAAAAGGGCTCCC
>Ga0334887_1003838_pt1 | contig 14331 bp, 10 predicted proteins | sample GraSluR1_MG_10_FD_207217 | JGI IMG/M metagenome (GOLD analysis project Ga0334887, IMG submission 207217) | Sludge microbial communities from methane-producing bioreactor in Wageningen University, Netherlands - Granular Sludge_18_07-R1 | ecosystem: Engineered > Bioreactor > Anaerobic >...
CGGGCCAGCAGGAGATCGATCTGCGATACGCCGACGCGCTGTCGATGGCCGACAACATCATGACCTTCCGGGTGGTCGTCCGCGAGGTGGCGATGACCCAGGGGATGAAGGCGACCTTCATGCCCAAGCCGTTCACCGACGAACCGGGATCGGGCATGCACACCCACATGTCCTTGTTCGAGGGGGACAGCAACGCGTTCTACGACGCCTCGGCCGAGTACAACCTGTCGACGGTCGGCCGGCAGTTCATCGCCGGACTGCTCGCGCACTCCGCCGAGATCACCGCGGTGACCAACCAGTGGGTCAACTCCTACAAGCGGCTCGTGTACGGCGCCGAGGCGCCTTCGTTCATCAGTTGGGGCCGCAACAACCGCTCCGCGCTGGTCCGGGTGCCGATGTACAAGCCGAACAAGGGCAGTTCGGCCCGTGTCGAGTTGAGGTCCATCGACTCGGGGGCGAACCCCTATCTGGCGTACGCGGTGGCGCTGGCCGCCGGGCTGGACGGCATCGAGCAGCGGATGGAGTTGCCCGCCGAGGCCGAGGACGACGTCTGGTCGCTGACGGACCGGGAGCGGCGGATGCTCGGCATCGAGCCGCTCCCGCGCACCCTGGAGCAGGCGATCAAGGTGATGGAGGGTTCCGAGCTGGTCGCCGAGACCCTCGGCGCACACGTCTTCGACTTCTTCCTGCGCAACAAGCGGGCCGAGTTCGACGCCTACCGCCACTACGTCACCCCGTACGAGCTGGACAGCCTGCTGCCGACGCTCTGAGGGCGGCCGGGATCAGCCGATCAGCGGCAACTGCGGGCTGAGGTCGGTCCGCAATCCGGAGGCGGCCACCAGTCGGCGGCCCAGCGCGTCGGCCCACGTCATCCGCCCGAGCCCCAGCCGCATGAAGGTCAGCGGATCGGTCTCGACGACCGCCGGCGGGGTTCCGCGGGTGTGCGTCGGGGCCGGTTCGACGAACTCGGAGCCGGCCCGGCTTGCCGCCTCCGGGTCGCCGATCTGGACGGCGGCGAAGGGCGGGATCCGCACCTCGACCGATTGTCCCGGGGCGCGGGCGGCGAGGATCTCGGCGAGGGTGCGGACCACCTCGGCGACCGCCTCCGGGTCGTTGTCCCGCCCGACGCGAGCGGCCGGGGCCTCACGGCGCGGACCGGCACCCGGCCCCAGGGCATCACGGACGTCATCGAGGTGGACGACGACGTCGATCAGGTAGATCCGCAGGAAATCGAGCAGATTGAGCCGGCCGACGCCGGTGTCGACGACCGGCGGCAGATCCTCGTCGCTGAGCAGCACCGACAGATCGGCGATGACGCTGTGCAACTGCGCGGCGAGCGCGTGTCCGGTGTCGTGGTCGGCGGTCGCCCGGGCCTGTTCCAACCGACGGGCGGTGGTGGCCAGGGAATGGGCGGCGTACTGTTCCAGCGTGACCGGACGGCTCGCGGACGGATGGTCGAGCTGAAACGCCATCGAGGTGAGCCGCCACAACAAGTGGGCGGTGAGCAGTCGGACGTCCCACCCCCGGACCCGGGCGGGACGGGCGAAATCGGCCGCCGACAGGGATTGGGCCACCTCGTCGACGAGCGCCCCGGATCGGACGAAGGTCTGACGCAGCCTCGCCGTCTGGCGTTGCACTCGTAGGGACTGGCTCACCCGATCGACCGTACCCGCGGCCGGTTTCCTTCATGTGGCCGATCGGGAAACTCACGCCCAACTCGGGGTCGATGTTGGTCGATCGGAGGCGTGGCGGGCCCCCGATCGGCCGTACGACCCGCATCGTAGGATGCGCCGGACGACCCGCATCGTAGGATGCGCCGTATGGATCGCGTCGAGACCATGGAGGGTCGGCTGGCCCGGCTGGGCTTCGTCGACGCGGAGAAGGCGGCCCGACTGATCGCGGACCGGCCCGACGACGAGGACCGGCTCGATCTGCTGGCCGCCGCCGACGATCCCGATCTGGCGCTCGCGGGACTGCACCGGCTCGTCACCGACCACCCGGAGTTGCCGGCCCGACTGTCGGCCGACCCCGTGCTCGCCGATCGGCTTGTCGCGGTGCTGGGCGCGAGCACGGGGCTGCAGCAGGACCTCTTCCGGTTCCCCGAACACATCGACCAGCTCGTCGGTCCGTTGCCGGCTGGGCCTGCCGAGGACGTTCGGGCCGAACTGTTGCACGCCGTCGGTGCGGATCCGGCCGCAGCGATGCCGGTGGCGACGTTGGTGTCCGGGGACGAGCTGCGGGGCGCCTACCACGGCGTGCTGCTGCGGATCGCGGCCCGCGATCTGACCGCCGCCGACCCCGTCGAGGTCCAGCCGCAGGTCTCGGAGAGCCTGGCCGACCTGGCGGACGCCGTGCTGGAGGGGGCGTTGGCGGTCGCCCGCGGGCGGGTGGGGGGCGAGCGGGCCGCCCGGGTGCGGTTGGCGGTCGTCGCCCTGGGCAAGACCGGAGGCAGGGAACTCAACTATGTCTCCGACGTCGACGTGCTCTACGTCGCCGAGCCGGCCGACGATGCCGGTACGCCGGCCTGCGACCACGACACCTGCCTGTCCGTGGGGGCCGAGCTTGCCGCGACCCTGGCCCGGATCTGTTCGGCCCACACCGGGGCGGGCACGATCTGGCCGGTGGACGCGGCCCTGCGGCCCGAGGGCAAGGGCGGCCCGCTGGTGCGGACCCTGGACAGCCACCGGCATTACTACCGTACGTACGCCAAGGCCTGGGAATTCCAGGCCATGCTCAAGGCGCGGCCGGCCGCGGGCGACCTGGCCCTGGGCCGGGCGTTCGTCGAGATGGTCGCGCCGATGGTGTGGCAGGTCGGCGGGCGGGAGGGGTTCGTCCGGGAGACCCAGGCGATGCGCCGCCGGGTGGTCAGCCTGATCCCCGCCCGGGAACGCGGACGGCAGATCAAGCTCGGCGAGGGCGGGCTGCGTGACGTGGAGTTCTCCGTCCAGATCCTCCAGCTCGTCCACGGCCGGGCCGATGAGCGGCTCCGCCGAGCCGGGACGCTGGCCGGGCTTCGGGCGCTGGTGCGCTACGGCTATGTCGGCCGGGAGGACGGTGCCGACCTGGCCGCCGCGTACCGGCTGCAACGGACCATCGAACACCGGGTGCAGCTCTACCGGCTGCGGCGGACCCACCTGATGCCCGACGATCCGGCCGATCTACGCCGGATCGGACGTTCCCTGGGCTGGCGCCTCAACCCGGCCGAGGAACTCGTCCGTGCCTGGCGGGACAGCACCCGCCGGGTGGTCGCCCTGCACCAACGGATCTTCTACTCGCCGTTGCTGGCGGCGGTCTCCCACATCGGCGCAGAGGACCTGCGGCTGACCACCGACGCGGCGGAGGCCCGTCTGCGCGGCCTCGGCTACGCCGACCCGCGGGCGGCGCTCAACCACATCCGCGCGCTGACCACCGGCGTCACCCGGCGGACCGAGATCCAGCGGCAGATCCTGCCGGCGATGCTCGGCTGGTTCGCCGAAGGGCCCAATCCGGACGCCGGCCTGCTCGCGTTCCGCCAGGTGTCGGAGAAGCTCGGACGGACCGCGTGGTACCTGCGGACGCTGCGCGACGGCGGGGCGATGGCCCAGCGGCTCGCCCACATCCTGGCCACCAGCCGCTACGCCACCGACCTGCTGATGCGTTTCCCGCAGTCGGTGGAGATGCTGGCCGACGAGGCCGACTTCACCCCGCGGCCGCGGGCGGTGCTGTCGGGGTCGTTCACCTCGATCGCGCTGCGCCATGACGACCCGGTCGCCTCCGCCGACTCGGTGCGGGGGCAGCGGAGGCGTGAACTGCTGCGGATCGCGATGGCCGATCTGCTCCGGCACCGCGACGTCGAGGAGGTCGGGGACGCGCTGAGCAACGTCACCTCCGCGACCATGGAGGCCGCGCTGGCGGTGGCCCGTCGCGATGCCGAAAGGGCCGGCGCGACGCTGCCGCCGCTGGCGGTCATCGCGCTGGGCCGCTGGGGCGGCGGCGAGATGGCATACGCCTCCGACGCGGACTGCATGATCGTGATGGACGACGGCGCCGACGAGGCGGCGCAGCGGTTCGCCGTACGCGTGGTCACCCGGATCCGGGAGGTGCTGCGCCGGCCCGGGCCCGAACCGCCGCTCGAGCTCGACCTCGACCTGCGACCCGAGGGCCGCGGCGGTCCGCTGGTCCGGTCGCTGGAGTCGTTCCGGACCTACTACCGGCGCTGGTCGTCGACCTGGGAGGCGCAGGCGCTGGTGCGGGCCTCGTTCGGCGCGGGCGACCAGGATCTGGGGGATCGGCTGATGGCCGTGATCGACCCGATCCGCTGGCCCGCCGACGGCCTGGGGGCCGACCAGATCCGTGAGATCCGCAGGCTCAAGGCGCGGATGGAGGCCGAACGTCTGCCGCGGGGCGCCGACCGGGAACGGCACACCAAACTCGGTCCCGGCGGGCTCAGCGACGTCGAGTGGACCGTGCAGTTCGTCCAGCTTCAGCACGCCGGGGAGTACCCGCAGTTGCGCACGCCGCGGACCCTGACCGCGCTGCGGACCGAACGAGACCTGGGCCTGATCGACGCACACGACGCGGCCGTGCTGGAGGAGGCGTGGCTGCTCGCGAGCCGGATCCGCAACGCCATCACGCTGGTCCGGGGCCGGCCCTCCGACACCCTGCCGACCGACGGGGCGGATGCGGGTGCGGTCGCCGACACGCTCGGCTACGACGGGTCGGGCCCGCTGAAGGCGCACTACCTGGCGGTCACCCGCCGCGCCCGGGCCGTGGTCGAACGACTCTTCTGGGGCGACTGAGTCCGGCCGGTCCGGTCGGGGAGTCGCAGCGAGGTTCTACAGTGGTCCTCGCCGCCCGGTCTGCGCCGGGGGCCCGCAGATCAGCCGCGAGGAGGTGCCGATGATCCCGGCCGGTTGGTATCCCGATCCCGCCGGCACGCCCGGTCGGCTGCGCTGGTGGGACGGACGTGCCTGGACGCCCGCCACGATGCCGCTGCCGCCCGGATCGTCCGTGCCGGGGTCGGTTTCCGCGGCCGAGAATCCCTCGCGGCCCGTGTCCGCGGCCGAGAACTCCCGTGCCGGGCGGGTCGCCCTGGCCGTGGTCGCCGGCATCGTGGGCCTGGCGGTGATGGCCGGGATCGGTTGGCGACTGCTGCCCGGTCGGCCCGTGGCCGTCGAGCCGGACCCGATCCCCTCGCTGCCCGGTCTGCGCGAACCCGACCCTTTCCCGTCCGACCAGTGGCGCAGCGACCCGTACGACCGGCCGTCGATCGAGGCCTCACCGCAGCCGGGCGGGGAATCCTCGGCCGACCCGTCCGCCCGGTCATCGGCGGCGGGGGAGGCGAACTGCCTCGGCGCGAACGGCGACGGGCAGTTCTCCCCGCAGCAGACCTTCGACACGGCGGGGGTGGAGGTGCACATGCCCGAGGAGTGGACCTTCCTCTTCGACCGGACCCAGTGGACGTGGGTCGACGACATCGTCGCCCGCGGCACGGTCGACCTGCCCGGCACCGTCCCGCGGGCCGCCGGGGTGGTGGTCGGCGGGCTCGCCGCCGAGAACGGCTTCACCTCGACCGAGGACGCGGTCGACCAGGTGCTGGCGTGCATGGAGACGACCGGCCCGTGGGCCGGGCTGGGGGAGCGCAGCGCGGTACACACCCGGCGGGTGACCGTCGACGGGATGCCGGGGGAACGCGCCGACCTCACCTACTCCTACTGGGACGGCACCCCCGACGACCGGGTCACCGTGCTCGTGCTCGACGCCGGCGAACCGTCCTCGCTGGCGTCGGTGATCGCCTTTGCTCCCGCCGACGCCCGCGGTGTCGGCCAGCAGGTCGACGACGTCGTCGCCGGGGTGCGGAAGGCCTGAGGCCCCGGGTCAGGACCGCAGGTCCAGCCCGAGGTCCAGCACCGGGGCCGAGTGGGTGAGCGCCCCCACCGACACGTAGTCGACCCCGGTGGCGGCGACCGCCGGGGCGTCGGCCAGGGTAAGCCCGCCGCTCGCCTCGGTCCGTACGCCGGCGGGGCGGGCCAGTGCGACCGCCTCCCGCATCCGGTCGGGGGTCATGTTGTCCAGCAGGATGAGGCCGGCGCCGGCGGCGATCGCCTCGGCGACCTGGTCGAGCGTGTCGCACTCCACCTCGACCGGCACGCCGGGGGCCCGGTCAGCCACGGCGGCGTACGCGGCCCGGACCGACCCCGCCGCCGCGACGTGGTTGTCCTTGATCAGCGCGGCATCGCCCAGGCCCATCCGGTGGTTGACTCCTCCGCCGCACCTGACGGCATACTTCTGCAGCACCCGCAGGCCCGGCACGGTCTTGCGGGTGTCGCGGACCCGCGTTGCCGAGCCGGCCAGCGCGTCGGCCCAGGCGGCGGTGGCGGTGGCCACCCCGGAGAGCTGTCCGAGCAGGTTGAGCATCGACCGCTCGGCGGTCAGCAGGGTGCGCAGAGGTCCGGACACCGCCAGCACGATGTCGCCGGGGCGGACCCGGACGCCGTCGCCGGCGACGATCGCGACGTCGACGGGCTCGGCGCGCCGGGCCCCCAGCGCGTGGACGACGGCCGCGGCGACCGGCACCCCGGCCAGGCAGCCGGGCCGGCGGGCGACGACGTCGGCGGTGCCGACGGCGCCGGGCGGCAGGGTCGCCTCGGTGGTGACGTCGGGTCCCCAGCCGAGATCCTCGTCGAGGGTACGGGTGACGACGTCGAGGACGTGTGCCGGGTCGAGTCCGGCGGAGGCGAGCGTGGCGGTCAGCGGCGCGGGCCAGGGCAGGGTGGTCATGCCGAAACTCCCAGCGTGAGGTCGTCGGTGGATGGCATCGGTTCGTCGGCGACCAGGATCGACGCGGCGGGCCCGATGGTCAGCGACAGGTGGCGCCGCCAGGAGTCGTCCGTGCCGGGATGGTCGGCGCGGCGGTGGCAGCCGCGCGACTCGGTCCGGGCCGCCGCGGCGGTGGCCACCAGTCGGGCGACGGTGTGCAGGTTCGTCTGGTCGAGGGTGTCGTCGTCGAGCCGGACCGCGTTCGGCGGGGTGTCGAGGGCGGCCAGCGCCGCGGTCAGACCCGGCGCGTCCCGCAGCACGCCGACCGAGCCGTCCATCACCTCGTGCAGGTCGGTCCGGGCGGCGGGATCGGCCAGCGGCACCCGGGGCCGCTCGACCGGCTCGCCGGGGGTCGGCAGCGGCCTACGGGCCAGCAGCGCGGCGACCCGGTGGCCGGCGACGAGCCCCTCGGTGATGGAGTTCGAGGCGAGCCGATTGGCGCCCTGGACCCCGGTGCCGGCGACCTCCCCGACGGCGTAGAGCCCGGGCAGGCCGGTCCGGCCGTCGAGGTCGGCCTCGATCCCCCCGCACAGGTAGTGCGCGCCCGGGCGCACGGGGATGGGTGCGCTGACCGGGTCGATACCGCGCTCGCGGCACAGGGCAAGGATCGACGGGAACCGTTTCTGCCAGCCGTCGGCGCCCAGATGGCGGGCGTCGAGGAAGAGATGGGTCGCGCCCCGGGTGGCCATGTGCGCCTGCATCTGCGCCGAGACGACGTCGCGCGGGGCGAGGTCGGCCAGTGGATGGTGACCGGCCATCACCCGTTCGCCCCGATCGTCGACGAGGACGGCACCCTCCCCGCGGACCGCCTCGGAGATCAGCACCCCGCGGTCGCCGGGAACCCGGTCGGCCGGGTCGAGCCACAGCACGGTCGGGTGGAACTGGACGAACTCCATGTCCCGCAGGGCCGCCCCCGCCCGCCAGGCCATCGCCTGGCCGTCACCGGTGGCGACCGGTGGGTTGGTGGTCAGGCCCCAGGCCTGGCCGATGCCACCGCTGGCCAGGACGACCGCGCCGGCCAGCCAGTCGCCGACCGTGCCGTCGGCGGTGCGGACCCGGACCCCGCAGGCGGCGCCGGCGGCGTCGGTGAGCACGTCCACCGCCCGGGCGTCGGCGGCAATCGTCAGCGGGAGGTCGGGGTCGGCATCGGCCCGGACGGCCGCGCGCGCGAGGGTGAGCGCGACCTCGTGGCCGGTGGCGTCGCCGCCGGCGTGCAGGATCCGCCGGGCCGCGTGCCCGCCCTCCAGATGCAGGTCGTAGGCGCCGTCGGGGCCCCGGTCGAAGTCCGCCCCACGCGCCACCAGCCGACGGATCGCCCGGGGGGCCTCGGCGACCAGGGTGCGGACAGCGTTGTCCTCGCACAGCCCGGCGCCGGCCACCAGGGTGTCGTGCCGGTGCAGGTCAGGGGTGTCGTCGCCGGCCCACACCGCGGCCAGGCCGCCCTGGGCCCAGTCGGTGCAGGAGTCGAGCAGGTCGGCGCGGGTCAGCACGACGGTCTCGATGCCGCACTCGGCCAGCCGCAGGGCGGCCGTGAGTCCGGCGGCGCCCGAGCCGACGACGAGTACGCCGGTGGTTCGCCGCCACGCCGGTGCCGGGCCGGCCAGCATCGCCCCCGTACGGGGCAGGGATGTCCGACGCACCTCACTCACCCCCGCCGGGCCGGCCGATGGCGATCATCCGTTCCACGGCGCTGCGGGCCCGGTCGGCGATGCCGGGCTCCACCCGCACCTCGTCGCGTCCCTCGCGCAGGCACCGCAGCAGCTTGTCAGGGGTGATCATCTGCATGAAAGGGCAGGCCGCACCCGGGTTGACCGGCTCGAAGACGGTGTCGGGGCGGGCCCTACGCAACTGGTGCAGCATGCCGATCTCGGTGGCGACGAGCACCTTCGAGGCGCGGGTGGAGCGGGCCAGGTCGAGCATGCCGCCGGTGGATACGACGTGGGTACGCTCGGCGGGGAGGTCGCCGGTGTCGGCCAGCCACAGCGCCGACGTCGTGCAGCCGCACTCGGGGTGCACGTAGAGCTCGGCGTCGGGGTTGGCGTGCACCTTGTCGATCAGCGCGCCCGGTGAGATGTCGGCGTGGACGTGGCACTCGCCCAACCAGACGTGGATGTTGTCGCGTCCGGTCATCCGGCGTACGTGGGCGCCGAGGAACTGGTCGGGGCCGAAGAGGATCTCGGTGCCGGCGGGAATCGAGGCGACGACATCGACGGCGTTCGACGAGGTGCAGCACAGGTCGGATTCGGCCTTCACCTCGGCGGTCGTGTTGACATAGCTGACCACGACCGCGCCGGGGTGGTCGGCCTTCCAGGCGCGCAACTGGTCGGCGGTGATGGCGTCGGCCAGTGAGCAGCCGGCCGCGGCGTCGGGGATGAGCACCCGCTTGTCGGGGGAGAGGATCGCGGCGGTCTCGGCCATGAAGTGGACCCCGCAGAAGACGATGGTGTCGGCCTCGGCGTCGGCGGCGATCCGCGACAGCGCCAGTGAGTCGCCGACGTGGTCGGCGATGTCCTGGATCGGGCCGAGCTGGTAGTTGTGCGCCAGGATGACGGCGTGGCGGGCGGCGGCGAGCCGGCGGACCTCCGTCCTCCAGTCGGCCCATTCGGCCTCGCTCCACGTGCGCCAGTCGGCTTCGCCCGGGTCCGGCCGAGCGGATTCGCCCGGGGCCCGCCGGTCGGTGGTCGGCCGGTCCCGCCGCGAGGCGGGTGCGGTGATCGCCATGGGAACCTCCTCCATGTTTTTCGCCTGTTGGTCGAAAACTGTCCTCACTGTAGCATCCTGTGCGTGGAGCACGACACGGGGCGGCTGCCCGAACCGGCGGGTCCCACCGGTCCCGGCCGCGACTCCCCGCAACCCAGCGGCCCCGTCCGCGACCCCTCCGGCGTAGCGAAGTACCGCCATGAGGCGCTGGCCGTCGTGCTCCGGGTGATCCGGGGAGACGCCGACACGCACCTGGCGGTGCTCGTCCGGCGCCGCCGCCGGGCCCCGTTCGCCGGCTGCTGGGCGTTGCCGAGCGGCCCGGTGGAGGTCAACGAGACGATCGGGGCGAGCGTCCGCCGGCACCTGGCCTCCAAGGTGGACCTGGCCGAGGTCGCCCATCTGGAGCAGCTGGAGACCCTCAGCCGTCCCGACCGCGACCCGTTCGACCGAACCATCGCCACCGCCTATCTGGGGGTGGTGCCGTGGGACAGCGAGGCGCGGCTGCCCGACGGGGTCGCCTGGCTGCGGGTCGGCGAGATCGGCGAGATGGCCTTCGACCACGCCCCGGTGGTCGGTCACGGGGTGGCACGACTGCGGGCCAAGCTGTCCTATACCAACATCGCCTTCGCACTGGCGCCGGCGGAGTTCACCCTCGCCCGGCTGCGCGACGCGTACGCCGCCGCACTCGGCCACGAGGTGGCGGTGACCAACCTGCAACGGGTGCTCACCCGGCGCGGCCAACTGGAATCGACCGGCCGGGTGACGCCACCGGGCAGCCACGGGGGCCGGCCCGCCCGGCTGTTCCGGTTCACCAGCCGGCACCTGACCGTGACCGACCCCTTCGCGGTGCTGCGGCCCTGAGGCGCGCCGCGCGTCGGTGTCCGCCTGCTGCTCAGGCCGACCGGCCCGCGAGGCCGGCCGGGACCGACTCCACCAGCGTCCGGGTGTAGTCCTCGGCGGGATCCTCCAGCACGTCGTCGACCGGGCCGGACTCGACCACCCGGCCGCGGCGCATCACCGTCACCGAGTGGGCCAGCTGGCGGACCAACGCCAGGTCGTGCGAGACGAACACGTACGTCAGGCCCAACTCGGCCTGCAGTCGCAGCAGCACACCGACGATATCGGCCTGTACGGACACATCCAGCGCCGAGGTCGGCTCGTCCAGCACGATCACCCCCGGGCGCAGCACCAGCGCCCGGGCGATCGCCACCCGCTGGCGCTGACCGCCGGACAGCCGGGCCGGGCGTCGCCGGGCGTACGTGTCGTCCAGCCCGACGGCCTCCAGGGCCCGGGCGACCTGCGCGGTCCGCTCGGCCGGGGTGCCGACCCGGTAGCGGTCCAGCGGTTCGCAGATCAGCCGGTCGACCCGCCAGGTCGGGTCGAGGGAGGTGTACGGGTTCTGGTAGACCAGCGCGAGGTTGCGCCGGGCGGTCCGCAGCGAGCGGTGCGAGCGCCCGTCGAGGCGTTCACCGGCCACGACGATCTCCCCGGAGTCGGGCTGCTCCAGGCCGAGCAGGAGGCGGATCGTGGTGGTCTTGCCCGATCCGGATTCGCCGACCAGCGCGTGCGTGGTGCCGGTCGGGACGGAGAACGACACATTGTCGACCGCCGTCAGCCGGGACCCGTCGACAGTGAAGCTCTTGGTCACCGAGCGGACGTCGATCCTCGGTTCCGTCGCCGGGTCGGTCAGCCGGACCAGCCCCGCGGCGCGTGACCCGGCGTACCGGTCGGGGTTGAGGGAGGGCACGTCGGCATGCAGTTTGCGCGCGTACTCCGAGGTGGGGGCGCCGAAGACGGAGCGGGTGTCGCCGGTCTCCTGGACCCGGCCGCCGCGCAGCACGACGAGAAGGTCGGCCCGCTCGGCCGCGATGGCGAGGTCGTGGGTGATCAGCAGAAGGCCGATCCCGAGGGTCTCGCGCAGCTCGGAGAGAAGGTCGAGGATCCGCTTCTGGATCGTCACGTCCAGGGCCGACGTCGGCTCGTCGGCAATCAGCAGGTCCGGTCCGGGCAGGGCCGCCAGGCCGATCAGCACCCGCTGCAGCATCCCCCCGGAGAGCTGATGGGGGTAGGACTCGTAGGCTCGGCGCGGGTCGTCCAGGCCGACCCGGGCGAAGGTGTCGAGGATCAGCTCGTCGGCCGCTGCCCGGTCCAGTCCGTCGACCAGCCGGGCGGCCTCCCGGGCCTGGGACCCGATGGTCCGGACCGGGTTGAGAGAGTTGCCGGGATCCTGCGGGACGAAGCCGAGCCGGCGTCCCCGCAACGACCGGAACCGACGCTCGGAAAGGGCGAGCAGGTTGTCCCCGCCGAAGCGGATCTCACCTGTGGCCCGGCCGGTGTCGGGCAGCAGCCGCAGGATCGCCCGGGCGATCGTGGACTTGCCCGACCCGGACTCGCCGATGAGGGCGAGGCTGCCCCAGCGCGGCAGGTCGAAGGACACGTCGTCGACCACCGTGCGGCGGTCGTACGCCACCGACAGTCCGCGGACCGAGACCAGCGGACCGGCCTCGGTGGACGGTACGGGTGTGCCCGCCGGCGCGGCCGGCCGGTCGAGAGTGGCGCTCAGTCGGTCTTGCGGAGCCATCGGCTGATCCTGTTCACGGAGAGAACGGTTGCGATTGTCACCAGGGCCGGGGCGTACACCAGCCACGGCCATTTGAGGTAGTCCTTGCCGGTCGAGATCAGCAGGCCCCAGTCGGAGGCGGGCGGCGGATCTCCGTACCCGAGGAACGCCAGTCCGGCGATGACGAGGATGGACAGGCCGAACTGGAGCACCGCGAGGGCCAGGAGCGACCGGGACGCGTTGGGCAGGACGTGTCGGGCCAGGATGTGCAGGTGCGATCCGCCCTGGAGGAAGGAGGCCTCGACGAAGACCGCCCGGCGGGTCTTGATCACCTCCGCGCGCATCACCCGGGCGAAGACCGCCACCGCCGATACCCCGGTCGCGATCGCTGCGTTCGTCGTGTCGAAGCCCAGCGAGCTGACCACGATGACGGCCAGCAGGAAGCTGGGGATGGCCAGCAGGACGTCGACCAGCCGGGCCAGCACGGTGTCCACCCAGCCACCGAGGAACCCGGCGAGCAGGCCGATGGACCCGCCGACGATCACGCCGATGACCACGGCGATGAGGGCGCTGGACACCGAGGATGCGGTGCCGTGGACGACCCGGGAGAACAGGTCACGGCCCAGTTGGTCGGTGCCGAACCAGTGTGCCGCGCTCGGCGGCAGGAACTTGTCGGCCGGCACTCCGTTGACCGGGTCCTGGCCGGTGAACAGCCCCGGTGCCAGCGACCAGGCGATGACAACGGCGATGACGGCGAAGGAGAGCGCCACGCCCGGCGGCACCCGCAGGGACCGGATCCGGTCGAGGGCGGACTCCCGCGCCTCTGCCGTGGTGAGACCGGCGACGCTCATGCGGCCGCCCCCGCCCCGAGCGAGCCGTCGTCGACGGCTCTGCGGCGCCGGGTCGATCCGGTGACCGCACGGACCCGGGGATCAAGCAGCGGGTAGACGAGGTCGGCGAGGAGGTTGACCACCACGAAGACCGCCGCGGCCAGGGACACCACCGCCTGCAGCACCGGAAGGTCCTGGGTGGTCACCGAACGCTGGACCAGGCTGCCGACACCGGTGCGTCCGAAGACCGTCTCGGTGATCAGCGACCCACCGAGCAGCTCCCCGACCGTCAGCGCCAGCACCGTGACCACCGGCAGCGACGACGGCTTGAGCAGGTGGGCCGCGAACAGCCGGGCCCGGCTCAGCCCGCGCGAGCGGGCCACCGCCGCGAACTCCTGACGTGACTCGTGGTCCAGGTTGGTGATCAGCACTTCGGCGATCTGAGCCGAGACCGGGATCCCCAGCGCGATCGCGGCGAACAGCGTTGCCCAGACCGACTCGGGATCGATCACCCGGAACAGGCCGACCTGGAAGGCGAACACGTGGATGAGCACCAAGCCGATGACGAAGTTCGGCACCGACAGGAACAGCGACGGCAACGAGCGCAACACCCCCTGCCCCCACCGGGCGGGCAGCACCCGGGTGCCGTACGCGATGGCCAGCGCCAGCACGATCGCGACCGCCAGCCCGGCCGCGGCGAGGACGAGGGTGGAGGCGAGCACCTCGCCGATCATGTCGGCCACCGGCCGGTTGGAGCGCAGCGAGACGCCCAGGTCGCCGGTGAGGAAGTTCGACAGCGACCGCCACAGCTGGATGTGCACCGGCTGGTCCAACCCGTAGTAGGCAACGATCCGGGTGATCTCGTCCTCGCTGAATCCGTTCTCGGGATTGCGCAGCACGTTGGTCACCGGGTCACCGGGCAGGACGCTGACCACCACGAAGGTGAACACGTAGGCGGCCAGCACCACCACCACGGCCTGGACGAGCCGGCGCAGGGCGAAGCCCAGGTAGCCGTTCATCTCACTTCTCCAGATAGGCCGTGTAGTAGTTCGCGTACGCCACGCCGTTGTAGGTCTCGCCCTTCAGCTGGGGGTTCTGCACGTAGAGCCGCTGCACCTGCTGGGTGCGGGGGACGAAGAGGCCCTGCTCGAGCACGTACTGCTGCAGCTCGTCCAGCAGCGGATCGCGCTCCTCGGTGCTGCTGGCGGCGGCGATCCCGTCGCGCAGCTCGTTGATGGTCTGATCCGACTCGCCCAGCCTGAACCAGTCCTCGCCGTTGTTCGCGTCGGTGAGGATGCCGGCGACCGTGCCGGCGTCGATGAAGCTGCGGCTGACCTCGTACGCCTGGGTCTGTCCCTGCTGCACCCGCTCGCTGTAGGTGACGACGTCGAAGGACTGGATGTCGACCTTCCAACCGAGTGTGCCGAGTTGCTGGGCGATCAG
>Ga0334887_1003841_pt1 | contig 14323 bp, 8 predicted proteins | sample GraSluR1_MG_10_FD_207217 | JGI IMG/M metagenome (GOLD analysis project Ga0334887, IMG submission 207217) | Sludge microbial communities from methane-producing bioreactor in Wageningen University, Netherlands - Granular Sludge_18_07-R1 | ecosystem: Engineered > Bioreactor > Anaerobic >...
AGAGGCCGTGACGGTCGCCAAGCACGAGTGCAGCCAGCCCATGCGCATCGCCGCCGAGGTCGGCCGCCGCCATACGCTCGAAATCGGCGCAGCCTGTAATTGCATTTTGGCCTATATGCCCGCGGACCAGATCGACCGCGTGCTGGGCGACGGCCCGCTGCCGCGTGTCGCCCCCAACACCCCGCCCAACGCCGCCGCGGTCAGACGCAAACTCGCAGAAATCCGCCGTTTGGGATACCATCTGAGCGAAGAAGAAGATCAGGAAGGCATCAGCGCAGTAGCCGCCCCCATCCGCGACGCCGGCGCCTCTGTGATCGCTGCAGTAGCGCTTGCCATGCCGTCGTCGCGCTTCCTGCCGGAGAAACTGCCTGTATTCATCCGCGAGACCGTAAACGCCGCCCGCCGCATGTCCGAGGAAATGGGTTGTCCCGCACATGCCCTGTAACCGGCCCCCGCACCGTCAAATCGCCCCGCCCTCACCGGCGGCCAACCAGAAAGCGAAACAATGACCCCCCATGACCCCCAGGCTGCGCTTGACGGCCCGGAACAGATTCTCCTCGATCATGTTTCCATCACCGAACCGTGGGCGCTGGTCGAGCGCTTTTCCGCCCTGGCCCGCGTGTCCGGCAGCGACGAGGAACGCACCGGCGCCGACTATATTTCCGACCGGCTGTACGCGCTCGGCGTCCCCCACCAACTGCATGAACCGGAACTCTTCCTCTCGATCCCGCGCAGCGCCCGCGTCGATCTAGGCGCACCACACGACCTGTCGCTCCACGCCAAGACGCCGGCCTTTTCGCTATCGACCGGCTCGGAAGGCGTAACGGGCGAGGTTGTCTATGTGCCGCGCCGCGAAGGTGCAGACCCCGCGCATATCTTTACGCCCGAAATGGACGACCGCGGGCTGGACGTGCACGGCAAGATCGTGCTATTCGAAGGCTTCTCCGGTCCCGACGAAGTGGATTTCTTCGCCCAGCGCGGGGCCATCGGCCACATCTTCATCAACCCCGGCAAACGCATCCACTGGAGTATCTGCACCACCATCTGGGGAACACCCGACCTTGATTCCATCGAGCGCAAGCCGCAGGTCGTTGCGCTCGACGTCAACCGCGAGGACGGCGACCGGCTGATCCGGCTAGCGCAAGAAGGCGGCCTACAAGCTACGCTGCACGCCCAGCTCGACGAGGGCTGGTACAAATGCCCTCTGATCGTCGCCGAGATCCCCGGCACGCTTGAGCCGGAAAAGTTCCTGCTCGTCCACGGCCACCATGATTCGTGGGACGTGGGCGTGGGCGACAACGCCACCGGCGCCGCCGCCCTGATCGAGTTGGCGCGCGTCCTGTGGGATCACCGCCGCCATCTAAAGCGCAGCGTGCGCATCGCTTGGTGGCCGGGACACTCGACCGGCCGCTATGCCGGCTCCACCTGGTATGCGGACACTTTCGCGCTCGACCTGGCCGAAAACTGCATCGCCCACCTCGACATCGATTCACCCGGCTGTCGTTGGGCCGATCACTTCGAGCAGGTCTGCTGGATGAGCGAACTCGACGCGTTCTGCCGGCAGGCCATTCGCGACGTAACCGGAGCCGATTCTAGAGGTGTGCGCCCCTTCCGCGCCGGCGATTACTCTTTCAACAACCTTGGCATCTCCGGCTTCTTTATGCTGCTCTCCGAAATGTCGGAAGAGCAGCGCCAGAAGATGGGCTACTATGCCGTCGGCGGCTGCGGCGGCAACATCGCCTGGCACACCGAGGATGATCGCCTCGAAATCGCCGACCCGGACAACCTGGTGCGCGACATCAAGGTCTACGCGGCTGCCGTCCTGCGCATGATCAACGCGGCGCTCCTGCCCTTCGACTACAGGCGCACCGTAGCCGAGATGTCCAACACGGTCGCCGCCTATCAGCAGGCCGCAGGCGAGCATTTCTCCTTCGCCGCCGTGCAAGAGGCGCTGACCGCGCTGGCTCGCGACCTCGACGCCTTCTACGCGCGCCTCGCATCCTTGGCCCAGGGCGATCCCGCCGACCCGCGCGCCCAGGCCGCCAACAACGCGCTCATCGCCCTCTCGCGACTCCTGGTTAACCTGGACTACTCGCGGCAGGGCCGTTTCCGTCAAGACCCGGCTGTCGCCATCGATGCGCTGCCCGACCTGGCCTTTGCGCGGCGGCTGCCCGAACTTGTCCCCCAAAGCGACGCCTATCGCTTCTGTCTCACCCAGCTTCTGCGCGGTCGCAACCATGTGATCCACACCCTGCGACAAGCGCGTAGAATCCTGGCCGAACCCTGATCGTCGGCCATGCCCCCAACGGTCGAGCTAACGCCGTCGTCACATTATCCAAGGAGAATCTGCCCAATGCAACGACCCAAACCAATGACCCTGTGGACCGCCATGACGATGCTCATCGTTCTGGCCCTGGCGCTCTCAGGCTGTGGCGCGCCCGCGTCTCAGCCCTCCGACGCCGCCGCACCTGCCGCGGGCGACGAAGCCCAGACCCTCTACATCGCCACCGACCTGGACGTCACCGGCCTAGACCCGGCCGTGATCTATGACCTCAACTCGCGCATCGTCTTCTTGCTCTACGAAGGGCTTGTCACGCTCAAGGACGACACCACCGAGATCGTGCCGGACCTGGCTGAAAGCTGGGAAATCGCCGAAGACGGGCTAACCTACACCTTCCGCCTGCGCGAAGGCGTCACATTCCACGACGGCGCCCCCCTCAACGCCGAGGCCGTCAAGAAATCCCTGGATCGCTTTATCGAGATCGGCCAGACCACCGCCTATCTATTCAAAGGCGTCCTGGATGAGATCGTCGTCGACGACGAAATGACCGTCTCCTTCAAGTTGACCCAACCCTTCACGCCCTTCTTGTCGCTGATAGCCTCGCACGCCGGCCCGCTGATCATCAGCCCGACCGCGCTCGACGAACAAGCCGGCAACGACCTCGCCCAGAGCTATCTCTTCGACCACGCCGCCGGAACCGGCCCCTACAAACTGGAAAGCTGGGACCCTGGCCAGCAGACGCTCTCGCTCGTCCGCAACGAAGACTACTGGCGCGGCTGGGAAGGCAACCACATCGACCGCGTCGTCTTCCGCTACGTGGTCGAAACCTCGACGCGCAAGCTCATGCTCGAACAGGGCGAAGTGGACATCGCGCTCGGCCTGAATCCGGACGAGATCCAGTCGCTCGAAGGCGTCCCCGGCATCCGCATCGACGTCGCGCCGACCATGCGCATCTTCGACGTCAATATGAATAACCAAGACGGCCCGCTCTCCGACGTTCGGGTGCGCCAGGCGATCTCCTATGCCATGGACTACGACGGCATTCGCGAGTTCGTCTTCAACGGCAAGCTCGATCCGCTGTGCGGTCCGCTGCCCTCCAACGACCCCAACGCCATGCCCTGCGAGGAATTCCCCTACACGCTCGACATGGACAAGGCGCGCGAACTGCTGGCCGAAGCGGGCTATCCCGACGGCGGCTTCGAACTTGAAGCCATCGTCATGGAAGGCGACTTCGCCTTCCGGCGCACCGCTGAGATTCTCCAGGCCCAGTTGGCCGAACTCAATATCACCGTCAACCTGACCGAACTGGCTTGGGCCGCCATGTGGGAGCGCATCAGCGCCCTGGAAACCACCGCCGACCTGGTGCCGCTGCGCAACTACCCCGACTACGCCGATTCGTTCGCCATGCTCGGCTCGATGTTCTCTTCGTCGGCTTGGGGCGCCAACGGCTATAATATCGCCTACTACAGCAATCCGGAGTTCGACCGTCTGGCCGAGGAAGTCAACCTCACCACCGACGAAGCGGCTCGCGCCGAGATGTTCGAGCAAATGGTCAAGCTGGTTGTAGACGAGGCCGCCACGATCTATGTCGGCACCTATGTCAACCAGGTCGCCATGCGCGACAATGTGAAGGGCTATCTCTTCAACCCGATCTACACGCCGATCATCAACGTGTACGATATGTACAAGGAATAGCGCCGAGTCGTTCTCGCTGCGAACCGCGCACACGCCCTTCCAGGCAGCGCACGCTGTCTGGAAGGGTAGCGCAAGAGACAGAGCAAGAACACTGTGGAATAAGGTCAGCCAATGTTCGCCTATGCCCTGCGCCGCCTGCTCATCCTGCCGTTTATCCTCCTAGGCGTCAGCGCGGTGCTGTTCTTTCTCAGCCACATGGTATCGGGCGACCCCGCCAAGATACTCGCCGGTGAGAAGGCTCCCCCCGAAACCGTCGAACTGATCCGGCGTCAATTCGGGCTGGACAAGCCGCTGCCCGAACAATATCGTCTCTACGTCACCAACCTACTGCGCGGCAACATGGGCATCTCGTTGACGACCAGGCGGCCCGTCTCCGAAGACCTGCGTCTCTATTTCCCGGCCACGTTGGAATTGACGTTTGTATCCATTGTGCTCACCATCCTGCTGGGCGTGCCGCTTGGCATTGTATCCGCCGCCAGGCGCAACAGCCCGGTGGATCACCTCAGCCGTCTAGCCACCCTGAGCGGCGTCTCCATGCCTGTATTCTGGCTAGGCCTACTGCTTCAACTGATCTTCTATCGCTATCTCGACATCCTGCCCATCGCCGGCAGGCTCAGCCTCAGCGCCACGCCGCCGCCGCCGATCACCGGCCTCTACACTGTAGACAGCCTGCTCGCTCTGGACATGCGCACCTTCTGGTTGTCGCTGCAACATCTGTTCTTGCCGGCCGTCACGCTGGCCTTCTCGTCGCTGGCCGTCGTCTCGCGTATGACGCGCTCCAACATGCTCGAAGTGCTGTCGCAAGACTACATCCGCACGGCGCGCAGCAAGGGCCTGGGCGCGCAGACCACGCTCTACCGCCATGCCCTGCGCAACGCCTTCATCCCGACGCTCACAGTCATCGGCCTGCAGACCGGCGCCTTGCTCAGCGGCGCCTTCCTGGTCGAAGCCATCTTTAACTGGCCGGGGCTTGGCCTCTACACGGTACGCGCCATTTCACGCCTCGACTACCCGGCCATCATGGGCGCATCCCTGCTGATCACGCTCATCTTTATCCTGATCAACCTGCTGGTCGACGTGCTTTATAGCGTGTTGGACCCGCGCATCCGGTACTGAGCCGGCACTGAGGTCAAGACGGCTGTCCCAGACATGACACAGACGAGGAGAACCGGCGCCGGTGCGATTGCTGCGCAATAACCCTTCCCTACTGCTTGGCTTGTTAATCCTCGGCGCGCTCGTGCTGATGGCGTTGCTGGCGCCGTGGCTCGCGCCGCGCTCGCCCACCGACATCGAGTTGCCCGCCAAGCTGCTTCCGCCGTCGTCTACGCACTGGTTCGGCGCCGATGACTTAGGGCGCGATGTCTTCAGCCGCGTCGTTTATGGCGCGCGCATCTCGCTGCTCAGCGGCAGCATGGTCGTGCTCATCGCCATGAGCATCGGCGTGTTGTTGGGGCTATTGGCCGGCTATTGGGGCGGCGCCATCGACAACGTGATCATGCGTCTATCAGACGTCTTCGTCTCATTCCCGCGGCTCGTCTTGGCGATGGTCATCGCCGCCGCGCTTGGCCCCGGTCTGTTCAACGGCATGATCGCGGTGGCGTTGAGTTGGTGGCCGTGGTATGCCCGCATCGTGCGCAGTCAGATCCTCAGCCTCAAGCAAGAGGAGTTCATGACCGCGGCCACGGCGGTCGGCGTGGGCCATACGCGCATCCTCAGCCGCCACCTCTTGCCCAACATCACCGGCGTCGTGGCCGTACAGATGTCGCTCGACCTCGGCTATGCCATCCTCTTTACTGCCAGCCTGGGCTTCATCGGCCTAGGCGCACAGCCGCCTTCGCCGGAATGGGGCTCCATGATCGCCCAAGGCCGGACGTACATCTTGACCCACTGGTGGTATCCCACCTTCCCCGGCCTGGCGATCTTCTTTGCCGTGCTCGGCGCCAACCTCTTCGGCGATGCGCTGCGCGACATACTCGACCCGCGCCTGCGGAAATAGGGCAAACCGCTCCGACGCGGTAAACGCAAAAAACGCAGATAAAAAACGCCACGAATTGAACGAATTTCACGAATCGGCTGAACCGAATTCACGTAATTCGTTCAATTCGCGGCAAAAATAACCGGCAAAGACAGTAGCTTTACACCCGGCAAACCTTCTATTCGTCCGTGACGCAGCCCTGCGAGGCGGACGAAACCATCTTCATGTACTTGTAGAGCACGCCCTTGGTGAACTTGGGCGCAGGCGTCGACCATTGCGCGCGCCGCGCCGCCAGTTCCTCGTCCGGCACGTTCACGTCGATCCGGTTTGTTTCGGCGTCGATGGTGATGCGGTCGCCGTCGCGCACCAGGGCGAGCGCGCCGCCCGCCTGCGCTTCCGGCGTAATGTGGCCCACGACGAAACCGTGCGTACCGCCGGAGAAGCGGCCGTCCGTGATCAGCGCCACCGACTTGCCGAGACCGGCCCCCGTGATGGCCGAGGTGATCGTCAGCATCTCGCGCATGCCCGGCCCGCCCTTCGGCCCTTCATAGCGGATCACAACTACGTCGCCATGCTTGATCTCGCCCTGCTCAATGGCCGTCAGCGTCTCCTCCTCGGAGTCGAACACCTTGGCCGGGCCGGCGAAATGCGTCCCTTCCTTGCCCGTGATCTTGGCGACCGCGCCTTCCTCCGCCAGATTGCCGTAGAGGATCTGGAGATGGCCCGTCTTCTTAAGCGGCTGGCTGATGGGGGAGATGATCTTCTGGCCCTCCTTCAGGTCGGGCAGGTCTTCGATGTTCTCCGCCAGCGTCAAGCCCGTCGCCGTTAGACAGTCGCCGTGCAACAGCCCCTCGCGCAGCAAGAGCCGCTGCACTGCGGGTACGCCGCCCACGTCGTACAGGTCTTCCATCACAAACTTCCCGCTGGGCTTGAGGTCCGCCAGCAGCGGCGTGCGGTCGGAGATGGCCTGGAAATCGTCGATCGTCAGCGGCACATCCGCGGCCTTCGCCATGGCGATCAGGTGCAGCACGACATTGGTCGAGCCGCCCAGCGCAATCGCCACCGTGATGGCATTCTCAAAGGCCTGCCGTGTCAGGATGTCCTGCGGCTTGATGTCGTGCTCCACCAGATAGCGCAGCGCCGACCCCGCGCGGCGGCACTCCTCCATCTTCTCCCGGCTCTCGGCCGGATAGGACGAGCTATAGGGCAGGCTCATACCCAGCGTCTCGATGGCGGACGCCATAGTGTTGGCCGTGTACATGCCGCCGCACGCGCCTGCGCCGGGGCAGGCGTTGCGCAGCACTTCCTTCAACTCCTCCTCGGTGATATCCTTCGCCAGCCACTGCCCGTAAGCCTCGAAGGCCGACACGACGTCCAACTTCTTGTCGCCCAAATGGCCGGGCTTGATCGTGCCGCCGTAGACCATGATGCTGGGCCGGTTGACCCGCGCCATCGCCATGATCACGCCGGGCATGTTCTTGTCGCAGCCGGGCAGCGAAATGTTGCCGTCGTACCACTGCGCACGCATGACCGTCTCAATCGAGTCGGCGATGATGTCACGCGAGAGCAGAGAGGCCTTCATGCCCTCGGTGCCCATCGAGATGCCGTCGCTCACGCCGATCGTGTGAAAGATCAACCCGACCATGTCTGCCCGCTGCACCCCCTCCTTAACCACATGGGCCAGGTCGTTGAGGTGCATGTTGCAGGTGTTGCCTTCCCACCCCATGCTGGCAATGCCGATCTGGGGCTTTTGCATATCTTCGTCGGTCAGCCCCACGCCATAGAGCATGGCCTGGGAGCCGGCCTGCGACCGCGTCTGCGTCAGGATGCGGCTGTACTTGTTGAGGCCGTTGGCAATTGTCGCCGGCATCAGGAACTTCTCCTTCTCTAGCGTTTTGAGAATTTTGGCCTGGGGCGGCGTCGACGCCGTCTCCGGCATAGTTTACGTGTAGATTGCGCCTGTCCGGAAGCGGTTTTGGCTTCCGGGCAGGCCAACATGCGCGCTCAGGCTGCTTGCGCTTCGCGCTCACGTTCGGTCAGCAGGTAGTATTCCACTGAATCGGAGAGTGCGATCCAGCTTGCCTCGATGATGTTGGTGCTGGCGCCGACCGTCGTCCAACTGCGCTCGCCGTCGGTGCAGTCGATCAGCACGCGCACCATCGCCGCCGTACCGCTCTGGCTGTCCAATATGCGCACCTTGTAATCGGTCAGGTGAACATCGCGCAGCCGCGGGTAGATGTTCTGGATAGCTTTGCGCAGCGCCAGGTTCATGGCGTTGACCGGGCCGTTGCCTTCCGCCACCTCGTGAAAGACCTCGTCGCCCACTGTGACCTTGACGGTGGCCTCGGAGAACATGCCGCGGCCCGCCCGATGCTCCACGTTCGCCGTGTAATCGATCAACGAGAACGGCGCCACGTAATCGTCGCGCATGCGCCGCAGCATCAAGTCGACGCTGGCCTCGGCGCTCTCGAAGGCGAAGCCGACGCTTTCCAGTTCCTTGATCTGCTGCAAGACCTGGCGCTCTTCCTCGCGCGTCAGCCCGTCCAAGCCGAACTCGGCGCGCTTGACCGCGATGTTGTCCTTGCCGCTCAGCTCGCTCAGCAGCACGCGCGTCTCGTTGCCCACCAGCGTCGGGTCGATGTGCTGGTAGCTCATGGCGTACTTCACCACGGCGTTGACGTGCGTGCCGCCCTTGTGCGCAAACGCGCTGGAACCCACGAACGGCTGGTGCGAATCCGGATTGAGGTTCGCCAGCTCGCTGACGTAGCGGCTTAGATCGGTCAGTTGGCGCAGCTTGTCGTCATCCACCAACTGATAGCCCATCTTCAACTGCAAGTTGGGGATCACGCTCACCAGGTTGGCGTTGCCGCAGCGTTCGCCATAGCCGTTGATCGTGCCCTGGATGTGCGTGCAGCCTTGGCGCACCGCGGCCAGCGTGTTGGCGACGCCTGTCTCGCTGTCGTTGTGCGCATGAATGCCCAACACCACATTCGCCGCCGCCGTCGAGCCGCCCTCAGCGCCGTCGCCGCGGCCCAACACCTGCTGCTGCACGGCCTCCACCGCCCCCGCCACCTCCCAGGGGATGCAGCCGCCGTTGGTGTCGCACAGCACCACTGCGTCGGCGCCGCCGAGGATGGCGGCCTGCAGAGTCGCCAAGGCATATTCCGGGTCGGCCTTATAGCCGTCGAAGAAGTGCTCGGCATCGTAGATCACCTCTTTGCCGAAGCCCTTGAGGTAGGCCACCGTGTCGCGGATCATGCGCAGGTTCTCTTCCATGCTCGTACGCAGCACCTCGCGCACATGCAGGTCCCAAGTCTTGCCGAAGATCGTGATCACCGGCGTGTTGGCTTGGATCAGCAGTTGCACCTGCGGGTCGTCTTCCGGCTTGGTGTTGGCGCGCACGGTCGAGCCGAAGGCGGTGATGCGGGCGTGCTTCAGGTCAAGCTCATGCTGCGCCCGCTCGAAGAACTCCATGTCCTTCGGATTGGAGCCGGGCCAGCCGCCCTCGATGTAATCCACGCCGAACTCGTCCAGCCGGCGGGCAATGCGCAACTTGTCGTCACAGCTAAACGTTACCCCTTCGCCCTGGGTCCCGTCGCGCAACGTTGAATCAAACAAGATCAGTCGTTGTGAACTGGTCATTTGGTCACCTGTTGAGATCGGTAATACTGTCGAGAACCCGGTCAGGCCAGATGCCGCGGCCCAAGTCCTCTTTACGGAAGCGTCCGGTCTTGACGAGCCAGCCCTGAATGCCCAGAGCCTGTGCGCCGCGCACGTCGATCTCGATGTCGTCGCCGATCACCGCCACGCGGTGAAGCGGCAGGTCGAGATCGTCCAGCACCATGCGGAAATAGGTCTGGCTGGGCTTGCCTGTCACGATTGCGCCGACCTCAGCCGCGTATTCGAGCGCGACGACGAACGGGCCTGCATCCAGAAACAGCCCTTCGTCCGTGCGCCAGATGCGCTTTTTGTGCAGGGCCACCAGTTGCGCGCCGCTGAGCAGGGCGCGCAGCGCCTTGTTCAAGCGCACGAAGTTGAAACTGGGCCCCATGTCGCCCACGACCACGAACTCCGGTGTCTCCTCGTCCACCTCGATGCCGTTGAACTCCAACTGGGCGTCGGGCATGAGGAGCGGGTAATAGGTGCGCGCGTTCTGGCTGCGCAGATAAGAAGCCGCCGCGTAGGTCGCCGTGAACAACTCGCCCTCGCGAATGTCGAACCCCATCGCGAGCAGGCGGTCCAGCAGGCTGAGCCGGCAATAGATCGTCGTATTCGTCATAAACCGGATGGCAATGCCCCGGGCGCGCAGAGCACGGATCGTCTCTGGCGCGCCCGGAATCACCTCAGCGCCGAGGGCCAAGACCCCATCGATATCGATGAGCAGACCGTCTACGCTTGCTAGTACGTCGTCCACGGCAATACCCCTTATCACGATATTTCTCGATGACGGCAGCGGCAGGCGCGCTCAACCCGTGTTCTGCAAGCCGGCGGCAACGCCGTTCACCGAGAGCAGCACGGCTTTACGCAACTCGGCGGCGTTCGGCGCATCCGGCCGGCAGCGCAGCCGTTCGAGCAACGCCGTCTGGATGTAGTTCATCGGGTCCACATACGGGTTGCGCAGCCGGATGCTGCGCTGTAGCCACACTTCGCTTTCCAACAACTCTACATAGCCCGTGACCGCCAAAACCATGCGTTCCGTCCGCTTGTACTCATCCAATATATCATCAAATACCTCTGCGCGCGTCTCCGCATCGGTCAGCGCGGCGTAGAGCGACGCGATCTGCATGTCGCCCTTGCTCAGGCCAACCTGCACGTTATCCAGCACGGTGCGAAAGAACGGCCACTCCGCATACATGGCGCGCAGACGTTCTAAGCGCTGCGCCGCGTCGTCGCCCGCCTCTTGCGCCCACTGCTCCAGCGCCGTGCCCACGCCATACCAGCCCGGCAGGTTGACGCGCGATTGCGTCCAGGCGAAGACCCAGGGAATGGCGCGCAAGTCGGCGATGCCGGTCGACGTCTTGCGCCGCGCCGGGCGCGAGCCGATGTTGAGCTGCGAGATGTGGTCGATGGGCGTCGCCTCGTGAAAATAGCGCAGAAAGCTCGGCTTCTCCACCAACGTACGGTACTTGCCAAACGCGATCTCGCTCAGCGCGTCCATTGCCGCGAACCAACTTTCGCTCTCCGGATGACGAGGGCGCCGCCCACTCGTCAGCAACACGGCGTTGACCAACTGCTCCAGGTGCCGGTGGGCGATGTCGGGGTTGGAGTAGCGGCTGCTGATCACCTCGCCCTGTTCCGTCACCTTAATGCGGCCGCGCACCGATTCCGGCGGCTGCGCCAAAATGGCGCGGTTGGTCGGCCCGCCGCCCCGGCCCAATGTCCCCCCGCGACCGTGGAAGAGCATCAGTTTGACGCCGGCCTCATCGCACACCTTGGCTAGGTCGCTCTGCGCGCAGAAGAGCATCCAGTTCGCCATCAGATAGCCGCCGTCTTTATTGGAATCGCTGTAGCCGATCATGATCTGCTGGCGGTCGCCGCGCAGGGCCAGATGCCGGCGGTATGCGCCGTTCTCAAAAAGCCTGCTCATGATCGACGGCGCGGTGCGCAGGTCCTCGATCGTCTCAAAGAGCGGAACGACGTCGACCTTGCCGTAGAGGCCCGCATCCCGCGCCAACAAGAGCGCCTCCAGCACGTTGCTCACCTGCGTGGTCATGCTGATGATGCACGTCTGCACCGCTTCCGGGCCAATGGCGGTCTGTGCGCGGCGGATCAGGCGAAACAGGCCCACCGTCTCATTCGTCTCCGCACTAAAATCAAGCAGCGCGGTGAGCGGGCGTTTGCCGCCGATCTCGCGGCTCAACAAGGCCACGCGATCCTGTTCCGGCATGGATTCGTAGCGCCGCGCCAGGCCGTAGCGCTCCATCACCTCGGCGACGGCGCTGCGGTGACGTTCGGCATGTTGGCGGATGTCGAGCGTCGCCAGGTGGAAGCCGAAGATCTCCACCGCGCGGATCAGTTCCGCCAGGCGGCTGCGCGCCACGCGCTCGCCCTTGTTCTGCAAGAGGCTGTCGCGGATGATGTACAGGTCGGCCAGAAACTCCTGCGCATCTCCGTAGGCGCGCGGGTCCGGCGCCTGCTCATGCCAGGCGTGGCGGTTGATGGTGCGGGTCGCCGCCAACCGGCGAAACATCATAATCAGCTTCTGACGATACGGCTCCTGCTCAAAGCGGTCCAGCACCTCCCGCTCCTGCGCGGGCACAAGCTCGAAATCGCGGCGCAGGCTCTCCCAAAACGCCTCACTGAAGCCGGTGCGCGTCGTCGCCGAGCTAAGGTGGTCGTACAACGACTCCACCGTCTGCGCATAGAGTTCGAGGATCAGGTCCTTATGCGCCCGCAGCGTCTCCTCCGTCACAGCCAGGTCGACGAACGGGTTGCCGTCGCGGTCGCCGCCCACCCAGGAACCGTAGCGCAGAAACGGCGGCAATATAAATTCCTCTCCGGGGTACGCCTCAGCCAGCGCCCGCTCCAGTTCCGCATAGATGCGCGGCACGAGGTCGTAGAGCGTGTTCTCGAAGAAGTACAGCCCGTTGCGCACCTCGTCCATCACCGTGGGCGGGCGGTCGCGCATCTCGTCGCTCTGCCACAACAGCACGATGTTCTCGCGCAGTTGTTGGATCTTCTCCTCTCGCTCCGCCGGCAGCAGGTCCACCATGTCCAGATCGTTCAAGATGGCCGCAATCGTCTTGAGCTTAAAGAGCATCGTGCGACGTTTGGCTTCGGTCGGGTGCGCCGTAAAGACCGGCATGATCGTCAAGTCCTGCAGCAGCGCACGCACGTCGTCCGCGCTCAGCCCCTCGGCGTGTAGACGCTGCACCGCATGCGCAATCGTCTCCGCCATCGGCGCCCCGCGCTCGTACGCTTCGGCCATGCGCCGGCGGAGGATATGCACGCGCTGGCGTTCCTCTGCCAGGTTTACCAACTGGAAGTAGGTCGCAAACGCCTTAAGCACAGCCAACGCCTGCGGCAGGTCCTCGACCAGGTGTGAGATTCGCTCGACGATGCGCGCCTGCGCCAGGCGGTCGCCGCCGCGCCACGCCTTCGCCAGCGCCCGGATCTCCTCCTCCAACTCAAAGAAATCCTGCCCCTCTTGCTCGATGATTGTCTCACCTAGCAAGTTGCCCAGGGTGCGTATCCAGTAGCGAAGACGTTCTTGCGGATCGGCTGTCATAGGATTCTTTCGCTCAGGCGGCCATTTCACGAAGCTTGGCCGTGACGAGATCGCCCATCACCTGCGTGCCCACAACCTCCGTGCCCGTATGCGCGATATCGGGCGTGCGCACGCCTTCCTCCAACACCTGGTCGACCGCAGCCTCGACGGCAGCCGCCTCCCGCTCCAGCCCCAAGCTGTGGCGCAGAAGCATGGCCGCGCTGAGGATGGCAGCCAGCGGGTTGGCGACGCTCTGCCCTGCGATGTCCGGCGCGCTGCCGTGGATCGGCTCATATAACCCCAGCGGCAAGCCCTGGCTGTTCGCCACATCGCCCAGACTGGCCGAAGGCAACATGCCCATCGAGCCGGCCAGCATCGACGCCTCGTCGGTGAGGATGTCGCCGAAAAGATTGCCCGCCACGATTACGTCGAAGCTGGCGGGCCGCCGGATCAAGTGCATGGACATGGCGTCCACCAGCACATGCTCCGTCTCCAGTTCCGGGTACTCGGCCAGCACATCGGTCGCCACGCGGCGCCACAGCCGGCTGGAGGCCAGCACATTGGCCTTGTCCACCGAGGCGAGCTTCTTGCGCCGCCCCATCGCCGTCTCCGCGGCCAGGCGCACCACGCGCTCGATCTCCGGGCGGGTATAGAGCATGGTGTCATAGGCTTCGTACGCTTCGGCTCCCGCCTCTTGGCGCGGCCCGAAGTAGATGCCGCCGGTCAGTTCGCGGATCACCACCAGATCCACGCCCTGTAGAACGTCTTCCTTGAGCGTACTGGCGCCGATCAACTGGCGGTGCAGCTTTACCGGACGCACGTTGGCGAAGAGGCGCAGTTCCTTGCGAATGGCGAGCAGCCCGCGCTCCGGGCGATCCGCGGCGTTGGGATTGTCCCACTTCGGCCCGCCCACCGCGCCGAGCAAGACCGCGTCGGCCCGGCGGCACGCTTCTACGGTCGCGCCCGGCAGGCTTGTGCCCAACTCGTCGATGGCGCGCCCGCCCATCAGCTGCGCGTCAAAGCGGAACCGATGCCCGTACTTCTCCGCCACGACCTCCATCACCTTCTGCGCTTCGCCGGTCACTTCCGGACCGATGCCGTCTCCGGCCAACACAACAATGGTAGCTTCCATGTTTCTGCTTTCTATCAATCTCTTACAGTAAAT
>Ga0334887_1003844_pt1 | contig 14310 bp, 13 predicted proteins | sample GraSluR1_MG_10_FD_207217 | JGI IMG/M metagenome (GOLD analysis project Ga0334887, IMG submission 207217) | Sludge microbial communities from methane-producing bioreactor in Wageningen University, Netherlands - Granular Sludge_18_07-R1 | ecosystem: Engineered > Bioreactor > Anaerobic >...
AAAACGATATATTAAAGGAGTATATTGCAAGAGGGACTTATATTTTTCCACCTTTACCATCTATGAGATTAATTACAGATATCTTTGAGTTTTGTTCTAAAGAGCTACCGAGATGGAATACTATTAGCATAAGTGGATACCATATCAGGGAAGCTGGTTCTTCTGCAATACAGGAAATTGCCTTTACACTGGCTAATGGTATTGCTTATGTTGATGCAGCTGTAAAAAAAGGTTTGGATGTAGATAATTTTGCTCCCAGGTTGTCATTTTTCTTCAATGCTCATAATGATTTGTTTGAAGAAATCTCAAAATTTAGGGCAGCCAGGAAATTATGGGCAAAAATTATGAAGGAGCGTTTTGGAGCAAAGAACCCAAAATCTTTAATGCTTCGTTTTCATACTCAAACAGCAGGTTGTACTTTAACTGCACAACAACCAGATAATAATATAATCAGAGTTACATTACAAGCTCTTGCGGCAGTTCTTGGCGGTACTCAATCATTGCACACAAATTCGAGAGATGAGGCTCTTTCGTTACCATCACAAAAATCAGTTAGGATTGCCCTGAGAACACAACAAGTGATTGGCCATGAAAGTGGTGTCACTGAAACCGTAGATCCGCTTGCAGGCTCTTATTATATTGAGACAATGACCAGGGAAATTGAAGATGAAGTAATGGTTTATATTGACAAAATTGATAAATTAGGAGGCGCTCCAAAGGCCATAGAAAATGGTTTTGTCCAAAGAGAAATACAAAATAGTGCTTATCAGTATCAAAAAGACATAGAGGATAAAAAGAAAATCATTGTAGGTGTAAATCAATTCCAATCAGAAGAAGAAACTATGAAAGATTTGCTTAAGGTAAATCCGAAAATTGAAAAGCAGCAGGTTGAAAAATTGGAAGATACTAAGAAAAGTCGCGCTGGAAATGAAGTTAATAAAAAATTAAAAGAATTAAAAAAAGCAGCTAATACTGATAAAAACTTAATGCCATTTATAATTGACTGTGTAAAAAGCTATGCTACATTAGGAGAGATATGTGACCAATTGAGAGACGTTTTTGGAGAATACAAAGATTCTATAAAGATATAGTATCAAGGAAGGTGAATTATGAGTAAAACAAGGATAAGAGTTTTAGTTGCTAAGCCGGGATTAGACGGGCATGATCGCGGAGCTAAAGTTATTGCAAGGGCATTGCGAGACGCAGGAATGGAAGTAATCTATACAGGCCTAAGGCAAACCCCGGAGCAGATTATTGAAGCAGCTGTGCAGGAGGATGTTAATGTAATTGGACTCAGTATATTATCAGGAGCTCATATGTATTTATTTCCAAAAATAACTGATATGTTAAAAGAAAGAAAAATGACTGATATTCTGGTAATCGCAGGAGGAATAATTCCGGCTGAAGATATTGTTGAATTAAACAAAATGGGAATAAAGAAAGTTTTTACACCGGGCACTGATACAAAAGAAATAGTTGATTTTATCAAAAAAAATATAGCTGTTGCTTAATTTTTAAAAGGTATATTATTTATGATTACGAGCAGTAGAATCCGTAAAGCTGATAGCAGGGCTGTAGCAAAGTTGATAACATTGGTGGAAAATGATTTCAAATCTGCTCAACCAATATTAAAGGAGTTACATCAATATTGTGGAAAAGCAGTTGTTATTGGAATAACTGGTCCACCAGGATCAGGCAAGAGCACTATCACGGATAAAATAACAAAACATTTAAGGAAAATGGGTAAAAAAGTTGGCATAATAGCCATTGATCCCAGCAGCCCTTTTACCGGTGGAGCTATTTTGGGTGATAGAATAAGGATGCAAGATTTGACAATTGATAAAGATGTTTTTATCCGAAGCATAGGTGCACGTGGTCATTTAGGTGGACTCTCAAGGTCAACACAGGCAGTTGTTAAAATTATGGATGCAATGGGAAAAGATTTTATTATTATTGAAACTGTGGGAGTTGGTCAATCAGAAATAGATGTAATTAAGGTATCGGATCTTGTTCTTTTGGTTGTAATGCCAGGAATGGGAGATGATATCCAAGTAATAAAAGCCGGGATTATGGAAATAGGAGATATATTTGTCGTTAATAAGTCAGATAGAGATGGTAGTGACAAATTAATTGCTGAAATTGAAATGATGCTTCATTTAAAAGAAGATAATGAAAAAAAATGGGTTCCTCCAATTATAAAAACTATCGGTACTGAAAACAAAGGAATAGCAAATCTTTGGAATGAAGCAGAAAAATGTATCAAGCATCTAAATAAGACAGGTGAACTATTAAAAAGAAGAAAGTATAGAACAAGAAAAGAAATATATGACCTATTTCAGGAAAATTGGCGCGAAATGTTTTTTCAATTTATAAGCAAAGAAATGTTTGAAAAAGAAGTTGATAAGGTACTAATGCAAAACGATAATCCTTATAACTCAGTAGAAAAATTAACTAAAATATTTAAAGAAAACTTAATTAAGGGAGGTTAATAAAAGTGTTTAAAAAGATTGACCATATTGGAGTTGCTGTTAAAAATCTTGGAGATTCGCTTCATATTTTTAAGGATATTTTAGGAATGCAATATACTGGGGAAGAAGAAGTAGAAGAGCAAAAAGTCAAGACAGCCTTCTTGCCTGTTGGAGAAAGTGAAATAGAATTGTTAGAATCAACTTCTCCAGATGGTGCTATTGCTAAATTTATTGAAAAAAGAGGAGAAGGTATTCACCATATTGCCTTCGAAGTGGATGATTTAGGGGAAAAACTAAAAGAATTAGAGAAAGCAGGCGTAAGATTAATTGATAAAGAACCAAGATATGGTGCTGGAGGGGCACAAATTGCTTTTTTACACCCCAAAAGTACAAATGGGATCTTGATTGAGCTTTGTGAACATAAATCTTAAAAGTAATATTCTTGCTAAAAATAAATGATGTCTTTAATGTTTGCAGGTTATTTTAAGATGAATCAATAAAGGCTTTATTTTATAAAATAAAAATTATCCAGGTAGTAAGAGAGGTGGAGACTTAATGGAAAAATCAATTAATGATTTGATGAAACAGCTGCAGGAAAAGACTGAAAAGGTGTTGGCTGGTGGAGGAAAAAAAAGAATTCAAGCACAGCATGATAAAGGGAAATTAACAGCCAGGGAAAGAATAGATTTATTATTAGATAGGGATAGTTTTAATGAACTGGACCTTTTGGTTGAGCATCGCTGTACTAATTTTGGGATGGAAGGAAAAGAAGTACCCGGAGAGGGTGTTGTAACAGGTTATGGAACTATTGATGGTAGATTGGTATATGTGTTTTCGCAGGACTTTACCGTAATTGGTGGTTCATTGGGTGAGATGCATTCCAAAAAAATATGTAAAATTATGGACATGGCAATGAAAATGGGTGCACCGGTTATTGGTATCAATGATTCTGGTGGAGCTAGAATACAGGAAGGTGTTGACTCTCTTAGCGGGTATGGCGAAATATTCTATAGAAACACCATTGCTTCAGGAGTAATACCGCAAATATCAGTTGTGGTTGGTCCTACAGCAGGGGGAGCAGTGTATTCACCGGCTATAATGGACTTTGTTTTTATGGTAAAAAAGATTGGTATTATGCATATTACTGGTCCAAGTGTTATTAAAGCCGTTACTGGCGAAAATGTTACTTCGGAAAAACTTGGTGGAGCAATGACCCACAATCAAAAAAGTGGAGTAGCTCATTTTGCTGCTGAGAGTGAACAGGAAGTGTTTCAATCTGTACGGAAAATGGTTGGATACCTCCCTTCTAACAATATGGAGACCTCACCGGTTTTAGAAAGTAGCGATAACCCAAATCGTATGGAAGAATCCCTTCTAAATATCGTTCCAACTGATCCTAATAAGCCTTATGAGATGAAGGAGGTAATTAAGTATATAGTTGATGATGGAGATTTTTTTGAAGCTCACGAACATTTTGCCCGAAATATGATTACAGGTTTTGCCAGATTAAATGGAAAAGCTATTGGTATTATTGCTAATCAACCAAAGGTGTTAGCCGGATGTCTGGATATTGATGCATCTGATAAGGCTGCCCGCTTTGTAAGATTTTGTGATGCCTTTAATATTCCTATTCTTACCCTAGTTGATGTCCCGGGATTTTTACCAGGTACTGCACAAGAATATGGTGGAATTATCAGGCATGGAGCAAAATTATTATATGCTTATTCTGAAGCTACAGTTCCAAAGATAACTGTTGTAACAAGAAAATCATATGGTGGTGCTTATTTAGCAATGTGTGGAAAAGAATTAAGGGCTGATCAAGTTATTGCCTGGCCAACTGCTGAATTGGCAGTAATGGGTTCCCAGGGCGCAGCAAATATAATTTTCAGAAAAGAGATAGAACAGGCAGAAGATTCTGAAAAATTCCGTCAGCAAAAAATAGATGAATATGCAGAAAGGTTTTCGAATCCCTATGAGGCTGCAAAGAGAGGATATGTTGATTTAGTTATTGATCCCAGGGAAACTCGACCCAGGTTAATTACTGCATTTGAAATGCTGTCAACAAAAAGGGATAGTCTGCCAGGTAAAAAGCACGGGAATCTTCCAGTGTAAAGTTTTATAAAATATAATTTTTGTTAATTTAAAATTATTAACTTCTGATTAAAAAGAAGAGGTATCAATATGTATGTAGGATTAGAGGGTGCTATTAAAATAGCTATTACAGTTATAATTTTGGTGTTTGTTATTTTAGCTTTACTTGCTTTGCTGATGATGGGATTGCGGATAATTATCGAGTTGACTGCTAAAAAACAGGCAAAAACAGAAAAAAGTTTGTCAACCGAAAAGAAAAAAATAATTGCTGAAAAATCGGAATTAATAGATGCGGCAAAAAAAAGTAATAAAATAAATGAGGAATTAGTCGCAACTATTACTGCTGCTATAGCAAGTTACATGGAAACACCTATGAAAAAAATAAAAATTCTTAAAATAAAAAGAGAAATACCAGCAGAAGCAAGCCCCTGGACTATAGCAGGTATGCAAAGTGTTATGAATAAAAGGATTACAATAAGTTCCAGTAAAAAAGGAGGATTTTAAATAATGAAACAATTTAAAATAAAAATTAATGGTGAGGAGTACGTAGTAGAGGTAGAAGAAATTACAGATGGAAGTCAATCAACAGTCACCCCGGCAGCAGTTTCTGCCGCTAAACAAACAGAACAGAAAGAACAAACTAAGAAACCTGAAGTTAAAAAAGCTCCCCAGCCAGAACAGAAAAAAGCACCCGAACATGGGGGTACGGAAGGTGAAGAGATACAATCTCCTATGCCGGGAAAAATTCTCAAGATAAATGTATCTGAAGGAGATAGTGTCAATGAAGGAGATACGGTATTAATCTTGGAGGCAATGAAAATGGAAAATGAAATTGTTGCTAATACAAGCGGAAAGGTCAAAAAAATAGCAGTCTCAGTTAATGATATGGTTGAAACTGATGATACTCTATTAATTATAGGGTAATTATCAGAAAGGAGAGATAAATGAATTTTATTAACTCGCTAATTTCTATATTTAAAATATCAGGCTTTACAGGATTTACATTAGAGAATCTAATTATGATGCTGGTGGCTGCAATATTACTATATTTTGCCATTGTAAAAAAATATGAGCCTCTATTATTGCTACCAATTGCTTTTGGAGCTGTACTGGTCAATCTTCCATTTACTGGATTGATGGAAGAAGGTGGGTTTTTACAAATCCTATCTTTTGGTATTCATCATGAACTATTCCCTATACTGATATTTATGGGTATTGGTGCAATGACAGATTTTGGTCCCTTATTGGCAAATCCGGCTACATTCCTTTTAGGCGCTGCAGCTCAATTAGGAGTATCAGTTGCATTAATAGGAGCTGTTTTGATAGGATTTAGCTTACAGGAAGCAGCTGCTATTGCCATTATCGGTGGGGCAGATGGACCAACCTCTATCTACCTGGCATCTAAATTGTCTCCTCATATATTAGGAGCTATCGCGGTAGCTGCTTATTCTTATATGTCACTGGTACCGTTGATACAACCCCCGATTATGAAAATGTTTACTACAAAAGAACAAAGAAAGATTGTAATGAAGCAATTAAGACCTGTTTCAAAGACGGAAAAGATATTATTTCCAATTATAAGCACTATTTTTGTTGGCTTGATATTGCCGGCATCAGTTCCGATTATCGGTATTATGATGTTAGGTAATCTGTTCAGGGAAAGCATGGTAGTCAATAGGTTGTCAAATACTGCTCAAAATGAGTTGATTAATATTGTAACAATTTTTTTAGGAACCTGTGTTGGGGCTACGATGCAGGCTGAGTATTTCCTGACTGCGGAAACAATAAAAATAATTGTTTTGGGTTTAGTAGCATTTGCCTTTGGTACTTTTGGAGGGGTAATGTTTGGCCAAATAATGTACAAGTTATCTGGTGGTAAGATTAACCCATTAATAGGAGCTGCAGGAGTATCAGCAGTTCCAATGGCCGCCAGGGTAGCTCAAACGGTTGGACAACAGGCTAACCCCAGAAATTTCTTACTAATGCATGCTATGGGCCCAAATGTGGCAGGGGTAATTGGCACAGCAGTAGCTGCTGGTGTTATGCTTACTCTATTGCAGTAAAATATTAAATTAAATATAATATCATTTAATTATTATAAATTTATTTGTTAGTGATAATGATAGAAAAAAAATAGTAATAGAATGCACCTTTATGATATATTAATAAAGGTGCATTTTTACAATTAAATATTGTTATGTTAAAATGTAATCTGTATTTTTATAAAAATATTTCTAGCTCTTAGAGGTAATAGTATAGTGAAAATAAATTCAAAGAAAGTATTCATTTTTTTTATTCTAATTGCACTTATTGTCTCAGTCATAGTAGGTATTCAGCGTTTTAACCTGGAGAATAGTTTTAAACAGGTGGAAATGGTTATCAGCTTAAATAATGTGAGGGAATTAGCGTTAAAAGAAAGATATGATGAAAATCAATTACTTACACAATTAAAATCTAAAGGAATTACAGGAATTGCAATTCATGAAGATACTCTTGAGAGCTTGATATTTCAAGGTAAAATAGCTTTTTTAAGTACAAATGATCTTTCAAAGATAAAATTTACTGATAATCTACAGTTTCTGTATTCAAGTCAACCTTCCCCCGGGGAATTTATGATTATATCAAACGATTATTCCCTGTTTCAAAGAATAAATGAAACCTTTAACCAATATTACGATGAATCAACAATTCTACAGGATGTTTTTTGTGAAGGAGATTATTGTTTAATTGGAAATGCTGATGAAGAGGAAATATTAAAATTAGGATTGGGATTTTCAGAAAGAGATATTGATAAAATACACAAACTTGGATTTAATATTGTATTACGACCAAAAAATTCTTCAAAATTAAACAACAGTCTTCTTTCAAAAAAATTATCAGAAATAGAAACAATTGATAAAGTCTCTTCAATTATATTTGATGAAGAAGAAGTACTTGGATATCCCTCTGAAACAATGCTATTTGAAACTGCAACGTTTTTACAAAAAAATAATTACCCCTTTGGCATTATTGAATTTGCTTCACAAAAAGGAATTCAAAATATTGCTGATAATATTAGTGAATTAGCTATACGAGTACATAGTATAACCAGTGAGGAAATGGAAAAGATATCTCTTAACACAGCAATTGAAAGATGGGTTCGGGCAGCACAGGAAAGAAACATACGAATATTTTATTTAAACCCTTTTTTGAAAACAAGAGTACCAGATTTAATTCAGTATAATTTAGATTATGTTGAAAAAATAAAAAACAATATTATTGAGAATGGATTTATAGTTGACAAGGCAAATTTGTTTCCCCCTTATCAGATACCCTGGATTTTTATTTATTTAATTGGCCTGGGAGTTGTATCAGCAGGCATAATGCTATTGATTGAAATTTTTCAAGGTATAAAAAAATATTCAATTTTACTTTTTGTAATACTTTTTGCTTTTTTAATAGTTATGAATATCTTTATTGGAAAGATATTCTTAATGAAAATACTTGCCCTGGCAAGCGCTTTAGTCTTCCCGGCTCTTGCAATAATAAAAAATAAAAAATATTTTACCATTACACTTACAAAAAAAAGCAGTGGTTTGTTGGGAATGTTGAAAAACATCTTTTTCGGAATTAGTTGGATTATGCTGATTTCAGTGGCGGGAGGAATGATAATCGGAGCACTGCTGACACATTATAAATTTATTTTAGCTATTCAGTTATTCAGTGGAATTAAAGTTGCCTATATTTTTCCATTAGCCATAGTTGCTTTTTATTTTTGGTGGGTATGCCGAAAAGATAAAAGACTGTTAATAGATGATCTCAAGAATCCAATATTATTTGAACATGCTTTGTTTTTGTTTGTATTCCTGGTTTTTGGAGTAATCTATATTGCAAGATCGGGTAATTTTTCATTTTTACCTGTACTTGGTATTGAAGAAAAAATGAGACTATTACTTGAAAATATTTTGGTTGCCAGACCAAGAAATAAGGAATTCTTAATAGGGTACCCATTAATTTCCCTGGCAATTGCTATGAATTATTTAGATTTACATTATTTAAAAATTCCATTTATTATAATGGGGACAGTAGCACCTGTTACTATTGTGAATACATTTTGTCATGTTCATACCTCTATATTCTTCTCAATATTGAGGACCTTTCATGGTTATTGGTTAGGATTAATAATCAGTTTTTTCCTGGCTTTTCTGTTATTTATTCTCTGCAGAAACTTTATGGAACGATTAAATGTCAAAAGTGGTGAGTAGCATTAAATCTATTATAGTCTCAGGATATTATGGTTTTGGAAATTGCGGAGATGAAGCCATTTTAATGGCAATGCTTCAGGAGTTTTCTAAATTTATATCAAAAGATAAAATTATTATACTTTCAAACGAGCCAGAAAAAACAAAATCTTTATATAAAGTTCATTCCATATATAGACTTGATATTTTTAGAATACTAACAAGATTAAGAAAGGCAGATGTATTTATTAGTGGAGGCGGGGGGTTATTACAGGATGTAAGCGGGAAAGGTTTTAGTGTATTATATTACCTTGCTCTTATTGTGATTGCCAGATTTTTTAATACCAAGACTGTAGTATATGGACAGGGAATTGGCCCAATACAAAAAACTATTAATAAAAATCTTATAAGGCTGGTATTAAAGAATGTAGACTTAATTATAGTAAGGGATGAGAAATCAAAAATATTTTTAGAAAAATTGAGTATTCTAAAAAAGAAAATTGTTGTTAATGCAGACAGCGCTTTTTTAATTAAGAAAAGAGAACTTTCTGAGAACATAAAAAAGAAATATGGATTGGAAGTAAATTCAATTGGGTTCCCTTTCCCTGATAATCCGTTGATAGGTATTGTAATCAGGAATTGCAATGCTATAAAACTGGATTATGATAAAAAAATAATGCAATTTGCAGAGATAGCAGACCATTTAATAGAAAAATATAATTTTGACATAGTCTTTATACCGTTTCAAATAAAAAAAGATATATTATTAATCAAAGACATTGTAAGCAAAATGAAATATTCAAATGCTAAGATAATTGAGGAGGAATTAGCCCCGGATGAAATGTTATCACTTATTTCAAAATTGACAATCTTGTTAGGCATGCGACTTCATTCAATTATTTTTGCTACAATAGTGAATGTACCTTTTATTGCAATTGACTATGATCCCAAAGTAAAAAATTATGTTTACTCGTTAGATCTTCCTGATTTGTTGGTAAAAATAAATCAATTAACTATTAATAATATCGATTATAAGTTAAAATATATAAATATACACAAAAAAACTATTTGCTCTAAGTTAAAAGTAAAAAGTAAACAGTTTGAACAAGAAGCTATTGCAAATGTTCATTTATTACAACAATTTATTAAGGAAAATGTGATAGAAAGGAAATAGAAAATAATTGATTCGAATGTTTCATGTGTTTAAAGTTTTTCCCAATAAAATCCATGCGTTATCGGATATAAATATACACATAAAAAAAGGAGAATTTGTGTTTTTAGTTGGTCCAACGGGTGCAGGGAAAACAACTTTCTTAAAATTAATATATCGTGGTATACTTCCAACGAAAGGGCAAGTGATTGTAGATGGTGTTAATTTAGCGAGATTAAAGAAATCCCTGGTTCCTTATTTACGGAGAGAAATAGGAGTTGTATTCCAGGATTTTAAATTATTATATGATAGAAATGTATTTGAGAATGTTGCTTTTAGCCTTAGAGTTGTTGGTAATAAAAATTCAGTTATTAAACAAAAAGTAAATGAAATTCTTAATATTATTGGACTTTTTCATAAAAGAAATACAAATCCACATTTGCTTTCCGGTGGAGAGCAACAAAAACTGTGTATCGCAAGAGCGGTGGTAACTCACCCTTTAATATTAATAACGGATGAACCTACTGGTAATTTAGATCCCGAGACTTCCTGGGATATAATGCAATTATTATTTAAAATAAATATATGGGGCACAACCGTTATTGTAGCATCCCATGATAAATTAATAGTAGATAAAGCTCAAAAGAGAGTTATTAGAATAGAAGGTGGAAAAGTTGCATCTGACACAAAGAAAGGAATCTATTCATTATAATGCTAAGAAACTTACTTTTTTTTATTAAAGAAGCTTTTCTAAGTACAAAGAAAAATGGAATAATGAGTTTCGCTACTATTGTGAGCCTGATAGCAACATTATTAATTGTAGGATTATTTCTAATAATATCATTAAATATAGATAATATTCTAAGTGATATTGAGTCACAACTTGTTGCAATAGTATACTTAAGCGACAGTGCTACCGAAGAAGAGGTTAATGAAATAATCCAAAATGCTATTGAGACAGAAGGAGTTAAGGAGGTAAAATATATTTCTAAAGAGGATGCCTTTCAGAAACTAAAAAGTGATTTATCAGAGCATGAAGAAATATTAGCAGGCATAACAGAAAACCCTTTACCGGCGTCTTTAGAGATAACAGTTACAGATACTGCTTATCTGGAGGAAATATCTTTTAATCTTAACCAGTTTGAGAAAATTGAAGAAGTAAATTATGGTGGTCAGTTAACAAAAAATCTATTATTGATTCTTAATCTTGTTCGCAGAAGCGGATTAGCAATTATATATATATTGGTGTTTATTTCTATATTGCTCATGGTGAGTGTGATTAAAATTAGTGTTCATTCAAGATATGAAGAAATTGAAATCATGGCTTTGGTTGGTGCTACTAGCTGGTTTATTAGATGGCCTTTTATAATAGAGGGTTTTTTAAAAGGACTATTATCGTCTTTAGCAGCTTCATTTATTGTAAGCAGGGGCTATCTTTATTATATGGAAAAAATAAAGTTAAGCATTCCTTTTATTAATATTATATTAGATAATCAAATATTATTAAGGGTTTCAGTAATTCTAATTTTATTAGGAGTATTTATTGGGATTTTTGGAAGCATTATTTCTTTGAGAAAAATAAGTTTTGGGGAATTATGATAAATAAATGTTTTAGAAATAAAAAAATACCCATATTGCATTTTTTAGTGTTAGCAGCCTTTCTTTGTTTATTGTTTCAATTATTTGGTACTGAAAAATGTATTGCAGCAGAAAACAATATTAATATTAAAGAGCAAGAGGAAAAGCTAAAACAGATTGAACAAAGAAAAATAGCTATCCAAGAAGAAATAGGCAGGATGAAGCAGGAAGAGGCAGATTATCAAAAATCACTGGAAAAAATACAGATTTTATTAACTGAATCAGAAAAAGAACTACAAGAGGCAAAGACCAGTTATGAGAACACTATTAAACAGATAGAAAAAATGGAAGAAGAGCTTGATATTGAGCAAACAAAGATGGAATTGCAATTAGCTATTTTAGAAAGTAGACTAAAGAAAATATATAAATACAATGAAATAAGCTATCTTTCAGTATTATTTGACAGTAAAGATTTTTCACAATTTTTGAATAGATACCGTTATTTAGAATGCATATTAGAGAGTGACGCAGGTATAATTCAACAGGTTTCAGAACAAGTTGACTTTATAAAAAAACAAAAAGATAGCCTGGAAAATAAAAAAGAGATAACTAAACTGCTGGAACAGGAAATTACTAACGAAAAGAAAAATATTGAAATGTCGATTGATGCAAAAAATAAATATATTGCCAGGATTGAAGAAGAAAGAAAAAAACAAATTGCCACTTTAGAAGAATTGGAAAAATCATCAGCCCAGATATCAGAAATTATTGAAATAGCATATAGGGAAAAAGAAAAAGAGGAGCAGGCAAAGAAAAATCAGGCAAACAATGTTCCAGTTAGAACTGAACCAACATTGCAGGCAAAAAAAGGGATTTTTCAATTACCATTAAGAGGTACAATTATATTAAATTATGGTCAACAAAAAACACAAGAGTTAAATGCGTATGTATTTAATTCTGGAGTAGACATAAGTGCCTCTTTAGGGGAAGCAGTACGTGCTGCATCCTTTGGAACAGTTATTTATACGGGAAATGTCAAAGGATATGGGGATATTATAATTATAGATCATGGAGGTAATGTAGTTACCTTATATGCTCATCTTTCAAAAGTATTGGTAGGATTAAATGAACAGGTTAGTAAGGGCCAAATTATTGGACAAGTTGGTACAAGCGGTGGAGTGTCATCACCTAGATTGCATTTTGAAGTAAGGGTTGAAGGGAAACCAGTGAATCCATTTGAATGGCTATAGTAGTATCAGGATTTAAGTAGATTAAAAATATTAGTTTATAATTGTTTATAGACATAAAAATTAGGCGGTTTAGCGATATGAAAAAAAATTTAAAAATAGTGTATTATTTGTGTGTAGTGTTATTATTGGCAGGTATTTTTCTTGTAGCACCAGTTTATAATAAAGATGTAAATAGCCAGAATGACAGTGTTTTTAATGAATTAGAGCCATTTTTTGAAGCAATAAGCATTATTAGAAGCGAGTTTATTAATAAAGATATTAAAGTGGACCAATTAGTTCAGGGCGCTATAAAAGGTATGATATCAGAGCTTGATGATCCTTATTCAAGATATGTGGATCCATTGAGTTTTCAACGGGAACAGGAAGACTTTTTTATAGGACATTTCGATGGTTTAGGGATTGAGATTACGATTGTTAATGAAAAGTTAACTGTTATTTCTCCCATAGAAGATACCCCTGCAGATAAAGCAGGAATAAAAGCGGGAGATATTATTGTTGAAATTGATGGAGAAACTACCAAGGGAATTACTTTAGATGAAGTTCTAAATATTCTGCGCGGAGAAAAGGGCACACCGGTAACTATTACAATTGAAAGGGAAGATGAAGAGGAATTTCTTGAAATAGAAATAATTAGAGACACAATTACCGTTGAAGCTGTAAAAGAGGAATTAATAGAAAATGATAAAATTGGGTACATTAGAATATCAAGGTTTAATGTTAATACCGCGCCTGGATTAAAAAAAGTATTAGATGATTATGAAAAATTGCCTTTAGAAGGTATCATTGTCGATTTAAGAAATAATCCTGGTGGATTGCTGGAATCTGCTATCGAGGTAGCCAGTGAGTTTATTAAAGAAGGTGATATAGTAAGAATAAAAAGTGGAAATAACATAATAAGATTTTATGAATCATATGGCAATAATAATCCATCATTACCATTGGTGGTATTGGTTAATATGGGAAGTGCCAGTGCTTCAGAAATCGTAGCAGGTGCAATACAGGATCTGAACAGAGGTACGATTATTGGAGAAAATACCTTTGGGAAGGGTTTGGTTCAACAGGTTTATTCATTGTCAGATGATTCCGCTGTGATTGTTTCCACTTCAGAGTATTATACCCCAAATGGTAGAGTGATTAATGGTATAGGAATTGAACCGGATATTATTGTCCAAATTGATAAAGACGACGAAGAGGATGTTCAGCTAAAAACTGCAATTGATTTATTGCTTGGAAAAGATATTTTTAAAGAATAATAGTGAAAATGATGGATAAAAAACTTTGGAATTATGCATTTTCAATACTACTTTCGGCAATACTTTTGCTATTGGTGGGTATTTTTGTAAATTTAAATAGTGATAATAATGTGAATGGTAAACCAATTGGACCCGGAATTGTATCTGAAGATACAGCTTTGCAACAAGAAAGTGTTCAAGAAAAACAAAAACCTTTTTTATTTGAAATATTTGATGATAAAGAGGATGAAGCCCTATTATATGATAAATTTATCAAAAACAGGGAAAAGGATATTGTGGATGGACCAAAAGTTGCAATAA
>Ga0334887_1003851_pt1 | contig 14289 bp, 11 predicted proteins | sample GraSluR1_MG_10_FD_207217 | JGI IMG/M metagenome (GOLD analysis project Ga0334887, IMG submission 207217) | Sludge microbial communities from methane-producing bioreactor in Wageningen University, Netherlands - Granular Sludge_18_07-R1 | ecosystem: Engineered > Bioreactor > Anaerobic >...
AGGTTGGGGTAGTATCGAACCGCAGGTTCGCAAGAAGGCCTGTTGAATTTATGGGACTTACTTCGATGCTTGATGTGGTTGTTGGCCTGGAAGATGTTGAACGAGCCAAACCGGAACCAGACTCACTTCTTAAAGGATTTGAAATTCTGGGAGTATCGCCGTCAGAAGGACTTTATGCCGGTGATACGGACATAGATATGATGACGACAGTGGCTGCCGGCTGCAGGGGAATAGGGATGACTACAGGCAATTTTGACAAAAAAGCTTTGTGTGAGGCCGGAGCATGGGAGGTCAGGGATGACCTCGGAGAGATCCCATCACTTATTGTTGAGTGACAGAAGGTATAATCGATGGTAAGGCGTTTTGAGCCCGAAGAGCCAAGAAGATTCAGGCCAATGTATTGGCTCATGGTTCTTTTGGTGATCGTAATATGGGTCTGGGCTTTTAAATTATATTTTGACAGGTATGAGTATCTCCACCCTGAGATAACATGGGCTATACCGGGGATTGATGTTGAACTGGTGAAAATCAGCGGAGTTTTACTATGGAAAGAAGTTCCCCTTCCTGCTCCTTCAGGGGGTATAGTCGCTTATCCTCAGGGTACAGGGCCTGTCCGTGTATCAAGAGGATCCGTCGTTGCCAGGATAACATCAGGGAACAGGACTTCCGATGTCAAAGCATACCAGCAGGGATATTTTGTTGCAGCACTCGACGGAAAAGAACAGACCTGGCGTTATTCTGAGATATGGCCCGGTTTTCAGCCTTTGCCTCAGCCCGGTTCATTGAACCGTTTAAAGGATGGTTTGCTTGTTGGAAAAAGCCAGCCGGTCGGAAAGCTGATCGAGCAGCCCCAGGAACTCAGGTTTATTGGATATTCCAGGATACTGGGGAACATGGGGGAACAAATAAAAAACAAGAAGCTGCGAGTAAAAATGGATGGGGTAGACACAGTTTCCACTGCAGATATAAGGGTAAGTACAAAGTCGGGCGATAAAATAAAATTGTACGTTACGTTGCCCTGGTTTCAGCCCGAATCTGTCTTTTCAAGAAAATATACATTGACGGTAGAAGCAGGGCGGACAGAAGGTGCGCTTGTGCCGCAAACCTCGATAACGGAGATCAATGGAAGGTCTGGAGTATACATGGTAAGGGGTTCCAGAGTTGTTTTTGTTCCTGTTAAGGGCAAAAGAGTCGACAACAAAATGTTTATCATTACCGCTGGGGTCTCTGTAGGAGATGCCGTAGTGGAAGATGCCTCTACTGCTCGTGAGGGGAGGATACAGCTTTGGTAGATTTCATAGATCAGAACATAATTGACGTCCGTGAAAAAATTAGGTCCGCAGCAAAACGGAGTGGACTTGATCCTTCGCAGATAAAGCTGATGGGAGTCTCAAAAACCCATCCGATAGAATATATGTTGTCTGCAGCAGGTAAACTGGATATGCTTGGAGAAAACAGGGTCCAGGAGGCAGCTGACAAAAGGCTCAAATGGCCGTTAGAAGTGAGGACGCCATGGCACCTTATTGGGCACCTTCAGAGGAACAAGGCAAGGAAAGCCCTTGAGGTTTTTGATCTGATAGAAACTGTTGATACACTTGATCTTGCACGCATGCTTGACAGGATTTTGGCTGAAACTGATGATCATGGTTTCCCGGTTTATATTGAGATAAACATGTCAGGCGAACTTACAAAAAGCGGAGTGGCCCCTCAGGAAGCAGCCAGTCTTCTTGAAAGGATGATGCTGTATTGTCCGCGTTTATCTGTGGAAGGGTTGATGACAATTGGACCCAACACGGAAGACAGCGGTGAAATAAGGAAGGCTTTTGAAGGGCTTCGCCTCCTGAGAGATGAACTAAGATCGCTTTCGGGCCTTACTTTAAATGAACTATCAATGGGAATGAGCTCCGATTATGAAATCGCGATCGAAGAAGGAAGCACTATAATCAGGGTGGGGACAGGCATATTCGGTTCAAGGCCCCAAATACAGGGTCAATAATTATTTACTGCAAGTTGTTTTTTGCGTAAATGTATAATTATTATTGATGATGAATACCGAACGAACAGAACTACATTTTTTTGTAAAAGCGAAAAAGGACGGTGGATTTTTATGGTCGAGCTTTTAACATCTCTTGATGTGGTCAATCAGTCTTTCAAAAAAAGCATGAGAGGCTACGATTCAGCTGAGGTAGATGAATTCCTTGACAATGTAGCAGAGACGCTTCAGACGTATGCACAAAGGACGAAGGATCTGGAACGTGATCTGGCTGCAAAAGAGGAAAGTCTTGCGGAATATGAAAAAATGAAGGATGTACTTCATGAAGCGCTACTTATGGCGCAGAAAAGCGCTGATGAAAAAGTCAAAAGCGCGCAGGAACAGGCGTCCAAAATCATCTCTGATGCAAAAGAGAGAGCTGACATGATATGCAAGGATGCGACCCAGGAGGCTGAGCGTCTGCGTGACGGAGTTTCCCAGATCAGAAATGTACGAAATTTGTACGAACAGGAGTTTAGGGGGCTGCTTGCGAAGTTTGACAACATGCTCAACCAGAGCATCAACTCTTCAACCCTTACTGCAGCTGTGAATTCGATACTTGAAGAAATGCCCGTGACAGAAGATCTGAAGGAAATGGAAGAAGCAGCTTCTGTTGACAAGGGAGATCTGGAAGCTGCGTACGCGATGCTTGGAGTCGATCCAAAGGAAATAATGGATAATGACTCGGGCAGAGAAGGACATAACTGAATAATCCGTGGCAGCAGATATCTTTGAGCCGGTAATAAATATTAAGGGGATAGGTCCTGCAAGGGCCGGACTTTTGGAAAACCTGGGCATATTGACAGTCAATGACGCTTTGTGGTTTTTCCCCCGGAGGTATGCAGACAGAAGAGAAATATGTAAAATTTCCGAACTGAAGGAAGGCCGTAATTCTGTAGTGGTTGCCAGGATAACCGGCGTCAGTTGCAGAAGAAGTTTCAAAACCGGGACCCATGTTTGTACCTGCGAAGCTGAAGATGGGACCGGAGCAGTTTCCATTACTTGGTTCAACAGAAAAGGCCTTGATAATATTCTAAAACAGGGGACGTCCATTGTCGTTTATGGACTCCCTTCTTTTTATAACGGCAAAATAGAATTTTCAAATCCGGATTTTGAAGTAGTAAAAGATGGATCAGATGTGGAAAATTTTACCGGGATAGTACCCGTTTATCCTTCGACAGCAGGTTTATCTGTCAGATGGTTCAGAAAGTTAATGTTCAGATTATTAGAAGAAAATCTTCCTCTTTTAACTGAATACCTTCCTCAACGCATTATAGAAAAAAGGGATCTACCGGGCATAAGAGATGCACTGCGGGGAATGCACAGGCCGGCTTCAGAAAAAAATTGGAAAGACTCGCGAAGGAGACTGGCCTATGAGGAATTTCTTTTTTTGCAGACAGTTCTGGCCCTGAGAAAAGAAAGAATTAATAGATATCATGATGCAGCAATAATAATGCCTGGCGGGTATTACCACTCCGCATTCATGGATGCTCTGCCCTTTCAGCTTACCCCTTCTCAGAAAAAAGTATTTGCCCAGGTTTTTAAAGATACTAAAGATGGTCATCCTATGTCGAGGCTGTTACAGGGAGATGTAGGTTCAGGAAAGACTGTCATAGCCCTCGGTCTTGCAGCCGCAGGCGTTGATGCGGGGATACAGACAGCGATCATGGCCCCGACAGAGGTACTTGCAGAACAGCTTTACTCTCAGACTCAAAAACTCCTCTCACCTTCCGGGATGGTTTGTTCATTGCTTAAGGGCGGGCAAACCAGATCCGAAAGAGCATCACTGATCAGATCGATAAAGGCAGGCAGGACCAATGTTGTTGTCGGGACACACGCGATGATACAGGAAGGTGTTGAGTTCTTAAATTTAGGGACAGTGATCATAGATGAACAGCAGCGTTTTGGAGTAATGCAAAGGGGAGAAATGCTCAGCAGGGGTAAAACTCCTCACCTTCTGATGATGTCGGCAACGCCAATTCCAAGGACTATTTCAGTCTGCCTTTTTGGAGACATGGACATCTCGCTCATCAGAGAAAGGCCTGAAGGAAGAAAAAAGACAGAGACCAGGCTGATAGATTCCACAAAGATGAAAGAGCTGCTGCAGTTTATCATAAATGAATCCGCTGCGGGTGGCAGGACATACTGGATCTGCCCCAGAGTGGAAGATGAGGCAGAAAATCAACTGGTATCTGTTGAAAAAAGGTACGCATTCCTGAAAAAACATTTGGGACTGCTGGGGATAGGTTTTATCCACGGTAAAATGACAGGCAGTGCTAAAAACGATGAACTTGAAAAATTCAGGCATGGAACAACAAAGGTACTTGTTGGAACCACTGTCCTTGAAGTAGGCGTAGATGTACCTGAAGCCTCAGTGGTGGTAATTGAGTCTCCAGAAAGGTATGGACTTTCCCAACTCCACCAGCTAAGGGGAAGAGTAGGCCGGGGAGACAGACGAGGAGTCTGCCTGCTGTTTGTTGAAATGATAGGCGAAGAGGCTGCTGAAAGACTTAAGATAATGCTCAAGACAGATGACGGTTTTAAAATTGCCGAGGCCGACCATTTATTGAGGGGGCCGGGCAAGATAACTGGTCTGGAACAGCATGGTGCAGCGGGATTCAAAGTTGCGGATGTTTTCAGGGACAGTGAATTGCTGAAAGATGCAAGAGAAGATGCGGAGTGGCTGATCTCTCATAACCCGGATCTTACAGATGATCCTGCATTTGCTGAAAAACTTGATATTTTGCGGAAGAATGACATCAGCGCATCACTAAAGGCGTAATATATACATATAACTACCACTTGTGAAGTTAGGTTTTATTCTGTACAATACATCCCATCGGCGTGAAACATGAAGCAGCTTGCAATATGATCAACTTGTAAATAGAATGAACCGGTTTTACATGTATTTGACCAACCGAACCATGACAATTGAAACTGAGGTGATAGATAATGACAATGACAGTAATTTTGAGTGTGATTGCAGGACTCGCTGTTGGAGTCCTGATAGGGTTTATGTACCAAAAAAATGTATCAAATAAGAAGTACAAAGGAGCTCTCTCTGAATCAGAAAGGATAATTTCTGAAGCAGTTAAAAAAGCCGAACAGATGAAACGGGATATCGTTTCTGAAGGAAAAGAAGAGATCCACAGATTAAGACAGGAACTAGACAGGGACACTAAGGAACGAAGAAATGAACTTCAGCGTTCTGAAAGGCGTCTTGAACAAAAAGAAGAAAACCTTGACAGGAAGATCGAAAGCATCAGCCGTAAAGAAGAGGAACTCACACAAAAGCACGAACAGGCCCAGGAAAAACTGAACCAACTCTCCGTTAAGGAACAGGAACTGATCTCCAATCTCGAACAGATCGCCCAGCTTACACGTGAACAGGCAAGAGACCTCTTGCTGGCCGAAGTTGAAACCGAGGCGAACCATCTGATAGGTCTCAGGCTAAAGGAACTTGAAGAACGTGCTAAGCGTGATGCAGATCGTAAAGCTCAGGAAATTATTGCAACCGCAGTCCAGCGCTGCAGTGTTGAATTTACGTCTGACGCAGTGGTCAGCGTTGTAAATCTTCCTTCCGACGAGATGAAGGGACGAATAATTGGCAGAGAAGGCCGCAACATAAGGACCTTTGAAACGCTTACCGGAGTCGACCTGATAGTAGATGACACTCCGGAAGCCGTCACGTTGAGCAGCTTTGACCCAGTAAGGCGTGAAGTTGCACGCCTTTCCCTTGAAAGGCTTGTTGTTGATGGACGCATACATCCTGCACGGATAGAGGAAATAATTGAACGCGCAGAAAAAGACGTTCAGATACAGATCCTTGAAACCGCGGAACAGGCACTGCTTGAAACTGGTATCAAGAACATGCATATGGAACTTACGAAAATCATCGGTCAGCTTAGATACCGTACAAGCTATGGACAGAATGCACTGGCACACAGTCTTGAAGTTGCTCACCTTGCAGGGATCATGGCTGCAGAAATGGGCCTTGATGAGCTTAAAGCAAGAAGAGCAGGGCTTTTGCATGATATCGGAAAGGCTGTTGACCACCAGGTAGAAGGCCCTCATGCAAAGATCGGAGCCGATCTTGCAAAAAGATATGGAGAAGCCCCTGACATCGTAAACTCGATAGCGGCCCACCATGAAGATGAGGAGCCACAGACGATTTACGCTGTACTCGTAGCAGCAGCTGATGCGGTCAGCGCATCGCGTCCGGGAGCCAGGAGAGAAAGTCTTGATGCTTATGTCAAAAGGCTTGAAAAACTGGAAGAGGTCGCCAAGTCTTTTAGCGGTGTAAGCAAGGCTTTTGCTATTCAGGCAGGCCGCGAGGTGCGCGTAGCAGTTTCTCCTTCTGTGACAGATGACGGAGCCATGCAGAAACTGGCCTACGACATCGCAAGAAAGATAGAAGAAGAAATGAGATACCCGGGGCAGATAAAAGTTACACTGCTTAAAGAGACAAGAGCTGTAGAATACGCAAAATAGGTGAGGCACGATGCGGATCCTTTTTATCGGAGACATAATGGGAAGACCCGGGCGGAAAGCTGTCCCCCGGGTTTTGCCTTCTTTGCGCGAAGAGTATGGCGGTTTTGATTTTATAATTGCCAACGGAGAGAACAGCGCTGCCGGATTTGGACTTACAGAGACGGTCATGAAAGAACTGTTTTCAATGGGAATAGATATCCTTACCAGTGGCAACCACGTGTGGGACAAGAAAGATATCCTGCCTCTGCTCGACAGTGAAAAACGGATACTGAGACCTGCAAATCATCCCGAAGGAACTCCGGGCCGTGGATTTGGAATATTTGAAAAGAACGGGAAGAAGCTTGCAGTGATCTCCCTCCAGGGAAGGACCTTCATGCCTCCTCTCGACTGTCCATTCCGAACTGCAGAAAAACTGATCGAGAAAGCTGAGACCCCCTGTATATTTGTAGATTTTCATGCAGAGGCATCGTCAGAAAAAAAGGCGCTTGCATATTGGCTCAACGGTAAAGTTTCTGCAATAGCGGGGACTCATACACATGTCCAGACATCGGATGAACAGGTCCTTTCCGGCGGCACCGCTTTTATATCCGATGTCGGAATGACAGGCGGTCATGGTGGGATAATCGGGATGACCGCGGAATCTGTGATCCCGAAATTTTTATACGGAACTCCAAGTAAATTCGAGATATGCGATACAGATGTCAGGTTCCAGGGCGTGGTAGTTGATGTTGACGATGAAACAGGCAGGGGAATGGATATTCGCAGGATAAACGCTCCATGTGAAAACTGATAACTATTATTTAACGCTGATATTAAAGTAATGGCGGGGGATTGCCTTGATGGTTTTCTCCCGCCATTATTTTTACTGGAGCACCTTTTAAAATGTGTAAATTTTACTGCAATGAACCTTTATTTTATTGTTTTATGTGTAAAATTGTTAATTTTGTTTTGAGTTACCTAATATTATCGATGTAATATAACCATTTGCAAACTTGTGTTTTTGACTGTAATATGATATACAACTTAAGCGCTGAAGGGGCTTTTCTTTGGCTGTGGCTTTTTTAATTATTGAGAGGAGAGGATCAAATGTCTGAGAACAGAGAACAGTGGGGCAGCCGGTTTGGATTCATTATGGCTGCTGCAGGTTCGGCGGTAGGTCTTGGTAATATCTGGCGATTCCCTTATATCACGGGGAAATTTGGCGGAGCGGCTTTTGTTGCGGTTTATCTTGCTGTAGTTGCAGTCCTGGGAATTTCTGTAATGCTTGCAGAGTTCACTATTGGTCGTAATGCACAGTCTGATGCAGTAGGTTCTTTTAGGAAACTTGGTGGCGGAGCTTGGCCCATGGTAGGTTGGATGGGCTTTTTCTGCGGATTTGTTATCCTGTCTTACTACGCTGTCATTGCAGGCTGGACTCTTGCTTATATGTTCAAGTCCTTTGGCGGTCTTATGGCGTCTGCCGCAGAAGGGAAAGCCGGGGATGTTTTCGGAGCTTTCGTTTCAGACCCTGTACAGTCAATAGCCTACCATATTGCTGTAATGGCTATTGTCAGCGGAATTGTATATAAAGGCATCAGCGGCGGTATTGAAAAAAGCTGCAAGATCCTTATGCCTGCTCTCTTTGTTTTGCTCCTCGTCCTGATCGTCCGTTCAGTAACTCTCCCGGGTGCAGGTGCCGGACTTGAATTCTATCTTAAACCTGACTTCTCAAAGCTAACAGGAGAAGCTGTGCTTGCGGCCGTTGGTCAGGGATTCTTCTCGCTCTCCCTCGGCATGGGCTGCATGATAACTTACGGCAGCTACCTTGGAAAACAAGACTACCTGCCTTCGATAGCTAGGACAGTAGTTTTTCTTGATACCTCTGTTGCTATCCTTGCAGGTTTTGCCATCTTCCCGGCAGTTTTTGCCTTTGGCGTAGAACCCGGAGCAGGACCGGGGCTTACATTTGTAACACTTCCCGCAGTTTTCGCGCAGATGCCCATGGGAGGGGTATTCAGTTTCGCATTCTTCCTTCTCCTCTTCATCGCGGCCCTTACTTCTGCCATCTCTCTTCTTGAAGTTGTCGTCACATATGCTATCGACCAGCTCAAGTGGAACAGGGCGAAGGCAGCGATAGTAATGGGAACAGCGATTGCTCTTCTGGGGATCCCCTCAGCTCTGTCTGTCGGCGGACACATACCTCAGATCGCAGGCAAGGATTTCCTTGACGCCGCAGATTTCCTTACCAACAACGTCATAATGCCTCTTGGCGGTATCTTTATCGCAGTCTTCGTCGGATGGGTGTGGACAGATGGTGCCAAGGCTGAAGTTACTGACAACGGCAAGCTCGTTTTCCCGATGTACACGACATGGCTTTGGATATGCCGCGTTGTAGCACCTGTATGCATTGGAATTATATTCATAACAGGACTTAAGTGGTAAACAGCACCTTATAAGTTCGTTATATAATATTTTTTGTAAAACAAGAGCTACGGTTGACAAGACCGTGGCTCTTGTTATACTGACAATAATCTGTATGAAAGCAGCAAGAGAGACTCCCGGTTTTTGCCGGGAGCGCCGAAGGGGCAAGGCTTTTTAAGCTGAAACTCTCAGGCATAAGGATTGCTGCCGGACAGTACTCTGAATACGACTGAAGGTCGTTAATTTGGCTTTTGGGGAACGGGGACAGAGGATCTCTTGCTGGGAGGCGGGGTTCCTGTGGTCTTGTTCCCTTTTTTTTATGCCTGCATAACAAACAACAAAGACCTTGCGGAATGTGTTGATCATGCAGAGCTTATAAATGGGCCTGCAATATCAGTTCTGACTATTGCAAGAGATATGATCCATCAGGGATGGAAGCTTGTAGCCAGCCCGTTATACGGAAATTTCAAGCCTGCCCAACAGCCTTACAGGACACTTATTTTGAGCAGAGAGAAGAAAGACAGACATATTCCTGCAGACAGATACTCGCTTGAACTGATCGAATCAGCCATGAACATTTTCCGCGAATGTGAAATTAAAAGAATTCCAGGTGACATGCCTGATGAAATTGATAACGACTATAAGTATGTTGACTTTGCATTAATTGAAGATACTTTGAGGGAATGCGGAATTCTTCGTTGTGATCTTCACAGATACAGCGGGGGGTGAGAAACGAAAGCAAGGTTTTGATTTTAAAAAAATTCCAATCACTGATCATGAGGAGGATTTTTATGAAACTTGAACTGTTGAAGGTAAGTGTTAAAGGTGTGAAGTGGGGCGGCAGCACTGAAGTGCTGAAAGACGGGACCCTTCAGGTAAGCAAAGAAGACCTTTTGGCCTTTGTAGCAGATGATGACAACCTTAAAAGCATTAATGCGGATATCGCTCTTCCCGGAGAAAGTGTAAGAATAGTTCCCGTAAAAGATGTGATCGAGCCAAGGTATAAAGTGGAAGGCAGCGGACAGGTCTTCCCAGGAATGGTAAGCGATGTCGAATCTGTGGGAGAGGGAAAGACACTTGTCCTTGAAGGCGCTGCGGTCGTTACATGCGGAAGGATCGTTGGATTTCAGGAAGGGATAATAGACATGTCAGGAAAGGGTGCCGATTACACGCCTTTTTCCAAAACATGCAATGTGGTTCTGGTTTTTGAGCCTAAAGACGGACTGGAAAAGCATGATTACGAAAAAGCCTGCAGGCTGGCCGGACTCAAAGCCGCGATGTACCTGGCGAAAAGTGTCTATGAGTCAGGGCGGGGAGCCGATAAGACTGAAGTATACGAAGTGAAGCCTTTTACAGAGAGCATGAAGTCTCATGCCGCTCTCCCTAAGGTGGCGTACCTTTACATGCTTCAGACGCAGGGACTGTTGCACGATACCTATGTCTACGGTATCGATGCGAAAAGGATCCTTCCGACCATCATCCATCCGAATGAAACGATGGACGGTGCAATTGTCTCCGGCAACTGTGTTTCAGCCTGCGATAAAAACAGCACATATGTTCACCTGAACAACCCTGTGATCAAGTCACTTTACGGGCGTCACGGCAAGGATATCAATTTTGTCGGAGTCATCATTACCAATGAGAACGTTACTCTCGCAGACAAAAAAAGAAGTTCCTCTTTTGCGGTAAAAATTGCCGGTATGTTCGGGGTAGACGGGCTTGTCATCAGTGAAGAAGGATTCGGTAATCCCGACGCAGACTTGATCATGAACTGCCGCAGGGCAGAAATGGCCGGTATTAAGACAGTACTCATTACTGACGAGTTTGCCGGCAGGGACGGTGCGAGCCAATCTCTGGCAGATGCTGCTGCAGAAGCAAACGCCGTAGTTACAGCAGGTAACGCGAATATGATCGTGACCCTCCTGCCGATGCAGAGGATAATAGGTTATGACGAATACGCAAACGTAATTGCCGGGGGCTTTGACGGATCACTGAAACCCGACGGATCATTAGAAGTTGAACTTCAGGCGATCACAGGCGCTACATGTGAGTTGGGTTTCAATAAGCTCGGAGCAGAGACCTGGTAGGGGAGGCTAAATAAATGACTTACAGGATAGTCCACTATATCAATCAGTTTTTTGCCGGAATAGGCGGAGAAGAAAAAGCCGGTGTCGGACCTGAATCCCGTGATGGAGTCCTTGGCCCTGGGATGGCCTTTAAGGCTGCTTTCGGAAATGAAGCGCAGATAGTCGGTACTGTTGTATGCGGGGACGGTTTTTTTGCCGAAAACATGGACGAAGCAGGCGAAAAGATACTAAAGATGATCGCAGACTTTAAGCCCGATGCAGTCATCGCAGGTCCTGCCTTCAACGCAGGACGTTACGGAACGGCATGCGGCGCTGTAAGCGAGGCTGTGTCCAAAAAACTTGGGATACCGGTCGTTACAGGAATGTATCCTGAGAACCCCGGTGTAGACATGTTCAGGAAAAGCGTCTACATCGTCGAGACCTCTGACAGTGCAAGAGGCATAAAAGATGCAGTCCCCGCAATGTCAAAGCTCATAATGAAGTTGCTAGGGGGGGAACCTCTCGGGAGCCCTTCAGACGAAGGTTACATCCAGCGCGGGGTCAGGGTAAACCGCTTCCACGATAAGATCGGAGCCGCACGAGCTGTCGATATGCTTGTCAAAAAACTTAAAGGTGAAGAATTCAAGACAGAATATCCAATGCCTGTTTTTGACAGGGTGCCTCCTGCAGAACCGATAAATGACATGAAAAATGCGGTCATCGCAGTCGTTACTTCAGGAGGGATAGTCCCTAAGGGTAATCCTGACCATATTGAGGCCTCAAGCGCATCTAAATATGGCACCTACAGCATAGCAGGCGTGCAGAGCGCAGATGAAGTCGCTTACGCAACAGCCCACGGTGGTTATGATCCTACGTATGCCAACACAGATCCTAACCGGGTGCTTCCAATCGATGTTCTCCGTGAGATGGAAAAAGAAGGTGTCTTCAGTAAACTCTACGACTACTTCTTTACAACTGTAGGAAACGGAACTTCAGTAGCCAGTTCAAAAAAGTTTGGTTCTGAAATAGGAGAGCGGCTGAAAAAAGACGGAGTTGATGCCGTCATACTCACATCCACCTGAGGAACCTGCACACGTTGCGGGGCAACGATGGTAAAAGCAATTGAGGCAACTGGATTAGCAGTCGTACATATATGCACGATAGTCCCAATTTCTCAGACGGTCGGCGCTAACAGGATAGTTCCTGCAGTAGCGATCCCTTATCCGCTGGGAGATCCCTCAAAGACACATGAAGAGGAAAAGGTGATCAGGAGAGCTATTCTTGAGAAGGCACTTGAGGCGCTTATGACACCGATCAAAGAACAGAAGGTTTTCAATTAGGCCAATAATTTTGATGCTTCTGGCCGTAAAGAAAATAGCGGCAGGATAGTCTCCTTTCTTCTGACTGTTCTGCCGCTATTTGCAAATCATCGGAAAGAAAGAATTATCTGTCAGAACATAAACTGCAGGTGTTTTTGTTCTTTCTTTATTCGACATAACAAAGACCTTGTTTTTCTGAAAAACTATAATTATTAATGTGTACGATCAAAATTAAAACAGCAAATTTGTATGGAGGAATGCGAAATGCCCAATGCAGCAGTTAAAGGTACATCATATTCCCTGAATCACACTCCGGAATTGGCACTTTATTATGGAAATACCCCTTTCGTCGAGAGAGAGGCTCATCCGGATTCAGAATTTCTCTCTGTTCTGCCTAAGCACGTCCAGGGTTACAATGAATGTTCAAGATATGCTCCGAATCTTGTTTATATCGGAGCCATGGATCTTGAAGATCTTGAAAAAAAAGAACAGCCCTGGTATGAAAAACTTGAACCCAGTGCGGTAAGATTTGGTAAATATGGGGAGATAATGCCTGAGGATGAGACGCTAGGTTTTCTTGACCTTTGTGATGTCTTCGACCTTGTATGGCTTGAGAAAGGTTTTGCTGCAGAAGTTAAGGAAAAACTCGCAAAGCACCCATTGATAAGGGAAGATATGCTTGCGCGACTTGAGACCGGCCATGATATCGGCGAGATCGAACGCGAGATAGCAAACGCTGCTGCCCTTCCTCTTTACCGTGGAGGAAAGATAGCAGGGTGCAGCAGAAGGGGCCATGAATTTGACCCCAACCTGACAGCATACGAGCTGCTCGTGAACATGACCAGCAAAGCTAGTGCGGTCCTCTCACTGCTTCACCTCATCAAAAACAGCGGAGTCGACCCCGAAGATGTGGATTTTGTTGTTGAATGCTCTGAAGAGGCTGCAGGAGACATGAACCAGCGCGGTGGGGGCAACTTTGCGAAGGCAATTGCGGAGATAGCAGGGTGTGTAAACGCATCGGGCTGTGACGTGAGGGGCTTCTGCGCGGGACCGGTCAATGCAGTGCTTGCAGGCGCTTCCATGGTGGCTGCCGGAACACGCAAAAATGTTGCTGTCATCGCAGGGGGAGCTATTCCGAAACTGTACATGAACAGCAGGGACCACGTTAAAAAGTCACTGCCTGTTTTAGAAAACTGCCTTGGTTCGTTTGGTGTGCTTATAGTACCCGATGACGGAACACTCCCCGTGATAAGGCTGGATGCAATAGGCAAACACACTGTCGGGGCAGGCGCATCACCGCAGACAGTTACAAGCGTGCTGACTCTTGAACCGCTTCAGAAAGTCGGGCTCATGCTGACTGACGTTGATAAATATGCACCCGAGCTCCATAACCCTGAGATCACGCTTCCTGCAGGAGCAGGAAACGTGCCGGAGGCAAACTTCAAAATGATAGCGGCGCTCGGAGTAATGAAAAAGCAGATAGAAAAGGCAGATATGCCTGACTTCATAAAGACCCGCGGCATGAAGGGTTTTGCGCACACTCAAGGACACATCCCATCAGGAGTACCTTACATGGGTCATGCTGCTGAAGCTATCAGCTCAGGCAAGATAACAAGAGCAATGATAATAGGCAAGGGAAGCCTCTTTCTCGGCAGGCTCACAAACCTTGCTGATGGTGCCTCCTTCCTAATGGAAAAGCCATCACAGAGTAAACCGGAAAGTGAAAAAGGCGTTACCCGCGAAGAGATCCGCGAGCTTGTTCTTGAAGCCCTGGGAGAACTTGCGGCAGGACTGAAGAAGTAAGGGTACATGTTATGGAAGATAGAAATGCGACAAAAAAAATAATAGGCGAAGCCCTTGCTGAGATCATCGAGGATGTAAAAAGCGGTTGTGTCAAAAAAATCAGCATAGGACTGATGGCATATGGCAGCGAGCTCGGGAGCGAAGAACTTTTAAAGGGAGCCGCACTTGCCATGCAGAA
>Ga0334887_1003854_pt1 | contig 14282 bp, 11 predicted proteins | sample GraSluR1_MG_10_FD_207217 | JGI IMG/M metagenome (GOLD analysis project Ga0334887, IMG submission 207217) | Sludge microbial communities from methane-producing bioreactor in Wageningen University, Netherlands - Granular Sludge_18_07-R1 | ecosystem: Engineered > Bioreactor > Anaerobic >...
TGCGGCCGGCGCTGACCTGGGAAACGGCCAGGCTGCCTTTGGCACCATTGCTGAAGTGGAAGAGGATATTGGCGAAATCGTCACCGGTCACCTCAACGTCTTCGTAGGCTTGCTCCTTGCCTCCCATTTTGCCGGCGAAGGTTTCTACCTCGCCCAGCGGGCGCTTGCGTACCGGGATGCTGGTGCCCAGATCGGCCATGACTGCGGTCACGCGCAGGCCGGTAACGAACATGACCATGTCGATCCAGTGCGAACCGATGTCGGCCACGCTGCACAGCGCGCCGCCTTCTTTTGGGAGCAGGCGCCAGTTCCAGTCGGTGGGGAGGAGCAGCCAATCCTGCAAATACGAACCATGAATATTATGGATCTTGCCCAGCTCGCCTTTTCGGACAATCTCGCGAGCCTCATGGTTGACCGGGTAATAGCGCAGGTTGTAATTGACCGCGCAGGCCAGCTGCTTGTTTTTTGCCAGTTCTACGAGAGCAGCTGATTCTTTGGCGGTGACGGTCAGGGGTTTTTCGCAGATGACATGCTTGCCCGCTTCGATAGCCTTGACAGCGTGGCTGTAATGCAGGTAATTGGGGGAGCAGATATGCACGATTTCAATTTCCGGATCGGCGATCATTTCGTCATAGGTGGCATATGCTTTTTCAATGTGCAGGGCGGCGGCGCTGGTTTGCGCCTCTTCCAGGTCTTTGCCAACAATGCCGACGACCTCATCCCCCAGACGGCGGACGCCTTCAATATGCGCCGGCCCGATAAATCCGAGACCTACAACACCAACCTTGAATTTTTTATTTGTCATTTTATTTGCTCCCTTTAAGTTCCAGATAATTGCTCAACACAACCCTGTTTGTAGAACGATTTCATTCGTTACGTCTAACCACTAAAGTGGTTACTACGATGTGATGCTTAACGATACCGTCCTTCGGTCAGCAGGGCGGCCCCCAGCAGGGTTTCTTTTCCCTCCAGGGTGGAGAAGCGCAGGTCAAAATGGGGCTGCATAAAACCGGGGATGAATTTTTCCAGCCAGGGGGACAGCTGGGCCTGCATGATGTCTCTGGATTGGGCGACGCCGCCGCCAATTACCACACGGTCGGGGTCAAGGATGCAGACCACGTCTGCCAGAGCGCGCGCCAGGCTGCCCATCGCTGAACGCAGCAGGGTCTGCATGGCTTCGTCATTTTGCCGACAGGCTTCAAAAATCAGGGCGGTGGTGATCTGACCCGGATCATCGGCGGTCAGGCGGCGGAGGGGGGAAGCTGCGGGCAATTGCGCATAGCTTTCTCTGGCGCGGCTGGCGATGCCCCAGCCCGAGCTGTAGCTTTCCAGGCAGCCCCGTTTTCCACAGGCGCATTGCAAACCATCTTCTTCTACGGTCAGGTGACCAAATTCGCCAGCCATGCCTTTGCCGCGATAGATCTTGCGGTCGATCACGATGCCAGCGCCGATTCCAGTGCTGACCTGGAAGTAAAACAGGTTTTCGCCCCGTTCTCCGGCACCGTAAAACCATTCGCCCAGGGCGGCAGCGTTGGCATCGTTTTCCAGGAAAACCGGCAGCCCAAACTGCTCCGAAAGCACCCGTGGCAGGGGAAAATGATCCCATCCGTGCACATGCTGCGAGGTGACGATTTTTTGCCCATCCCGCGATACCGGCCCGCCAAAGGAAATGCCAATCGCCTGAATATCGTCACCGGCATGATTTTGCAACATTTGGTCGCCCAGGGCCGCGATCACATCCAACGAGCCTTGTGATCCCAAATTGGTGGGGGTCTTTTGGCGGGCATATTGCAGCAGTTCACCAGTGGCTTTGTCAATCACTGCCGCAGCCAGCTTGGTGCCGCCAAAATCAAATGCCAGTACGTTTCCATGCGGTTGGTGCATCGTTTTCCTTTATTACCCTGCATCATCCTGTAGTAACCAGCTTCGCGGTTAATCACGACTGAAGCCGTTACTATATAAAATCTTCGGCTTGTGGCTAAGCGTTATAGCGCTTGCCGCGCAGCAGACCGGTGGTCAAATGGTCGAGGATCATGTGTACATCTTCGACCTGTTCCATGTCATGCACCGGCACTACCAGGGCCAGATCAACCCTGTCTTTCAGCTTGCCGCCGTCGAAGCCGGTCCAGCCGATGGTGTACATACCTTTCTCTTTGGCCGCCTGAACGCCTTCAAGAACATTCGGGGAATTGCCGCTGCCGCTGATTGCCAATACCACATCCCCTTCATTCCCCAGAGAGATGATCTGCTCGGCAAACACGCGGTTATACCCCTCGTCGTTGGCGTAGGCGGAGAAAATAGCCATATTATCGTTCAGGCCGACGATCTTGAGCCGCGGTTTATCCGAGCCGCGGGTGTTCTTGCCCATGTCACACACCATGTGACTGGCGGTGGCGGCGCTGCCGCCGTTGCCAAACACGTACAGGGTTTTGCCATTGCGCTGGCATTCATCCAGCTTTTCATACACCGCGGCGATGGTGTCATGCGGCAGGGCATCAATCACTTTTTTCAAATCACTAAAATAGGTATCAATATAGGTTAAGGTTTCCATGTGCTATCCTTTAAATAAATTTCTGACAAAACCGTTCCCGCACTTCAGCGCGGGTGGCGGTTCCGGTGGTGCCGATTTGCTGTACGATCAATGAGGCGGTAATATTGCCGATCAGGGCGGCTTCCTGCAGGGTTGCTCCTGCACACAGGGCAGCGGTCATTGAGGCCGTTACGCTGTCTCCAGCCCCAACCACATCAATCGGTCCCTCAATCTTGATCGTTGGGATTTCAAACCAGCCATGCTGGTCACACACCAGGATGCCTTTCGCGCCCTGGGTGATGATCACCGGGCGCCCGCTGGCCTGATAAAGCTGCCGGGCGACGTCCTGCAGTGGTATGTCCTGGCTGTTCACGATCTGACGGGCTTCAAAATTATTGACCTTGATGCCCAGTTTGCGAAACTCGCCGATGTGCGCGCGCGAGTCGGCCAGGATGATTTTTTCTGGCTGGCTGGTACTCATATCCGCCAGATGGCTGCGCACGCGGTCCGTCACCACGCCGCAATTACGCTCGACTACCTGATCGAGGATGATCAACGCGTCTACCTGGGGCATGACTGTGTCAATGGCGGTGATGATCTGGTCTTCCAAGGCCGCGCTGATTGGCTGGCGGTTCTTGATATCAATGCGGTTTAATTCTTCTTCCTCACCCGCCGTGCGCAGCATGGGTTTGGTGTAGGTGGGTGTGAAACATTCTTTCACGGTAATGAAATGATCGAGGTTGATGCCCCGCTCGCTCATCGCTGCGCGCAAGTCGTAGCCCATGCCGTCATCCCCGCTGAAGCCGACCGCCAGGACGTTCACGTCCAGCGAGCGCAGGACGGAGGCCACTGTCCCGGCTGCACCGGGGCTTTTTCGTTTTGCCACCACCTGATAGGCCACCTTGCCGGTCTCCAGCGAGATTTCGTTGAGGCTCTCTTCGAGGATCCAGTAATTGTCCAAAAAGAAGTCGCCGATAACGGCAATCTTGATCTGCGGCAATTTTGCGAGGATCTCGTCCAGGCGGGCGGGGGACAACAAAGGCTGCATAACGGTTAATTCTCCAGAATCAGGTGATACAGATTGGGGAAGGTGACCCCATGATCGCCGCGAACATAGTAACTGACCCCGCCGTCACTGACCGTGCGCACGAGGATGGTCTTGTACGGGCGGAAGTAGTACGACGGGGTGGTCTTGGCTGCTTCCTGCTGCACCATTTTGCCCAGGTCGGTCAGATCAAACACAGCGGTGGTAAAGTGGTTGATGGTTTCATCATGCTGGTGGGCAACATTACGGGCCATCGCCAGCGCCTTAAGGTAGACTTCCGGCCCCATTACAGCGGTGCCATAATTCATGAAAACGCCATGCTGCAATTGGGTGATGGTGTGGGTAAAGATGAGGAAATCACGGTACGAAGACTCACCCAGGGCGGCCCCGCTGAAGTTGGGATGTTCGTGGAGGATGTCCTGTCCGATGGCGGCATGTACCGTCACGGGGACTTGCAGCCGGTATCCGGCGGCAAACACGCTGATGTCCTTGTGGGCGAAGTTGTTTTCTTCGATATGCTTGCCGATCGCTTCGCCGAGGCCCATGCCGGACTTGTAAGCTGTCACCATGATGTCGTTGATCTCGCCGGTCTCTTGCCACAGGCCAAACTGACCCTCGGAGATATATTTGGGTACGCTTTCGGTGGTTGCCCCGATTTTGGCAAATTCATAATCGTGGATGGCGCCGGCGCCGTTCATGCCGATGTGGGTGATGATACCGCGTTCCATCAGATCAATGATGTAACGGGCGTTGCCCCTGCGCAGGACGTGCGCACCCATCATCAGGATCACGGGGGCGTCCTTTTTGCGGGCGGCGATGATTGCCTTTGACAGGGCAGCCAGTTCCTCTGACTGGAAGGGTTCCACTGCGGCATCCAGGGGCTTGATCACGTCCAGCATCAGGTCATGCTCACGCTCACCCAGGGGTTTGATTAGCAATTGCGAACGGTCAAATTCTTTGAAAGGCATGGTTCAGTCCTCCCTGTTTCCAAACAAAAGCGGTTCCAGGGCAGCCCATTCGGTAAAGTCGGGGAGAATCACGTCCGCTCCGGCAGCGATCAGGCGGCTGCGTTTCCATTCATCGATTCCGCTGCGGGTGGCTTCGTTGGTTGCCAGACCCACAGCCAGGCCGCCCACAGCTTTCATTTCTTCGATTTCCACGTAACCATCGCCAAAGGCAACGACTTCATCTCCATGCAGGTTGTTTTCTGTGATGATGTGCTGAATGACTTTGCGCTTGCTGAAATTTTTGTAATCATCCTGGGCGCCGTACAGTTTTTCAAAATAGCCATTCATGCCCAGCAGGGCGGCCTCATCCAGCACGTATTTTTCGTCTGTGCCGGAAGCCAGGTAACAACGCACGCCGTGTGTTTGCATCAGCTTCAGGATCTCGAAGCTGCCCGGCACAACATAGTCCACTAGCGCAATCTCGCCGCGGCGCAGACCGTCCAGACGGTGGCTGATTTGCTGCATCAGGCGTTCATGATACATGTTCTTGTAGACCAGTGGGTCTTCAGCCTGGCCGCCGCGCTGTTCCACTTCCTCCGCCAGGCGGATCATCTGATAAATGGTTTGCTTGCCGGTCAGGTCGGTGACGAACAGGCGCACCAGTTCGGTGAGAGCAGCCTGGCTTTCGTCCGTGCCGGCAGCCTGCAAAATTTCGACCATCATCGGGATCATGATCTGCTGCCAGCCTTCACGGATCAAAGACAGCGTGCCGTCAAAGTCAAAGACCGCAAAGCGAATATTGCTGCCTTTGAGTGGATGTAACTGTTCGATCATTTGCCTGCCTCTATCATAAATTTCGCATAACCATTCATGCGGCTGGCGGTAAACTTCGCCGCTTGCTGCTCAAGAATATTTGCCAAACATACTGTGCTGCGTGCTTCCATGTGCATTTCGCTGCGTCCGCTGCTTTTGGAAGGAAATTTCCGATGTTAAGGAGTACTACTTTGTTCTGTCTATCTCCGGGCAAGCGGGAAACAAGATTCCCGGATGACCAGTTGTGGTTCAATCAGAATTTGCGCTGGTGAAGCGGGTGGTTCTTTGGCATCCACTAGTTCCACTAATAACTGGATTGCCTGCTGCGCAAATTCTTTCACCGGCTGACGGATGGTAGTCAGTGCCGGAAAGGCTTCGGCCGACTCTTCAATATCATCGAACCCGATCACCGATACATTTTTCGAGGACGAGTGTCCGGTGCGCTGAAGCTGGTTGAGCACGCCCAGCGCGATTAAATCTGTGCCACAAAAGATGGCCGAAGGCGGATGGGGCAGCTTCATTAGTTCAGCGGCGCACTGCGCTGCTTCCAGGCGGTGATTGCTGCAATACTGCATATAGCCATCCTCCTGGATCAGCGGGTGGCTGGCGGCATACGCTTCAAAAAGCTGCAAGCGCGCCCGGATGCCGACGGCATTTGGGTCACCCACGCAGGCAATGCGGCGGTGCCCCAATGCGAAAAGGTGATCGAGGGCCAAATTGGTACCCACCTTTTCATCGAGCGTAATCGAGGGCAGGTCATCCCTCAGGCCGCTCGCAATCGCTACGCACGGTTTCCTGTTCTCTTTGAGCTGCTGGATGATGCTGCCATCCCCGGGAATGTCTCCCAGCAGGATCAAGGCATCAAACCAGAGGCTGCTCATCAGTTTTGCCTGCCGCCCGGCGACCGCAAGGTCGTAATTTGCATGGCCCAACAGCAGCTCGATGCCGCGGGTACGGGCGACTTCCTGCATTTTGGTAAAGACCTTGATCAAAAAAGGGTCGCGGATATCCCGCACGATCGCGCCAAACAAGCCGCTTTTGCCCGACCGTAAAGCGGATGCAAACGGGTCCCGCTGGTAATCCAGACGCCTGGCCGCCACTCGGACAGCCTGCTCGGTTTCTGCGCTGATTTTGATCTTGCCGCTGCGCTGGTTGAGCACACGCGAGACGGTAGCGATTGACACACCGGCTTCCCTGGCTACATCAGCAATGGTGACCTTTTTTGGCATACCATCCTCTTGGTTTTTGACTTGTAAACGATTTAGGTTAAACGTTTACATTATCAGTATAACAAAAGAATCTCAAAAATCAAGCGGATCTTTCAGGGTCCGTTTTAACAATATTTATGATGATATATTTGAAAACGGAGACAGGCGTTTGGCGCGATGTCGGGAATGCTGCATGACAGGCGGCACCCTCTCGATGAATTATTAAAGTTCTTTACCTGATAATTTCTTCGGGCTGTGCGAGGAACAGGGTGTCCATGGTCATATTTACTGCACCAAGAACGCCTGCGTCGTCGCCCAGGTCAGAAAAGGTGATCAATAAATTGCTTGAAGCCAGAGGGAGCGAGCGTTTTAATACTGCCTGGCGGATGGAGGAAAGGAAAAGGTTGCCCAGTTTGCTGACGCCGCCGCCGATGATAATTATCCCCGGGTTAAAGAAGTTCACCAGCCCGGCAATGACTTCGCCGATCAGCCGCCCGCTGTCGCGGATGATCTCGATCGATACGGCATCTCCTTCTCTGGCAGCATTACCGATATCCACGCTGGTCAATTGACCCTTGTTTTTGTCATAATACTTCTGGAGAATGGTTGATTTTTCCTCGTTAATCGCCCTGATCCCCAAATTTGCGATGGCGGGGCCGCCTGCCAAAGCTTCGAGGCAACCGGTGTTCCCGCAAACGCAAATCGGGCCGTTTTTGTCAACGCAAATATGAGCGATATCGCCTGCGCTGCCACAAGTGCCCCGGTAAATTTTCCCTTCGCAAATAATGCCTGCGCCAATCCCGGTGCCGATTTTTACAAAAATCTGATTGTTTGTTCCTTTGCCAGCCCCATTGATGAATTCACCAACGGCCATCATATTGACATCATTGTCCACCACAACATAGGCATTGGGAAATGTTTCATGTACGTACGATACGATGGGAAACTGATCCCAGCCTGGCATGATGGTGGGATAGATCAAGGAACCCAGTAAAAAGTCAACCGGACCAGGCACGCCGATGCCGATGCCCAGCAAATTTTCATTGGAAAAGCCATTTGCCGCAAGCATTTGGCCGAGCAGGTCGCAGATCCGATCGAGGATAACGACGGGGCCATCCTTGACAAATGCCTCTTCACTGAAACGGCCCATCATCTTCCCGGCCATGTCAGAAAGAATCAGGTCAAGACTGGTTGCTCCCAGGTATACGCCCGCAACCAGGCCCAGTTTTCCATTCATATTAAAGATCATCGCCCGCCGGCCGCCCGTAGTTTGACTCTTGTTGGTCTCAACGACGATGTTTTTGTCCGAGAGGGATTGGAGGATTCGGTTGATTTTTGATCGGGAATAATGGGTGAATTTTACCAGCTCTTCTTTGGACAACCCGTCATATTGGCGGATGAAATGAATGAGGAGCTCTTCATTAGGAGAAATGGACATCAAGCCGCGAACCTTTTGGTTGTGGTGAAAGCCGGCTGAACTTTTCAGGGAAGGCTGCATGGTCGCTTTATCCAAAATCATCAGAGGAGGTTACCTGTCTTGTGTGATTATTGAGCGGTCTTGGGCCAAATCGGTCGGACTGTGAAACTTGTTATGTCCTGATTATATCAAGATCTAATAATAAGTCAATGTTATTCAACTTATTCCAGTATACTTATGACTATTGTGGTTATAACTAGCTGTGGGTTGGGGAGAAGAAGCGTGACGCCAGACCTCGTTCTGACAGTCTGTCCATGGCCGCCGCTGCGGCTTACCCATTCGGGCATCGCGTCGACAGGCCCAGCTTAAGTTTGCTGTGGATTGACAATGGCATTGCGTGACGATGCTATAAAACCTGACTGCTCCCCATCGCACCAAAGCATGCTTAAGCAATCCATTTTGTGGTAAAACTAGGACAGTTTTTCGGATACGGACGAGGTTATTGTGAACGAAACGTTATCATTATTTCCCATCACGACACGACGGGACGAGAAAGGCCAGATGATGATTGCCGGCCAGTTGGTGCGCGATCTGGTGCAGCAATACGGTTCGCCTTTGTACCTGTATGACGGCGCGACGCTGCGTTCCCAGCTTGATGTGCTGCGCACGGCATTTGCAAATCATTATCGCGGCGGGTTTGAGATCACGTATGCCGCCAAGGCGTATTTTTCATTGGGCATGGCCAAGCGTATGGCGGCGATGGGGTTGGGCGTGGACGTGGTCAGCCTGGGGGAATTAAAGGTTGCCAAAAAGGCGGGATTTTCACCGAAGATGGTGCATTTTCACGGCAATAACAAGACCGTGCCGGAGCTGCTGTTTGCGATGGAGTGGGGCATTTCCGATATTGTGGTTGATAATCTTTCCGAGCTGGTTTTGCTGGAAACGATGGCTATTGAGCGCAAGCAAGTGATCAACATCTGGCTGCGGATCACCCCGGGTGTTAAGGTGGAAACTCACCGCTACTGGCAGACGGGCGATATCGCTTCAAAATTTGGCCTGCCGATCTATGATGGTCAGGCTTCGGAGGGCATCCGCTTTGCCCAGGCCAGCCGTTGGCTGAAACTGCGCGGGCTGCATACGCACGTGGGTTCTCAGGTGTTTGACGCTGCACCTTACGGGGAGGCGTTGAAACGCCTGATCGGTCTGGCCGGGCAGGAAGAATTCATCGCCGCAGAGTTGAGTCCGGGGGGCGGTCTGGGGGTGCAGTACACGCTGGATGATAAAGTGGCGGATGCAGTGGACTGGGTGCGCACGATGAGTGCCATGCTGGAAAAGGAATGTGGCAAGCGCGGCTGGCCGCTGCCCAAGCTGCTGCTGGAACCTGGCCGCTGGCTGGTGGGTCAGGCCGGGGTGTCTGTCTATACAGTCGGCGCGGTCAAGTTTTCCAGTGATGGCACGTATATTGTGGCGGTGGATGGCGGCATGGCGGATAATCCGCGGACGGCGATGTATCAGGCGAAGTATGAGGCGGCGCTGGTGGACAGGCTGCCGAGCGGAATGCGCAACCGCGCTTCGCTGGTGGGCAAGTACTGCGAATCCGGTGACCAGTTGATCCCGATGCTGGAACTGCCGGAAATGCACCGCGGTGAATTGATTGCTTTGCCGGTTTCGGGGGCGTATCAGTTGAGCATGTCCTCGAATTACAATATGGCCTCGCGTCCGGCGGTGTTGTGGCTGGAAGACGGGCGGGCAGAGGTGATGCAGCGCAGGGAAGACCCGGCTGAGGACGGCTGGTGGATGAGTGATGGTTCGTGAGAGTGAATCGCGACCAACTTCACCCCATCCTAACCTTCCCCAATTTGCGATACTACTGCAAATTAGGGAAGGCATATATTGGTTTTGTTTGATGAGAGGGAATTTAAGATTGGTGTTATGATTTGAGTCCGGTTGATGTGTGTTAATCGCAGGTACAGGGTGTTTACCTGTACCTGCTTTTGGAAGGAAGGTTGTTATGCCTATACTGGATCATTTTGGGATACTTGCGCCGTTTTATGACCGTTTTATTGGTTCGACGAAGACGGATATCTGGCGGAAGGTGCTGGATCTGCCCTTTGAGGGGCTGCTGCTGGACGCGGCGGGGGGCACGGGGCGGGTGGCGCAGCATGTGGGCTGCCCGGCTTGTCAGGTGGTGGTGGCGGACGCTTCTCTTCAAATGATGCGGGAGGCGAGGAAGAAGCCCGGTCTGTTAGCATCCGCAACCACGATTGAATGCCTGCCATTTGAGGACGGCAGTTTTGAGCGCGTGTTGATGGTGGATGCGCTGCATCACGTAGTTGATCAGCGCCAGACCTGCCTGGAGATGTGGCGGGTGTTGAAGCCCGGCGGGAGACTGGTGATCGAAGAGCCGGATATTGCCACGAACTTTGTCAAGTTTCTGGCGGTGGCGGAGAAGGTGCTGCTGATGCGCAGTCATTTCCTTTCACCGGACGAGATTGCGGGGATGTATGCAGGGCTGCCGGCGAAGATCAGCATTGTGCGCGAGGGAAATATTGCGTGGGTGGTGGTGGAGAAAATGGAAAGTTAAAGATTCAGCCAGCGCGAGGCCGCATCGGGCAGGTCGCGGGCGGGGCCGACCTGGACGGTGCATTGGGGCAGGGATTCAAGGAAGGCGCGGCCGTAGGTTTTGGTGAGCACACGGCGGTCATAGATGACGACGACGCCGCGGTCGTATTGGGTGCGGATCAGGCGGCCAAAGCCCTGGCGGAAGCGCAGGATGGCTTCGGGCACCATGTACTGGTTGAAGGGGTTCTCGAAGGTCTCGCCGCGGGCAGCGATGATCGGGTCAGAGGGGACATCGAAGGGCAGCTTGGTGATGGCAACCACCGAGAGGGCATCACCGGGCACATCGACGCCTTCCCAGAAGGAACGCGTGCCGAGCAGGATGGCGGCCTCTGCCGAGCGGAACATTTCCAGCAGGGCGTTGGGGGAAGCGCCTTCGCCCTGTTCATAGACGTAGATGTTGCTGTCGTTCAAGGCGGGACTGATAGCATTTGATGTGGTTTTGAGCTGGGCGTAGGAGGTGAACAGCGCCAGCAGGCGGCCGGAAGTGGCGCGGGAGAGCTGCAACAGGGACTGGTCCAGCATACGCTGGTAAGTGGAACGGTCGGACGGCTCGGGGATGTCATTGACCACGTACAGCAGGGTGGCGGTTTCGTAGTCAAAAGGCGAGCCGAGGGCGAGCTCGTCTGCTTCGTCAGCGTACAGCCGGTTGCGCAGGTAGTCGAAATCGCCATTGGTGGTCAGGGTGGCCGAGGTGAGGATGACGCTTTCTTTCTCATGCCACAGGTATTCTTCCATCATCGGGCCGATGGTGAGGGGTGCGATGTTGAGGGTCAGATAGCGCCGGCGGGGGTGCTGCTCGACCCAGTAGATGCGGCCTGGGTCGCCCTCCGAGACGAGGGAAGTGCCGTTGACCTGGGCTTCATCCAGGCGGGAGTAGATCTGCCCGAGGAGGCCGCGCACATCATTGATCTCGTCTGATGAGCCGTCGATGATGTGACCGAGCGATTTGACCAGTTCGTTGAGCAGGTTCAGCAGCAGGCCAATGGTCTCGAGGGTGGTATCCCAGCCGATCTCGACATCCAGCCAGATGGGCAGGGTGCGGGTGGAGGGCAGGATGCGTTCCTGCTGGCCGTAATTGCTCATTGGCCGGCCGTCACGTTGTTCAGAGAGGAAGTCTTTCATGGCGTCAAAGAAGACGCCGAAATCATGTTCCAGACGGAAAGCGAGGTCAGTGATGCGCTGGGCAGCCTGCTGAAAACCGGCATAGTCGGCCGGGCTGAGCATGGGTTTGATCAGCTTGAGCAGGTGGCGCAAAGTACCTGTGGAGGTGCCGCCCAATTCCTTCAACAGACGGGTGATATCGCCATGTGACAGGGTATAGCTCATTGAACTGGTGGTGGCCGATTCGATGTGGTGGGCTTCATCGATGATGAGGTGCTTGAAGGCGGGCAGGACGCGGTTGCCGGTGGCAACGTCCGCCAGCAGAAGGGCATGGTTGACGATGATGATATGGGCAGATTCGGCAGCCTGATGCGCCTGATAGAAGGGACAGGTGCCGCCCATGCGGGCCTGGCAATTTTCGGCGCTGCAGGCTTCATCCTCGGCAGACAGGAGCCGCCAGACTTCGCGTTCCAGGGGGCCGTTGAGGTTGATCTCGTTACGGTCACCGCTGCCGCCTTCGTACAGCCAGACGAGGATCTTCGACATGACGCGCACTTCTTCGACGCTGTTGGGTGTGCGGCGGCGCATGGCTTCCAGGCGGCGGGGACAGAGGTAGTTGGAACGGCCTTTGAGCACCACAGCGCGCAGGTCAATGTCCAGGGCGGCGGTCAGGTCGGGGATATCCTTGTTGATCAACTGGTCTTGCAGGTTGATCGTATTGGTGGAGATGACAACGGGCTGCTGGTTCTGGATGGCCCACAGGGCGGCGGGCACCAGGTAGGCAAAGGATTTGCCTGTGCCGGTGCCGGCTTCGATCATGTAATGGAGGCTGTTGGAGATGGCGTCGGTAACGGTGCGGAGCATTTCCACTTGCTGGTCGCGCTGTTCATACTGCTCAAAATAGCGCGAGAAAGGGCCGCCGTATTCCAGGATGGCGGCGACTTCTTCGGTGTCAAGCGGGATGGGTGGGTCAGCAGGGGTCAGACGGGCGCTGTGATCCCAGCCCTTGCGCAGGGTGGGGGTGATGTCGAGGCGCGCGGCGCGGCCGGGTTGGTAGCCCTGCTGGATGTGTTCGGTGATGATTTCCTCAAACAACCAGCGGCCGTCCCAGTCGAAGGGTTCGCTGATACGCAGGAATTCCTCAATCAGTTCAACCGGCAGGGTGCGGGCTTTTTTGTGCATTTCGACCAGCACGGCATGAGTCAGGCGGGCATCATCCAGGGCGCGGTGGCTGCCGGGCAGGAGGATGTTGAGCTGCTGGCCGAGGATGCCCAGGTTGTAGCGTCCGGCGGTGGGCATGAGCACTGCCGCCAGTTCGTAGGTGTCAATGGTGAGGTTGTTCTGAAAGATGCCCTGCTGGCGCAGGAAGCCGACATCAAACTGGACATTGTGCCCAAGGATGGGGTCATTGCCGACAAAGTCAGCCAGTTCCTGCAGGACGGCCTTGATGGGCGGAGCCTGGACGACCATCGCATCAGAGATGCCGGTCAGTTGAGTGATAAAGGAAGGAATGGGGCGATGGGGGTTAATGAGAGTCGACCACTCGGCTTCAACGCGGCTGCCATTGAAACGAACTGCGCCGATCTCTATGATGGCGTCTTTTTTCGGGTCGAGACCAGTGGTTTCGAGATCGATGCATACGATGGATGACATGGGGTGATTATACCATCCAGGGCAATTTAGAATGGATAAATCATAATCCGCTGTTTTTCATACTGGACGATGGTGGGCACGGATTGTGGACGCTGCATGGCGGTGTGTCCGTATGCACATCCTGCCGGTTTCGGGCATGATCTTATGCGGACGGCGATCCGTCATTCGGGGTTTGCGCGCCGAGCCGCGCTGCGGATGGATGATTTGTTTTATGGCCGCAAGCCGAAGGCGCGTAAGGGCCATGGATGGTTGCGGGTGGATTTGAAGTAGTGTCTCGGCGCTGTGGGAAACTGCCAGGGTCACAGTACCTTATCTCCTGCATTCCTCAGTCCCTGCGGAATGCTCTCCAACCGCCAGCAGGGAGCCTCCCGCAGGGATGCAAGTTGTGCGAAGGCAACATCGGCAACAGCTTCACAAGCATGCGAACAATATGACAAGTCCAACCTGCGGGATGACTTTGATCCGTTCCTGCTTCCTGATTGCCTGATTGACTGGCTACCCCGGTGTTTCATCAACTTTCCCCGCCTGTGATATGATTAATGCGGTTGTTGAATCTACCTGATTGTTCACTGAAGAAGTCATCCATACAGGGAGCTGCGTTGTGATCCATACACCTTATTTCCGCCTGAAATTTGTGCCTGAACGGGGGACGTTTAGCTTGTATCCCGAGACAAGCGGGATGCCGCGGCTGGATGATGCCCGGTTGAGTGTGTCTTATACTGCCCAGGGACGCCCGTATACCGAGCTTGAGTCGGATTGGCTTTCCGCCTCTGCGCGGCTGGGCGAAGGCATTGAAACCGAACACGGCCTGGTGACGCGGATGGTCTACGAGACCAAGCCTGGGGCGCATGGCCTGACCTACAAGCTGACATTTGCGTTGTCAGAGGAAAGGCCGCTGTTCCTGTGGAAGATATCCGTACAAAACGAAGGGAAATATCCGGTCTGG
>Ga0334887_1003856_pt1 | contig 14275 bp, 9 predicted proteins | sample GraSluR1_MG_10_FD_207217 | JGI IMG/M metagenome (GOLD analysis project Ga0334887, IMG submission 207217) | Sludge microbial communities from methane-producing bioreactor in Wageningen University, Netherlands - Granular Sludge_18_07-R1 | ecosystem: Engineered > Bioreactor > Anaerobic >...
GTATTGATAATGCTCCGATAGAAAGCTTCTTTGGTCACTTTAAGACCGAGTGCTACGATTTTAAACCTTACAAGACTTTTGAAGAATTAGTCGCAGATATTGATGCCTACATCTATTTTTACAATAACCAACGATTTCAAGAGAAGCACAACGGCCTCGCTCCTCTTGAAATGAGGAACAAGGCCGTTGCTTAATCTTTTATTATTTCGTTGTCCACTTGACAGGGAGCAGTTCATACTGAGGATGAGTTAATTATTGATAAAATAGAATATGATGGAAGTACTATATTTTTATCAGATAATTTAAATACTATCATTGGAGGTCGTTCAACAGGAAAATCTACCTTACTAAATTCAATAGCTTATAAACTTGAAAATAATGAAGCTAAAGATAAGCACACTTTTAAGGATATGGAAAACTTTCATGTATTCTGGAAAGACGGAGAGGAGAAAGATTCTAGAAAAATACAATACTTACCTCAAGAGCATATGATTCAATTAGCGAATAGTACTGAGAAGTTAAATTCTCTCGTTAATGATATAATTCAATCTAAAGGATTGGATGAAAATATAAAAAACTACCAGCAAATTCATAACCAATTAGATAACGAAATTAAGAATCTATTAAATGAATTTAGAGAAAATCTTCAGCATCAACAAAATCTTTTAAAGCCAGAATTTGACAAAAATGCTACTAACAAAAGGATTGCTGAATTTCAAGAGAAACGAAAAAAATTACTATCTTCGGTAGATATTGATGATAAAGAAAAGGAAAAATTCGAGATAGATAGTTCTACTCTTAAACAGTTGGCAGATGAAAAACAGCGACTAGAAAAAGATCTTTTATTCGTTGATGATTTATTCCTTCCTGATATTGAAGTACATTCTAAATCAAATCTTCCACTTGAACATAGCATCGAAATAGGAAATGTTATTAATGACGGTATTGAGGAGATTAATCGACAGCTTCAAAAAATATTTACAGATAAAATTAATATTGAGAAGCAGCGTTTAAATGATGAAATTACTGAAAAAATAGAGAAAATAAGTTCTATTAAAAATACGTCAGATTTTAAAAAGTTTTTATCGTATTTACAAGATAATCAAGAACTATCAGGTATTGAAGAGAGTATCAAACAAGAAAATACTAAATTACAAAAACTTCAAAGTTTTGAGAAAGAATTATCACATCTTAAATCCGAAAATAACCGATTAAAACAAGATATTATCAATAAGTACAGAGAATATTCAAAAATTCGAAAAGACTTAATCACTTCATTTGATATATCTGAAAATGACTTAAAAATTACTGTGGATTTTTCCTTAAATAATTTGGAGTCAGAGTTTGACTATGTGAATGCTCAAGGACATTCAAAAGCAGATTTCCTTGAGAAATTAAGTAATGAGTTTGATTCAATGATTGATACTATATTTGAAGGTAATTCTCTAAAATTTAATGGAAATAAAACTAAATTAGATCATATTGAAAAGTTTTTTACTACAGATTTCTATTCATATAAATTTGATATTGAATACCAAAATGATAAATTCGGGCAGATGTCACCAGGTAAAAAGGCTTTCGTTGTATTAAAACTTATTCTAGATTTCTCCAATAGTAAGGTCCCTGTATTAATAGATCAACCAGAAGATAGTCTAGATAATAGGGCAATTTATCATGAGTTAACAAAATACATTAAACAGACAAAGTTGAGAAGGCAAATAATTATTGTTACACATAATCCAAATATTGTTGTGTCAGGCGATTGTGAAAATGTTATTGTAGCAAATCAACATTCAGAAGATAGCCCTAACGAAAATAACAAGGTTTTTGACTATAAAAATGGAGCTTTAGAGAACTCGAAAAAAATTCCTGATAGTGAATTCATCTTAAGTAAGAAGTGTATAAAAGAACATGTTTGTGAAATTTTAGAAGGTGGTATTGAAGCCTTTAAAAAACGTGAAAATAAATATGATATAAAATAGTTGAGATTGCTCTTGAAAATGATTTATTTTAAGTAAGTTATTGAAAGATATACTTTACTTTTTTATCAAATAAATTTATTATTAGTTACTGATTTCTATATATAAATATTTTAAAAGAACAAAATTTTGGAGCTTGGAGCATAGAAGAGTATTGTTCTTCTTTTGAAGTAAGTGATGTTCTTTAATAATTGTAAGAGATAGCTCATATTATTGTTGATTCTTATAAATTTGTTGTATTTTTCGAGAGCGTTTTGCTCTCTTTTTTCTTACTCTCATTTTTCATACTGTGATAACTTTTCCAAATCATCCTTGTTATCCTAATAACATTCCTAAGAAAATCAAGTCTTGATTTTCTATTGGGGGGTGGGGGCGAAGCCACCAAGTTATCTTATCGTTGGCTGTCAAAACTGGAAGGTTTTGGTCGGCTGGCGATATGATTTTTTGGGTATTGTGACCACAATGCCTGAGCTCGCAAAGACCGAACAAGAAGAGAGTGAGGTCTTTAGGAAGCGTACTGACAATGTGAGGCAGCCTGACACTGTCAGACAAGTATAATGTTGAAAGGATAGTAGGATGGGACAAGAAATTAAGTTAATCCGTAAGCAATTTAGGATCACGAGACAAGAAGAAAAACAGATAAAAGAAATGATGAGGGAACAAAAACTGGATAGTTTCTCAGAATTTCTTCGTCAAAATTTGTTGAAAAAGAATTATCAGGATAGAATTTTTGAAAGTTGGTTTTCCCTTTGGCAATCTCAAAAGTTTGAACAAATTAGTCGAGATGTGCATGAAGTTCTAGTTGTCGCAAGAGAAAATCACCAAGTGACTCAAGAGCACGTGTCAATCTTATTGACCTGCGTTCAAGAATTGATTGCGGAAGTCAATCAAGTACAGTCACTCAGTCGTGGTTTTCGTGAAAAATACATGAGATAGGAGGCTACTATGGTTTATCGTTATCGTACCAATCTCAAAAAAGTATTTCTAACTGATTCAGAGTTACATCAATTGAATGAGCGAATCGACAAGAGTCACTGTCAAAATTTTTCAGTCTATGCCAGAAAAGTGTTGCTGAATCCGAACATGTCTTTTGTGACAATTAACATGGATACCTATGATCAGTTAGTTTTTGAATTGAGACGGATTGGAAATAACATCAATCAAATTGCACGTGCTATCAACCAAAGCCATCTGATTTCTCAGGAACAATTACAAGAATTGAGTAAAGGAGTCGGTGAGATGATTACTGAAGTGGAGAAAGAATTTCAAGTGGAGGTGAAAAGATTAAAGGAGTTTCATGGTAGTTACTAAACATTTTGCGGTACATGGTAAAAAATATCGTAGACGCTTGATAAAATATATCCTCAATCCCGATAAAACGGACAATTTGAAATTGGTATCTGATTTTGGCATGAGCAATTACTTAGACTTTCCTAGCTATGAAGAAATGGTAGAAATGTACAATGTCAACTTTACTAATAATGACAAGTTGTACGAATCAAGAAATGACCGACAAGAAAAACACCAGCAAAATATTCATGCCCATCATCTCATCCAATCATTTTCTCCTGAAGATAATTTGACTCCTGAAGAAATCAATCGGATTGGTTATGAGACTATGATGGAATTGACAGGAGGTCTCTTTAAGTTTATCGTAGCGACTCATACAGATAAAGATCATACCCACAACCATATCTTAGTCAATGCCATAGACAGTAATTCAGATAAAAAATTGATATGGAATTATGCCTTAGAACGAAATTTACGTATGATTTCAGACCGTATTTCTAAAATGGTGGGGGCAAAAATTATCGAGAAGCGCTACTCCTACCGTGACTATCAAAAATATAGGCAGTCTAGTCATAAATTTGAATTGAAGCAACGTCTTTATTTTTTGATGCAGCACTCAAAGTCCTTTGATGATTTTTTGGAAAAAGCAGAGCAGTTACATGTTCATATTGATTTTAGTCAGAAGCATAGTCGATTTATGATGACAGATAGAGCTATGACAAAGCAAATTCGAGGACGCCAACTCAGTAAACGAGAGCTATATGATGAAGACTTTTTCCGTACACATTTTGCCAAGATAGAAATTGAAAGTCGATTAGAATTTTTGTTGAACCGTGTTAATTCTTTGGAAGAGTTACTGACAAAAGCGAAAGAATTGAATCTAATCATTGACTTAAAACAAAAGAATGTAACCTTCATACTTGAAAAAAATGGAAAGCAGATAAGTCTGAATCATAAAAAAATAAGTGACAAGAAATTATATGATGTCAATTTTTTTCACGATTACTTTAAAAATAAGGAAGTCGGTGATTCAGAAGGATTAGAGAATTTACAGGAGCAGTACCATACTTTTCAAGAAGAACGAGATAAGGATAAAGTATCCACTGAAGAGATTGAGGAAGCCTTTGAAACATTTAAGGAAAAACGAGATGCCGTTCACGAATTTGAAGTGGAACTTGCAGAACATCAAATTAAGAAGTTAGTTGATGAGGGCGTTTATATCAAGGTGTCTTTTGGTATAAAGCAGAGCGGTCTTATTTTCATTCCCAACTATCAATTAGATATTCTTGAAGAAGAGAATCAGACAAAATATATAGTCTATATCCGTGAGACAACCTCATACTTTATCTATAACAAAGAACATTCGGATAAGAATCAGTATATAAAAGGACGAACCTTGATTAGACAGTTGACCAACGATAGTCGGATGATACCATACAGAAGACCAACGGTTGAAAGTTTACAGAAAAAGATTACTGAGATTAACCTCTTGATTGAGTTAACGGATACAGATAAGAGATACCAAGACATTAAAGACGAACTGGTCGCAGAAATAGCAGAGCTAGACATCAAACTAAATCAAACCAATGAAAAAATCGCCACCTTAAACAAGATGGCGGAAGTGCTTATCAATCTAAAGAGTGAAGATTCGAACAGTCGAAAACTAGCAAGGTATGATTTTTCAAAACTGAATTTAACAGAATCCATTACACTAGAACAAGTGACTGAAGAAATACGAGTATTGCAAGAGGACCTAGGACATTATCTTGATGAGTATGAGGGACTAGCTAGGGAATTGGATACGTTTGTGAAATTATTAAACACTGATAAAGAACAGAGTCATAACTTACGAGATGATGTTCAGGTAGAGTAAATATAAGAGTCTCTCTAAAAATTCAGAATCAAATAAAGATTTTCTTGATTTTTGATGACGGATACGCCTATGAAGCACGTTATTCGAAGCAAGCAGTTGGATAAGCGTCAATCCTATAGCGAGGAATACTTTCGAAAGTAATTTGCTAAATGAGCAATTGAGAAATATTAAAATTTTCTCTTACCCATGACCTTTCACAGAAAATCTCTGAGATGTTCAATTTTTTGATAGCTATTTTGAGAAATAAGGTGAGGTTCCTTCTATTGACCAATTTTAACTTATTTCTAATAGAGATACCGTGAGATAAGATAAGGATAAGTTAGGTTATGAAGACTTGCAAGAGTCTTTTCAAAAGTTAAATGAGAAGCTAGAGCAGATCAAAGAGTTTGATATTATTTTAGCTGACCAACAGATTGATAAGTTAGTTAAAGATGGTCTCTTTACTCGATCGCTATATAAGTGGTCGTGAGGCTATTCGCCAGTTAACCAATGATAGTCAGACTATTCCAAAAAGAAGGCGATCAAAAATTGATACACTGAAGAGAAAGATTGAAGAGCTTAATATCCTAATTGAGTTGGATATGGAGAGCCGTCGCTTGGATAGGATGATTATGCCAAGATGAATCTGAATGCTATTATAAAACTAGAACAAGTTGAGTAAGAAATTTTCCAATTTCAGGAATCCTTGACGTACCTGATAGAGAGATACGAAGATGCGATTATGAGATTAGAGAAGCTTGTTAAGATTGTGTACCGTCAATCTTCAGAGTGAGAATACAGATGAACTAGAACTTTAATAAGGAATAAAGCCTAATTTTAGTTGGAATAGCGACTTAAAAATGCACTTTTTACTCATTATAAATGTTGTAAAATTTGTTAACCTAATGGTAACAAGGAGGTATATAATATGTCTAAAATTTCTGAAAAGTGGTTATGTTTATTTAATAACATCAATGACGATTCACAACTGGATAAATTTTTAACTTCTGTTTCTGGAAAAACTCTCCAAGAATGGGAAGAAATGTATGCACAATTTGAACAAGAAGGAAAACGTTGTACTATTCGTGAACTAAGCGAAATAAAATGGGAAGTATATGAACCTCAGGAAAAATTGAGAAGTAGTATTCATTGGTTAGATTTATTTAAACCAGTTTGTTTTAAATACTTAGACAAATTATCTGACTTATTAGACAGCGCAAATTATATTGAAAATAAAGAACAATTTTTTTTAGATATTGAAGCAACATTTTTTGAAATTTGTATGAATATTAGTTATAGGGCTGTTATTTTAGAGATTAATGATTTAAGACGTTCTTTCCGACTAATTGGAGAAGATAGTAAAGAACGTTATAATTATTTTATAAATACTATGCTAAAAGATAGGAGCTATATACTGGAGTTTTACAATAAGTACCCAGTACTGTATGAAATTCTAGAAAAGAAACTATCTAATCTTTTTGAATATGTAAAACAGATTATTACTAATTTTGAACTAAGTCGTTCATCCATAGAAGATTTTTTTGATTTTCCAGAGCTAAAACTATCTAGAATAAAATTCAATGTGGGAGATACCCACTCTGATGGAAAAAGCGTTTGTATTTTAGAGCTTAGCAATGAAAGAAAGTTAATTTATAAGCCAAGAAATATGTCTGTGGATGTCAATTTAGAATTATTTTCTAAAGAGTTTGCTGAGACTTTTAACTTATCAAATGTGCTATTTATTCCAAGAACACTTAGCAGAGATAACTATAGTTTTGTGGAATTTGTAGAAGAAAAAGAATGTGACTCGCTTCATGATGTAGAGTTGTACTATAAAAATATAGGAAAGTTATTGGCATTTTTACATGTTTTCGGTTCAAAAGATTATCATGGCGAAAATATTCTAGCATGTCAATCAAAGCCATTTTTAATTGATAATGAGACGATTTTGCATTTTAGTGAAAATGAAGAAATAACTTCTAGCATTCAAAACATGTATGATTTTGTAGCTAGTTCAGTATACAGTACTGGAATTCTGCCGATGACACTATATTCTATCAATAATGATAAGGGTATGGAAGTGGGTGCATTGAATTCGGGAGATAGAAGAGAGTCACCTTATTTGACACATCAACTAGCTAATGTAGGTACAGATGAAATTAGAATAGAGAAAGTCTTTAAAGAAGTAGGTGATTTCCCAAGTACTGTAAGATATAAAGGTAATACTGTATCTTGTTCTGAATATCGGGAACATGTTTACCAAGGATTCGAAACAATTTATAAAATTATTTTGAATAACAAAGATAAAGTAAGTAAAATGATTGTTAAGTATTTTAAAGATTGTGAAACACGATATATTTATAGAAATACAAATATTTATGTACAATTTTTGGAAACGAGTCATCATCCTGATTTATTGAAAAATAGATATGATTTTGAAATGTATTTGCTAAGATTGTTTGAATACGGTGATGTTGATATCGAATTTGATAAGTTGATGATTGAAGACGAAATCAATCAGCTTAGAAAAGGCGATATTCCTATTTTTTACACTAGTTCGATTAACAATGATATATATAATGGTAGTCACTCGTATCTCTATTTTTTAGCGGGGGAGAGTATTTTAGAAAAAGTTTTAAGTAGAGTCTCTAATTTATCAGAAGCGAATCTACTTCGACAACAGAGAATTATAAATATGACCTTTATGGGAAGCGAATTGTTTATTAAGAATACAGAGGTAGAAGAAAAGGAGCTAAGTCTCAAATTAAGTTTTATTGAACATATTTTATCAGCTAAGTTTGAATTTAATGACGAGATTGGTTGGCTAAACATGTTAGCAATGAATAAAAATTATGAAATTTCTCCAATGGATTACAATCTGTATAATGGCGCTTCTGGAATGATTTTGGGACTAAGTAGTATAAACGATGCTAAGTTACAATCTGTTTTACCAGGTGTTATAAAATATACTAATAATTATGTAGAAAAATACAGTCGAACTGAAATTCCTTTACACAAATTGGGTGCATTTACTGGAATATATGGCTATCTATACACATTATGCATATTAAGAGAAAAAGAAGTTCCTCTTCCTCAAGATGTAGAGGAAGAATTTAGGAATATTTTGCTATCTACATATAAATCAATACAAGAATTGGATAATTTTGATATAATTGGTGGTCTTTCAGGAATTCTTGCTGTCTTAATAAAGATTGTAAAAGTTATGATCCATTCTGCTGAAATTGAACAATTAGCTAATTCTTTAGCTAGAGAGATCGTGGAAAGATTAATTACAATATATGAAGCACAAGGGTACTGGGTTGAGAATGATCCAGGTTTTGCACATGGAGACTATGGAGCTATTGCTCAATTGTTTAAATACTCTAAATTACTTGACGAGGGTTCGGAACTAAAAGATACTATCATTTCTTGTATTCGAGAGTATCTAGATAAGGAGCGCTCACAATTAGGGAAAGAAATGGTCATTCCATTGAGGGAGAACGCTAAATATTATTCTTGGTGTAATGGAATTGTTGGCATTGTTAAAGTGAAGCATTATTTAAATATTAATGGCTTTCCCGACCAATATTTGGAAAAAGAAGTTCAATATTATTCGAATGAAATATTGCATCATAATTTAAACTTTGAAAATTCAATTTGTCATGGTAATGTAGGTAATCTGGTAGTTTTAGGTTCTATTTTAGGCGAAACTGATGAATTAGAAGAGAAAATATATTCTGAGAGTAAATCATACTTTTTAGACAAGATAACATTTGAGTGTGATGATTGGGGGATTTTAACTGGAGAATTGGGAATACTAATGGCAAACTATAAATCTGGTAGAGAAATGTTGAATGATATACTACTTTTAAATTAGTGGGAGATGAAAATGAGAAGAAAGATACCTTTTATTGAACAACACCAGAAAACAGAGTGTGGTTTATGTTGTGTAGCGATGGTGTCAAGTTACTATAGTCATGAAATCTCCGTAAAAGATTTGAGAAACCTGAAGGAAACAGGAAGAGATGGAACTAGTTTTCATAATTTAATCGACCTTTTAGAGGATATAGGATTTGATGTAAAATCTTTCCGTTTTCCAAAGAATCGAATTGATACTTTCACAAAAATACAGGTTCCAGCTATCGCATTATGGGAGAGTAGGCACTTTATTGTTATTGAAAAAGTTACGTCAAAATTTATTTGGGTAGTTGACCCAGAACTTGGAAAATTAAAATATGATTTAAAGGAATTCTCGGAGGGATTTTCTGAGTATTTAATCAGTATTACTAGCAACGATAATGTTACAAAAAAGAAGTCAAAGGATAATTATAGTTTAGTTTATAAAAAATTGGGACAATCATGGCAGTATTTTATCCCCTTATTATTGTTAACCTTGGCAAGTTATGCAGTTAGTTTTATTTTACCAATATGGATGCAGCAAATTTTAAATAAAGTTTCGGAGGGATTAAAAATCAACCAATCAAATCTGGTTGTTAATTTTCTGATATTTACATTTCTGTATTTTGTTATTATGTTAGGTCAACGCTATCTTTCGATTAATTTGGCTAATAACATAGATAATAGGCTGAATAATAGTGTAATTGAGCGTTTATTTAAACTACCCTATAAATTTTTTTCAACGAGAAGTAGTGGTGATTTGATTTATTCAATAAATGGTTTAGCTAGGATTAGACAATTATTTACTAATCAAGTACTATTAGGAGTGTTGGATGTAGGATTAGTGATATGTATTCTAGTCTATTTTGCCTATGTGGATACCATTGTCGCTATACTTGCATTGCTATTATTATCGATTAACTTATTATTACTATTATTAACCAGACAGAATCTAGAGCAAAAAAATAAGACTTTTGTGATATCACAAAATGATCTCCAGAATAAACAAATTGAAATGATTTATTCTATGATGGGAATAAAAATGGAGGGATTTGAGAAACAGACATATGACCAGTGGAAACATTATTTTGATAAATATTTATATAGATATAAGCACAGCGAGATATTTTCAGGAATTGTAAATTCATTATTTACAATAATTACCTTCGTATCGCCCTTTATCCTGCTTTTTATTACACTAATAACGAGTGAACAGCTAGAAAGTCCATTGGGGGGGATGTTTGCAATATATTCTCTGTCAACTGTACTATTTAGTAAAATTAATAGTATTTTTGATACTATTGTAGCATTTTATAACAGCAAAACATTTTTATCTCGTGTTGTAGAAATTCTAGAAGAAGAAGTTGAGGAAAACGGAGATATGAAACATGATTTAAGTGGTTCTATTAGACTTGAAAATGTTTCCTTTTCATATACAAAAGATAGCAAAAGAGTGCTCTCAGATATTAATATTCAAATTAATAAAGGTGAAAAAATAGCTATAGTTGGTTCATCTGGTTCAGGTAAAAGTACTCTTTCAAAATTATTGATAGGTTTATTTCCGCCAACAACTGGAAAGATTTTATTTGATGCTCTTGACTATGATTCTTTAGATAAACAGTATCTTCGACAACAAATAGGTATTGTTCCGCAGGATATGACATTATTTAATAAAACAATCTTTGAGAATATTGCTGGGGATTTTCCAGTTTCGCATGAAGAGATGGTAGAGGTATGTAAACTTGTTAATATTCATCACGAAATTATGGAAATGCCAATGGAATATAATACGTTGGTTTCAGAGATGGGGATGAATCTTTCTGGAGGTCAGCGTCAGCGAATAATACTGGCACGAGCACTAATAAAGAAGCCGAAAATAATCTTATTAGATGAAGCGACGAGCTATTTAGACAATGTTAATGAAAAGGAAATTATGCAAAGGTTTAAAGATCAAAATATTACTATTATTGTGATTGCTCATCGCCTATCTACAATTATTGATTCTGATCAAATTTTTGTAATGGAAAAAGGAGAGATTGTAGAGAAAGGTAAGCATAAGGAGTTATTGCAAATAGAAGATGGTCTATATCAAAATCTTTATCAGATGGACTATTGATGGTTGAAAAGTTTAACATATGTTAGCCTAGAGCTAGGAATGTTAAACTTTTTATTTTTCAAAAATGTAACATAATCATAATAGTAATATTTACCCGTTGTGCTAGTTGATCAAGCATAGGTAAGTGAATATTTCAAACTGATGCCGAACTTATTTTGGCTATCTTCAAGCATAGGAGAATAAGTAAGTAGTATTGCCTCTGTTTTAAATTTAAGTGCCTGCATGTTCCGACAGTGTAAAGACTCAATTCCAAACTCCTCTAAACTTGAAAATACGGTCTCTATAGGCTTTCTCAAACGGCTAATTCTATAATTGTCAAACCATGAGTATCCCGTCCTATTTTTTCTTAACTGAGAAATTAATGTCATTCCATACTGTGCCAGCTCCGCTTTTGTTGCCTTATCCACATAACCTTTATCACCATAGATGAGTTACATAGGGCTATTGGTAAGGAGTTCTAAAGCAACATCACCATCATAAACAGATGATAGTGTTACTAGTACGACGGGCATGTCGTACATCTGAGGTGCAAGTCCTCTGTGGGCACCCGCTACCGGTGAACCCAATAGCGATTCCCAAGCCTGACTATCGTGAGGTAGCGGGGAGAGGAAGGAATAGCGAAATCGAGGCTCTACGAACAGAAACGTGATAACAAGGCGTATATAGCGGATGAGGGGGCTAAAAACTCTAAAGTCCAAAAAGGTAGTCGTAACCTATATGTGTAAATCACGAGAGTAAACGAGGAAAGATGTATGACTTATCCTGTGAGGTCTCATGAGCGTCTCAGACGTAGTAACAACGAATCATGAGAAGTCAGCCGAAGCCATAGTAGCGATGAAACTTCTGTAATAGAGGTGGAGCGAAGGGCTGAACAATTAACCGAAGTATACTTACTTCACTTGTGTCTGTAAAACTAGCGGTCTGATAGAACTGGAAGTGGTCACGTATTGACTAGAGGAAAGTTCACCAATATAAGATGTCCCTCAGACACCGAAACAAGAAAGGAATATGCACATGTCACAGTTACTAGATACTATTCTATCTCGTTCCAACATGCTTGAAGCCTACAATCAAGTGAAAGCTAACAAAGGCTCAGCTGGAATTGATAGCATTACAATTGATGACATAGATAACTATCTCCACCAATACTGGCGACCAACCAAGGAATTGATAGAACAGAGGAAATACAAACCTCAGCCAGTCTTACGAGTTGATATCCCTAAACCCAATGGAGGCGTCCGTCAGCTTGGAATTCCGATAGTGATGGATAGGATAATCCAACAAGCCATTTTCCAAGTCCTTGGTCCCCTCTGTGAGCCTTATTTCTCTGAGACGAGCTATGGATTCAGACCAAATAGGGTTATGCGAAAAAGCCATCATCAAGTTACTAGAGACCTTAACGATGGCTATGAGTGGATAGTGGATATTGAATTAGAGAAATTCTTCGACACAGTTCCTCAAGATAGACTGAAGTCGCTTGTCCATAATCTCATTCAAGACGGTGATACGGAATCTCTGATTCGTAAGCATCTTCATTCGGGTGTGGTTATCAATGGACAACGCCATAAAACGCTGGAGGGAACGCCACAAGGCGGGAACCTCTCCTCTCTCTTGTCTAATATCATGCTCAATGAGCTGGACAAGGAATTGGAGAGTAGAGGACTTCACTTCGTCCGTTACGCAGATGATTGTGTTATCACTGTTGGGAGCGAAGCGGCTGCTAAACGCGTCATGCACTCAGTTAGCCGATTCATAGAGAAGCGAATAGGATTGAAAGTCAATATGACCAAGACCAAGATTACCAAACCAAATAAATTGAAGTATCTTGGGTTCGGATTCTGGAAATCATCGGGGGGATGGAAAAGTCGTTCGCACCAAGACAGTATACAGAGCTTCAAGAGAAAGCTCAAGAAACTCACCACACGTAAATGGAGCATTGACTTGGACAGTCGTATTGAGAAACTCAACTGGATTATCCGAGGATGGATAAATTATTTCTCTTTGACTAACATGAGGTCAATCATGACAAGCATTGACGAACGATTGAGGACACGAATTAGAGTTGATATCTGGAAACAATGGAAGAAGAAATCAAGGCGACGTTGGGGACTCCTTAAACTAGGCGTTTCGAAGTGGGTAGCCGATAAGGTATCTGGCTGGGGTGACCACTATCAACTGGTGGCACAAAAGTCAGTCTTAAAACGAGCCATATCAAAACCACTCCTCATCAAACGAGGACTGGTTTCCTGCTTTGATTATTATCTTGAACGACATGCGTTAAAAGTTAGTTGAACCGCCGTGTGCCGAACGGCACGCACGGTGGTGTGAGAGGGGCTAGAGATTAGCCTCTACTCGATCATAATCAATGGGAAAGTCATTATCGCTGACAAGGACTGAAAATTTCAACCCATAATAATGTATTTTCTTGGTAGCATTGTAGCCAATATTGGCTACATCTGACAAAAGCGTTGCTCTCAAATTGCGAATAGGTTGACACAAAGCACAAGGAAAACTATCAATCAAGCCAAAAGAGCAAGTTTGACAAAGCTCTAAGACCATAAAATAGTGCATGCATTGAATGCTCTGAGCGAGATTCTGACAAATACGACAAAATCGGGAACGTTCTGGAAAATTATCAGGGAATAGATTGTGACGAATAGCTCGGTAACTATCACTTGCCGTGCGACAACCTTCCTGAATAGCCCATATATAACTTGTTATAATAACGACATCGGGTTGCTTTTGTAAGTGTACATTACGACGATTTCTAATCGACGATGGTACAAAACAATCATAAAGAGTAGATATTTTGTATAAAATTTTTGAAAAAATGACTTGTGTTTGATTGGGATTTGCGAAATAATACTGTTGGCTTTGTATATCATTCCCTCATTTCGTGGTTGTTTTGAGTTTATGATACGCAAATTTTTTTATTTTTGCAAAAATTAACTAGCACAATGGGTAATATTTATGGGCACCTCTAAAAACCTATAAAATGAGATAATAGAAATATAAGGGCACCTCTAAAAACTCCCAAAAAAAGGAGAAAATGAGATAATAGGAGTACAAGTATAGAAACCTAATTAACGAGGAGAAACACGATGCATTTATTTACTGATGATGAAAAAATCTTGTCAAAAC
>Ga0334887_1003874_pt1 | contig 14229 bp, 14 predicted proteins | sample GraSluR1_MG_10_FD_207217 | JGI IMG/M metagenome (GOLD analysis project Ga0334887, IMG submission 207217) | Sludge microbial communities from methane-producing bioreactor in Wageningen University, Netherlands - Granular Sludge_18_07-R1 | ecosystem: Engineered > Bioreactor > Anaerobic >...
CAAGTAAACTCCTTTTAACGACTGAAGTCGTTACTACAAAGGTGAATTGATTTTTTTGACAGGTTTGTCATAGATGGAGGTTTCATGATTTCTGTTTTCATTGATACCAGAGGACTGGCAGATTGGTTTTTTTTGTGAGGCGGACAGGTTGGAAACCTGTCCCTACAAAAAAAACTACTTTAATCCGGAGTGTATTATACTCCCTGAGCCAAGGAAAGGGTTTTTGCAAGAATTCTGCAAAAACCCTTCTTGTATCTTAAGAAATTCTGGTGACGATCAGGCGTCGCGGCGCAACTGTTTGACGGTCTTGTCGTTGGCGTCGACGATGTCGATGATGATGGGCATCTGGCCGACGGCGTGGGTAGAGCAGGACAGACAGGGGTCGTGCGCGCGCACAGCGGCTTCCACCCGGTTTAAAAGGCCTTCGTGAATTTCGGGCCCCTTGATGTAGGTTTTGGCAACCGAGTCCACGGCTTCGCTCATTGCCCAGTTGTTATGGCCGGTGGAAACGATCAGGTTGACCTTTTCCAACTGCTGGTTTTCATTGGCAATGTAGTGGTGAATGAGTGTGCCGCGCGGGGCTTCAATGATGCCAACGCCTTCGCGAACCGGGTTCTGGCTGGTATTGAGGATATCCTTGCTGAGGATATCGGGATCGTCCAGCAGGGCTTCTACGCGTTCGATCGAGAAGAGTACCTCAATCAAGCGGGCATAGTGATACATGAGGGTCGGTTCAACCGGTGCGCCGTCTTCATTTTGGGCGCGGTATTTGATCCACTCTTCCTGTGCCAGCGGCGTATCGAGCTTTGTGACGGCATTCAGGCGGCCCAGCGGCCCAACCCGGTAGACGCCTTCGGGGTAGCCCATCTTTTTGTAATAGGGAAACTTGAGGTAGGACCAATTTTCAACATGCTCGTTAATGTAGTCCAGGTAGTTGGCGCCATCAAATTTTTCGAGCTGGTTTCCTCTTGAATCCACCAGGCGAATTTGGCCGTCATAGAGTTCCAGGCCATTATCCGGGGTCACCAGACTCATATAACCGGTCTTCAATACGGCAAATTCATTGATCACATCCTGGTTTTTGGCGGCCCAGTCCTGCATGATCTGGATGCCAAGCAGGGTTGTTGCTTTTGCATCAGCGACACCAGCCAGGATGGCTTCACGATCTTCTATGGTAAGGGCTTTATTGACACCGCCCGGAACAGCAAAAACGGGGTGGATGCGGCGCCCGCCGAGGATGCGGATGATTTCCTGACCAAATTTGCGCAACTGGACGGCTTTAACCGCTACATCCGGGTTGGCCTGGATCAGGCCGATGACGTTACGGATGGCAGGATCGGCATCAAAACCAAGCAGCAGGTCGGGACCGGCCAGTTCGAAGAAGTGCATTCCGTGGCTTTGGATGATCTGGCCCATGTGCATGAGTTCGCGCAGCATGGAAGCAGGGCGGGGCGGGGGTGAGCCCATGATCACATCACCGGTCTTGGCGGCAGCCAGATGATGGCTGACCGGGCAAATTCCGCAGATGCGGGGGGTGATGGACGGCATTTCAAACACCATGCGGCCTTCACAGAATTTCTCGAAACCGCGAAATTCGTTGATGTGTAAATACGCATGTTCAACAGAGCCGTTTTCTTTGAGGCGAATGGTGATCTTCGCGTGGCCTTCAATGCGAGTTACTGGCTCGATGGTAATCTTTTGCATACCCATAATATTAATCTCCTCCAATCTAATGCCAGTGTAACAGATTATTGTCTTTGAGCTGTGGCATACGGCCATTCGCCAGCTCAACCAGGACATAGAAAATTGCGTCTGCGTCGGGCGGGCAGCCCGGCAGGAAGACATCCACGGGGACAACTTCATGAATGGCGCGGACGCGGGTTTGAACACATAGTTCCGGGTCACTGGGGATCATCCCGCTGGCGTCATTTGACGGTGCTTCAATATAGGCACGCCGCAGAGTTTCATCAACGGTAAAGAAATTGCGCATCGCAGGAACACCGCCAAAGACGGCGCAGTCGCCGAAGGCTACCAGAATTTTGCAATGATCGCGCATCCAGTGGGCCTGTTCTTCGTTGGCTGTGTTGTTGACGGCGCCTTCCAAGATGCCGACATCCACACCGCTTGCGTCAGCGCGTTTGAGATCGGTAATGGGGGTGGCGCGGATATCTACTAATTCGGCGACCTGAATAATTCGTTCATCCATGTCGAGTAAAGACATGTGACAGCCGGCGCAGCCTGCCATCCAGTCCGTTGCTACTTTTGGTTTAGCCATATTTTGACTCCTTATTCTTTCAACCAGATAATTACTCAGTGATGATTGCAACAGGCACCCGCTTGAGGAGTTCATCTTTCCAGCCAGCGGCGTCCAGGTGATACCCGAGGGCAGCAGCCAGTTTCTCAAGGACGGCGGCGTTGGTTAAAACGCCTTCCGGGGCAGCTATCGGTTGGACAGCCGTTTGGAGCCTGCCGTCAAGATTGAGATAAGAACCTTCCTGTTCTGTCCAGTCGGTAACAGGCAGAACCACATTCGCATGGGCGGTCAATTGCGAGCTATAACTGGCCTGGACTGCGATGAACGGGACGTTTTCCAGCCGTTTGATCAATTTCTGGCTGGGGCAGTCATCTCCGAGGGCGATAAAGACAGCCTGTTCGTCAGAGATTTCCATTGCCTGCTCAAGACCGTATTGGGCGGCGGCCATGCTGTTGGCTTTGCCTTTGACGCTGACGAGGGCATTGCGCTGTTCACCAATCGCGCCGGAGAGATGGCCCAGTTCAACGAGGGCTTTGAGGGTGTTTAGGGAGGCATTCTTCAGCAGCGCTTCGCCGTAAACGATGGCGGGGAAATTGGCAGCGGCCAAAATCCGGGCTGCTTCTTTCACCGCAGCTTCGTCTACACCGGCGGCTTTTGCCAGTGCGGTGACCGGTTTGTCAGCCAGGGCAGCGCTGAGGGCCTGGATCAGATTGTCGTAGTTATCCCCACTCGGTTTCAGGACGACATCGGCGATGTCTGCAATAGCGTTTTCAGCGCAGCCGGCCGAGATGACCCGCGTGCCGTGGGGTACATTGCGCTTGATGAAGAAGCTGGCAACTTCGTGGTCTTCAACGAGGTCTGCGCCGAGGACGAGAACACAATCGGCTTTTTCAAGTTCGCTGAGGGAGCCTTCAAAAGGTGAACCGAGGTCGGCCGCCAATTGGGCAGCCAGTTTGGTGTTTGCGCCTTCTTCGATGCTGGTCACGGTGTCAGCCTGGAGTTTGTCCCCGAAAAGCTGTTTGAAGAGATACAGTGATTCTGCCGGCAGGCGGGTGGAAGCCATTGCCGCAGTCCTGGAGGATTGCTTCAACTGGTCGGCGACTGCATTGATCGCGTCTTCCCAGGTGGCGGCTTTGAGTTTGCCGTCTTTGCGTACCATGGGGGTGTAGATGCGGTCCCAATTTTCGGCTTCATGGGGCAGGTAACGACCGACTTTGCAGAGGACGCCATGATTGACACTGGCGTCCCAGTTACCTTCAATGCGTACGAGGCGGTTATCGCGGCTGTAGATGTCGATGCCGCAGCCAAGGCTGCAACCGATACAGATGGATTCAGTTTTGTCGAGTTGCACTTCATGGCCCAGGTAGGCGCTCTTCTTGTCGATGAGGGCGCCGGTGGGACAGACCTGAACACAGGCGCCACAGGAAATGCAGGTGCTTTCGCCGAGCGGTACGCCGAGGTCAGCGACAATGGAGGAATCTGCCCCGCGCTCTTCAACGCCCAGGGTGAAGTTCCCGATCAGTTCGCCACAAGCGCGCACGCAGCGGCGGCAGAGGATACAGCGATCTTGTTCCAGGATGAAGTACTCGTGCGAGGCGTCCAGATCATACTTGTTCCAGTTGGGCTGCAGGGGCCAGTGAGTCATGTCCTGCTCGTATGCGGCGTTTTGTAGTTCACAGTCGCCGCCACTGACCTGGCAGTAGGGGCAGAAGTGATTACGCTCACTGAACAGCAGGGTCAGCACAAATTTGCGCGCTTCGCGAATACGTTCGTTGTCGGTGGTAACGACCATGTTGTCGGTGGCAGGCAGGGTGCAGGACGTTTGCAAGGTGCGCGCGCCCTTCACGTCTACCAGACACAGGCGGCAGCCGCCAAAAGGTGTCAATGCCGGGTGGTCACACAGGGTGGGGATGTGGATATCAGCCTGTTCGGCTGCCCGCAGAACAGTTGTGCCCTCTGGAACCTGGATTTCTTTTCCATCAATAGTGATATGGACCATTATCAGACCTCTCTATGCTTGTTCTAGTTGTACAAGTTTTGTTTTAGGATAAGCTTTTTTGCCGCTCATCGGGCAGACACCCGTTGGGCAGACTTTCAGCTTGATGTGCGCTTCAACTTCGGGCATGAAGTATTGGAGGATGTTCTCCAAGGGTGTGCCAGCAGTTGTTCCAAGGCCACAGTTGGAGAGTTCGATCAAATTCTTGCTGAGGAATTTCAGGTCTTCCAGGTCCTGCATGGTGCCAACGCCTTCGGCGATATTTTTCAGGATCTGGTAGGCGCGCTCGGTGCCAATGCGGCAGGGATTGCATTTGCCGCAGCTTTCTTTGCGGAAGAAATTCATCAGTACGATCGCCAGGTCTAGGGCGCAGTTGTTTTCATCACAGATTAATAATGCGCCAGAGCCGAGGGAGACGCCGTTTTCCTGGTAGGATTCGAAATCCATGGGCGTGTCCTGCAAGGTGCTGGGGATGACGGATCCGCTGGAGCCGCCGGTTTGTGCCATTTTGAAATGGGCGCCGTGGGCCATGCCTTTACCGTAGATCGAAATGATTTCGCGCAGGGTGATGCCCATGGGAACTTCGATCAAACCGGTGACATTGACGTTGCCGAGGATGGTGCAGACTTTCGTACCGGGACTTTTTTCGGTGCCGTAGCCGCGGTACCAGTCTGCGCCGTTGAGCATGATCGGGGGGATATTTGCCAGCGTTTCAACATTGTTGACCAGGGTGGGTTTCCCCCACAGGCCGTTGGTGGTGGGGTAAGGCGGGCGGGCACGCGGTTCGCCGCGTTTGCCTTCGAGGGATTCAATCAATGCGGTTTCTTCCCCACAGATGTATGCCCCGGCGCCGCTGTGGACGTGGAGCTTGAAGTTGAAGCCGCTGCCGAGGATGTCTTCGCCGAGCAGGCCCATCTCTTCGGCTTGCTGGATGGCAAGACGCAGGCGTTTTTGGGCCAGCAAGTATTCGCCGCGTACGTAGAAATAGCCTTCGTCCGCGCCGACGGCATAGGCAGCGATTGCCATCGCTTCCACGATAGCGTGGGGGTCGCCTTCGATCAGTACGCGGTCCTTGAAGGTGCCGGGTTCGCTTTCGTCCGCGTTGCAGATGACGTATTTCTGTTCGCCGGGTGTGCTGGCGACGAACTGCCATTTGAGGCCGGTCGGGAATCCTGCACCGCCGCGTCCGCGCAAGCCGGATGCTTTGATTTGGTCAATGACCTCTTTGGGCTGCATATTGGCGAGGATGTTTGCCAGGGCCTGGTAACCGTCATCGGCGATATAGTCTTCGATGCTGGTGGGGTCTATCAGGCCGGCGCGCTTGAGGATAATGCGCTGTTCAGCTGGCAAAGTGCCCTGACGGGCAGAAATCCAGGCGATGTGACCGCTGAGTTCGCGCACGGGGGCTTGCAGCCCGGGGGCAATGCGCCCCTTGTAGAGATGTTCTTCCACGATAGTGTGTACATCTTCAAGTTTAAGTGGCCCATAAATCGTTGCTTCTGGATATACCACCGCCAGCGGAACGGCGTCGCTGCGCCCGACATCCTGCATCCAGGCCAGGGAAACTTCATTTTCCAGTTCCAGGGCATTGATCTCCCGCTGGAATTGATCGTAGATTTCCCGGGCGCCGCGTTCCATACTGCGCGGGTCACCAGATACAAGCACCATTGATCGGTAATTCATTTTCCGCCTCCGTTAGCTGTATCGGGCCAGGATTTCGGGAACCTGGCTGGGAGTAACATTGCCGTACATGTCTTCGTCAACAAGCATGATCGGTCCGACACCACATAGCCCGAGACAACTGGCTGTGATCAATGTCCATTTGCCATCTTCGCTGGTCTCACCATCTTCGAGACCAAGTTGATCCTGAATGGCCAGCCAGACTTCGCGCCCGCCGGCCACATGGCAGGGAGCGCTTTCGCAGAATTGAATGACATGCCTTCCGCGGGGTTTGGTGGTCATCATTGTATAAAAGGTGGCAACAGAGGAGACCTTGCTTTTCGGCGTCTTCACCAGACGTCCGATTTCTTCAAGCGCCTCCTTGGGCAAATAACCAATGGTTCGGTTGACATCGTTAAGGATGGGGATCAGCTCTTCGGCTTTACCGCCATGTTCCTCGACGACACCGCGAACCACCTCCAGCACATTCATGTTGTCAGGGGTCATCTTCCTCTCCAGTCCAGATAGATCGTTGGTGTAACTATCATTAACTACTTAATGGTTACAGCACTAAAGTTGCAGACCTGCAAGCAGATACCGCAACGGACACACGTATCAGGATCGATGATATGGGGTTGACGACGTTCGCCGTGAATGGCATCTACAGGGCAGTTGCGGGCGCATACGGTACAGCCCGTACACATGTCTTCAAGGATCTCGTAGCGGATCATTGCCCGGCAGACTTTGGCAGGACATCGTTTTTCATAAATATGGGCTTCGTATTCATCACGGAAATGCTTCAGGGTGCTTTCAACGGGGTTGGGCGCGCCCTGGCCAAGACCGCACAGGCTGTCTTGTTTGATTTGTTCGCAAAGCATTTCAAGGGTTTCAATATCGCCGTCCTTGCCTTCACCTTCACAGATTCGGGTGAGGATTTCCAGCAGGCGGCGGGTGCCGACACGGCAAGGCACGCATTTGCCGCAGCTTTCTTCCTGGGTGAATTCCATGAAGAAGCGGGCGATGTCGACCATGCAAGTATCTTCGTCCATGACGATCATACCGCCGGAACCCATGATGGAGCCAGCCTGACCGAGGGATTCGTAATCCACGGGCAGGTCCAGGTTAGATGAGGGCAGGCAGCCGCCCATCGGACCGCCGGTCTGGATGGCTTTGAAGCCTTTGTCATGCTTAATCCCCCCGCCGACTTCAAAAATGATTTCGCGCAGGGTAATGCCCATCGGAACTTCGATCAGGCCGGTATTTTTGACATCACCAGCCAAAGCAAAGGTCTTGGTACCTTTGCAGTTTTCAGTGCCCATGCTGGAGAACCACTCTGCCCCTTTGAGAAGTATCTGGGGAACGGTGGCATAGGTTTCAACGTTGTTTACGTTGGACGGCTGCCCCCACAAGCCTTTGACAGCCGGGAAGGGCGGGCGGGTACGCGGTTCGCCGCGTGACCCTTCGATGGAGGCTATCAGGGCAGTTTCTTCACCGCAGACGAATGCGCCGGCGCCCATGCGAACTTCCAGGTCGAAAGAGAAATCGGAGCCGAGGATGTTGTCACCCAGCAAACCGAATTCGCGGGCCTGTTCGATCGCAATTTTCAGGGTGCGGACGGCTTCGGGATATTCGGCGCGGCAGTAGATGTAGCCCTGGTTTGAACCAATGGCATAAGCGGCGATCGCCATCCCTTCAAGCACAGCATGGGGGTCACTTTCGAGGACGCGGCGATTCATGAATGCACCGGGGTCGCCTTCATCTGCATTGCAGATGACGTATTTGGGGCTGCCCTGGCTGGCGCGTGCGAACTGCCATTTGCGACCGGTGGGAAAACCCGCGCCACCGCGGCCGCGCAGGCCAGAATCCAGGACGGTTTGGATGACTTCTTCAGGAGTCATGTCCGAGATGGATCGGGCAAGGGCCATGTAGCCATCCACGGCGATGTAATCCTCAATATTGTAGGGGTCGATTACGCCGCAATTGCGCAGCACAACGCGCACTTCTTTAGGCTTGGGAGGGCCGAGTTCGTCGTCGGATTTGGGGATTTGCTTGACAACGAATTTGTCGACCACGCGGCCTTTGAGGAAGTGTTCCTTGACCAGGAAATGAATATCTTCCGGGGCCAGTTTTGCGTAATGAACGCCTTCGGGGTAGACCATAATGTCTGGTCCGTAGATTTCCGGATCACCGATGCGTGAAGTTTCGAGTACCTGTACTTCATCGATTAAACCCTGGGCGACAAGCTCATCATTCAGCGCGTCAATGATTTCATAAGCGCCTTTGGCTTGACTGAGCGGGTCAATGGATACCAGTATATGCGAACGAAAAAAAGTCATAATCTACTATCTTCCAAAACAAAAGTTTTGGATAGCTCCTTATTCTATTGAATTTCTATTACGTATTCTTTGACAATATTCCCGTCAATCACATGTTCTTTCATGATTTTGCGGGCGACTTCGGCAGTTACCTTTCCGTAGGAAATGCCGGGTTCATCATCGACGATGACTTGCACGATCGGTTCCCATGAATCCATGCCGATATTGCTGGTTTGACGGACGGCAATGTCCTGCAAGTCTTCCTTGGCAATAAAATCCAGAATGGCTTTCAGGGTTTCGCGCGCGCCGGCAACGATGCCAACGGTGCCCATTCCAATAACGATCTGGATTCTGCTGGCTGTATTTTTGGCTTCCTGTTTTTTCAAAGCTTCTTCACGGACACGTTTCAAATCTGCGAGGGACTTGACTTTACTCATTTTTTTCTCCCGTATAAAAGTTGAACAATTGAATGGTTCAGTTTGATGTCCTGTGGTTCTCAGGCGATTGCTGCTTGCGCATTTTCAATGCCGGATGCTATATAGTCATTCAAAAAGCCGAGGACACCAGGGTCTGTTAAGGAAATACCTTCCAATTCTTTTTTGATGGGCGCATCATCAAATTCGAAGATGTTCCCATTGACACCATACTTTAACACCCAATGCACATCCGGATAGCCAATTAACAGGCTGATCAGTGTGCTTTTCAGGTCTCCGAGGGGCATGCGGTCAATATGGCTGTTTTGAAATCTTGCGGTGACAAGCGTGCCCACTCCCGGTGTGGATTGAATATCAAATGATCCGCAGCAGGATTCTGCTGCGGCCTTGAAAAGCGGGATGCCCAGTCCAACCTTGCGGGTGGTACGGCTGGTAACGAAAGGATCTGTGATCCGGATCAGCCGTTCGGCATTCATGCCTTTGCCGTCGTCTTTGATACTCATTTGTAAAAGATCTTGTTCTGTATCCAATAATACTGTGATGGTAATGTTTTTAGCATTGGCTGCCACGCTATTTTCGGCAATATCCAAAAGATGAAGTGCCAATTCTTTCAACGCTGCAGATCTCCTTACTCGGTGATCGAAGAGAGAATCTTGGGTAATTTGTTTGGCGCTACCTGCCCGAATATTTCATCGTCTACCACAACGACCGGGGCCTGACTGCAAACGCCCACACAGCGGCAAAGTTCAATGGTGACTTTGCCGTCCGGGGTGGTTTCGCCAGGCTCAATGCCCAGCACCTGTTTAACTTTGTCAATCAGTTGGGGGGTGCCGCCGACATAGCAGGCAGTGCCCATGCAGAATTTGACTGTATGTTCGCCGCGGGGGGTAGTGGTGAAAAAAGAGTAGAAGGATACCACGCCATGTACGACGCTGACAGGAATGCGCAGTTCTTTGGCAACATAGGTTTGCATAGGTTCAGACACAAAGCCGATCTGGCTTTGGAGTTCGTTGAGGATGATCATGGTTGAACCGGCAGTATCTTTGTTGTCTGCGATAATCTGGTCAATAAGTTTGACTTGTTCCGGGTTTTCCAGCGGTTTTTTTTCGTTGAGGTTTGCTGACATAATTTTCCTTGTGGCTCCAATATTTGTCGTATTAAACTGCGCCTCCATTCTAACACGACTTGTGAAAAAATGCACGAATTAATCGGCACGATGTGAAGCATTCAGACAAATTGTTTATATCTTGCCGGGTTATATGGGGTGAGGGAATGCTAGGCGGCAGGTAAATTTTCCAAAGAGCGTCCGTCCAGGTTTTTCAGAGCCAGGCGGATTTCTGCGATGGTAGGCGCGGCGATGTGGAGCAGGGTGACGCCCAAAAAATCGGCAAGGAAATGAACGTCGCCATTTTGGATGAGGGCATATTCTTGGATACCGGGGTATTTCTGAACAGCTTCCTTCAGGGAAATGTGCCGGGAAACTTCGAGAGCATCAATGGTCATGTCATCGGGGAGCATGCCGAGATGGGAAAACAAGCCAAAGGCTTTGCGGTTGATGTGTGCTGGAATGAACAGGCCGTCCAGACCGGCTACGATTCGTTGAGCTTCCTTGAGGCTGATATTTGCGGAAAGGATGAGGAGCTGCTCCTCGCGGCGGATAAAGTCCCCAGTTTCGTCGACCATAAACTGCTCGCCAAAGAAATCCGGTTTGTTTTTGATGGGCGGCAGTTTGGTATTGATATAGGCTTGAAACGCCTCAATTTGTTCCAGGGTGTCAAACAGGCACAGGCTGTGAACGTCTTCTTCGGTTTGCAATTCCATGCCAGGCAGGACGATGAGGGGGGTGTTTTGGGCTGCTTTTTGTACGGCGGCAATATTGGCGCTGGCGTTGTGGTCGGTGATGGCGATCAGGTCAATGTTTCTGCTCAGGGCTTCCTGGACAATTAACGGGGGAATCATTTCCACCCCGGCACAGGGGGAAAGCACTGTGTGTACGTGAAGGTCAGCCCGGTAGGTTTTCATCAGGGAGCTTTATTCATGGGGCCAGGGTTCGTCAAACCGGGGTTATGCTGCTTTGATGCCCATTTCCCATAATTTTCCAACGATGTGGTAGGTGGGATCAGGGGTGGTAAGCAGGGTGATGTTTTCTTGGTTCGCCTTGGCGATGGTGGCTTCGTCGGGCTGGGCATCCTCGGTGATGATTACAGCAGCCATGCCGACCAATGCTGCCACGGCGACAATGTTGGCATGGGCTTGCAGGGTTACCCAGATGCCATTTTCACCGGCACCGGCCATCACACAGCTTAACAGGTCAGAAGCATACCCGTTGGAGGGGGTGATTGCGGCGAAATGCCTGGAGCGGGTGACGAGGGTCAAGTCAAGTTCCTGAATGATTTCTTCAAGATTCATGGGGACTGTCTCCATTTGTTTGATTATTCTTTGCCGACAATTTTTGTCTTATCCAGGTGGATGCGCATTTTCAAAAGCGTGCCGTTTTCCAGACTGGGTTTAATGATCATTTCGTCTACACAGCGGGAGATATTTACCAGCCCCATGCCGGCGCCAAAGCCAAGCTCGCGCACTTTCTCGCTGGCAGTGGAAAAGCCAGGTTTGAGGGCTTTGTCGATATCTTCAATGCCGGGGCCGTCATCTACCACACGGATAGAAATTGTGTACGGTTCGATTTCCACACGGATCACACCGCCGTTGGTGGTGTGGATGATGAGGTTCATTTCGGCTTCATAGACGGCGATGCTGCAACGCCGGGCGAGCTGCGGGGTGGCACCAAGGCGCAGCAATGCTTTTTTGATATTGCTGGAGGCTGCGCCGCCATTGGTAAAGTCGCCTTGCTTGATGTTATACCGCAGGATGAGGCTGCTGCGGTCCGATTCGATATCTTGGAAAAGATGGCTGGCGCGGTATTTGCGCAGCTCTTCGCTGGCATAATCCTGCTGAAGAGCTTTCAGCAAACCGCGGCTGACGTCGCCTTTGGTGAGGATGCCGGCCAGTTTTCCCTCTTTGTCCACAACAGGCAAGCGTCCGATACCGGTATTGACAAAAACTTTTAAAGCTTCTACCACCGGGTCAGTGGAACGTACGGTGATGACATCGGGGGTCATATATTTGCTGGCCGGGGCATCCACATCCTGGGTATAGAGGGCATGGATCAGATCTTCCATACTCAACACGCCGATCAATTCTCCGTTTTTGGTGACAGGGGCGCCGGAGATGCGTTTTTCACGGGAAATCTCGAGGACTTGCTCCATAGGCATGTTTGCATCAAAGGTGATGATATTATGGGTCATCACCTCGTCAACAATAAGCTCATATCCGAGTTCTTCAACGCGGGTGATATATTTGGCTGTATTGTCGTTGATGATCTGGCGTTTGTCAAAACCGGCAGGCGTCATCATTTAACTCAGTTCGTGTCGTTGGTGCTGCCGCAAACGATTTCTTCCAGGCTGGGAAGGTTGAGACAGTTCAGTCTGCCGCACAGGGCATACATGCCAAGCTGGGAAGTGATTAAGGGAATTCCCTCTTCTTCTGCCAACGTAATCGTGCTTTCATCGGGGTTTTTGCCGCGCACGAAGACGATGGCAACCACATCAGCCATGTGCGCAGTTCGGACGACTTGTGGATTACATAAACCAGTAAGTAAGACCGCTTCCGGTTCAACGGAAGCGAGGACATCACTCATTAAATCTGCGGCAAAAGCACCTTTGATTTCTTTGGTGAGGTCTGCTTCTTTGGTAATTAATCTGCCATCAATGGCCGCAATTAGTTCTTGAATATTCATCATATACCTGCCAGGTTATCCTTGTTATGAGTGCATAAAATATATCACATTATGTAGAAAAACTTGCCGGAGGTTCCTTCCGATCTAACAAATCAGCATTCTATGTTAAAATGCAGTGGGAAACCAAAAAACTTAACAAGCAATTCATTGCCTGAATTGTATCTCAAAATGATCATGGAAAGCAAAGTTTTATGAAATCAATTATCAAAACGGTTAAAGGGACGCGGGAATTTTATCCTGAAGAAATGGCGGTACGCAACTGGTTGTATGAACAATTACAAGCGGTGTCTAATTCATTTGGGTATCAGGAATATGACGGGCCTTTTCTGGAGACGATCGATCTGTATGCGGCCAAGTCTGGTGAAGAACTGGTTAAGAAGCAATCTTTTGTGTTTGAAGACCGGGGCGGCGATGAGGTTACCCTGCGTCCGGAGCTGACGCCCAGCCTGGCGCGGATGGTGGCACAAAAACAGCGCGAGTTGACTTATCCGTTGCGCTGGTGGTCTTTTGGCCCATTCTGGCGCTACGAGAACCCGCAAAAAGGCCGCACGCGCGAATTTTTCCAGTGGAATGCAGATTTGATCGGTGCTGACAGCCCGGAAGCAGATGCTGAAGTGGTGGCAATTTGTGTGAATTTCTTTAAGCGGGTTGGTTTAACCCCCGATCAGGTAGAGATCGTGGTCAATGACCGCCAGTTGGTGGATGCTGAACTGGACAAGATCGGGATTGACCAGAAGCTTAAGGCAGTGGTGATCCGTCTGGTTGACCGGCGTGACAAGATGCCAGCCAGGGCCTGGGATGAATTTGCCCTTAAATCAGGGTTGACCCAGGCACAGCTTGATGGGTTGAAGATGATGCTGTCTAATCATGATTTATGGAAGCATTCCGAAAATCTGACCCGTTTTTTTGCTGCGCTGGTCTGGATGGAAGTCGATGGGTATGTGAATTTTGATCCGCAGGTCATCCGCGGGCTGGATTATTACACCGGGATCGTTTTTGAAGCCCGGGACCGTGACAAGGAAGGCCGGGCCATCCTCGGCGGTGGTCATTATGGCAATCTGGTCGGGGATGTCGGTGGTGATGCGCTGCCTGGTGTGGGTTTTGCAATGGGGGATGTGATGATGACGCTGGTATTGGAGAAGTACGGCTGCATTCCATCCCTGGCAAAGTCGCCCGTGCAGGTGCTGGTTACAGTGTTTGACGAAGAAGGCATGGCAAAAGCTTTTGCTTTGGCACAGGAATTGCGTGATGGGGGGGTTCGTGCTGCGAGTTATCTTGAATTTGCCAAATTATCCAAGCAGTTTAAGTATGCTGACCGAATTGGCGCGAGGTTTGCTGCCATTGTTGGCCCCGATGAAGCAGCGCAGGGACTGGTGACAATCAAGGATATGCAAACGCGTTCTCAGGTGACTGTGCCGGAGGGTAAAATGGTGCAACAATTGAAGGAAATGCTTGCGGAACAATCGCCCGTGTGATAGAATTTGGTCTCGATATGGTGGCTGTAGCTCAATGGCAGAGCTCCGCACTGTGGATGCGGTGGTTGTGGGTTCGACCCCCATCAGCCACCCCATATGAAAATCAGACCTGCGTTTTGCGGGTCTTTTTTTGTTAGGAGGATCGATTGGTTGATCCATAAAAATGGGTATTTGCATTTGTTGATCGTGTGAATTCAGCCAGCGTATCATCATCCTGTTCAGGCTTCTTATGATAAAATTGATTTATCAATGAAAACTACCCAAAATTAAGAAATATTACAAAACAATCTTAATAAAAAA
>Ga0334887_1003876_pt1 | contig 14226 bp, 14 predicted proteins | sample GraSluR1_MG_10_FD_207217 | JGI IMG/M metagenome (GOLD analysis project Ga0334887, IMG submission 207217) | Sludge microbial communities from methane-producing bioreactor in Wageningen University, Netherlands - Granular Sludge_18_07-R1 | ecosystem: Engineered > Bioreactor > Anaerobic >...
GCCGGCCGCGCACCACCGCCGAGCCGAACATACTCGCCGCCGTCACAGTCGCGCCCGCCGCCAGCAGGTTCGTGCCGCAGTTGGGATGAATGGCAAGCCCGCGCTCGCCCGCCTGCAGGCGCAGCAACGCATCGCCCACGGCGTGCTGCAACTCCTCGGTCGTCGCCTCCCCAACGATCGTAAAGCCCAGCGGATCGCTGTATCCGCCAAAGCGCCGGTTGGGAAGGCGCGCCGCCAACAGATGCAGCGTCGCATGTTCGATGGCGTGGTGCTGGCGCGTCCGCCGCACCACGCCCGACAGGCCGTTCAGCATCCGCCCTAGCCTTGAATCAGAGTCTTGGCCTTGGCGACCGCCGCTTCCGGCGTCAGGCCGAACTCGGCATACACACGCTTGTACGGCGCGCTGGCGCCGAAGCGGTCGATGCCCATCACCGCGCCCTTGCGCGGGTCATTGCCGACCCAGCGCTCCCAGCCGAAGGTGACGCCCGCCTCGATGGCAAGCTTGGGCGCATCCGGCGGCAGCACCTCGGCGCGGTAAGCGGCATCCTGCGCGGCAAACAACTCCCACGAAGCCAGGTTCACTACGCGCACGCCGATTCCTTCTTCGGCAAGCTGCTTGGCCGCGTTGAATGCAATTTCCACCTCGCTGCCGGTGGCGATCAGGACCACCTGCACGCCGTCCGGCGCGGCCTCATACATTACATAACCGCCGCGGGCCACCCCTTCGGCGCCGCCCACGCCCTCAGCCGTGCGGTCGTAGACGGGCAGGTTCTGTCGCGTCAGCGCCAGCACGGTCGGGCCGCTGTTGGTGAGCGCTATCTTCCACGCCACGGACACCTCGTTGGCGTCCGCCGGCCGGATCACCGTCATGTTGGGAATGGCGCGCAGCGAGGCCAGATGTTCGATGGGCTGGTGCGTAGGCCCGTCCTCGCCCAGGCCGATGCTGTCGTGCGTCAGCACATAGACGACCGGCACGCCCATCAGCGCCGAGAGGCGCATGCTGCCGCGCATGTAATCGCTGAAGACCAAGAAGGTGCCGCCGTAGGGGATCACCCCGCCGTGCAGCGCCATGCCGTTGAGAATGCCCGCCATGCCGTGCTCGCGCACGCCGAAATGCATGTTGCGCCCGCCGTACTCGCCCGCTTGGAAGGCCGGCACGCCGCTGATCATCGTCTTGGTGCTGCCCGCCAGGTCGGCGCTGCCGCCCATCAGGTTCGTGACTGTCTTGGCCAGGGCGTTGATGACCGTCCCGCTGGCATTGCGCGTCGCCACCGGCTTGCCTGCCGGGAAGACGGGCAGGGACTCTTCCCAACCGGCAGGCAGCTCGCCGTCCAGGTAGCGCTGCAATTCCGCCGCCTCAGCCGGATACTCCTTGCGGTAGCCTTCCCACAGCTTGGCGTAGTCGGCCTCCAGCGCCTTGCCCCGCTCGACCGCCTGGCGGAAATGGGCCAGCACGTCGTCGGGAATATAGAAGCGCGGCTCCAACGGCCACCCAAGATATTCCTTGGTCAATTCCAACTCGTCTTCGCCCAGCGGCTCGCCGTGAACGCCCGCGGTGCCCGCCTTGTTGGGGCTGCCGTAGCCGATCACGCTGCGACAGCCGATGATGCTGGGGCGCGGGTCGGCCTGCGCCGCCGCAATCGCCTGCACCACCGCTTCCGTGTCCATCCCGTCGATGCGCTGCACATGCCATCCGTAGGCCTCGAAACGCTTGGCCCAATCCTCCGTATAGGCCAGATCGGTGCCGCCCTCGATGGTGATGTGGTTGTCGTCGTAGAGATAGATCAGGTTGTCCAGCTTTAGATGGCCGGCCAGGCTCGCCGCCTCGCTGGAGATGCCCTCCATCAGACAGCCGTCACCGGCAATAGCGTAAATATGGTGATCCATCATGGCGTAGCCGGGCTTGTTGAAGCGCGCGGCCAGCCACTTGGCCGCGATCGCCATGCCGACGCCATTGGCGAAGCCTTGACCCAGGGGGCCGGTGGTTGTCTCGATGCCCGGTGCATGCCCGTATTCCGGATGCCCCGCCGTCATACTGTCCCACTGCCGGAAATTGCGCAGCTCGTCCAGCGGCAGGTCAAAGCCCGTCAGGTGTAGCAACGCATAAAGTAGCATGGAGCCGTGTCCTGCACTCAACACAAACCGATCGCGGTTGGGCCAGGCCGGGTTAGTCGGGCTATAGCGCATCACACGCGTCCACAGCGCAAACGCTGCGGCAGCCATGCCCATCGGCATGCCGGGATGCCCGGACTTCGCCTGCTGTACGCCGTCCGCGGCCAGCATCCGTATCGTGTTGATGGCCCTCGCCTCGAACGCAGGGTCCAGTGGTTGCTCTGTCAATGCTGGTGCCGAGTTCATGATTTTATCCCCGTTGTCTGGTCTTGAGTCGAATGAAGCCGCCGCAATAGACGGCTATAGCAGCATATGGACTGCCGTCCATTTTCCCCTCTATCGATGCCCTTGTCAATTTATTGGGCGTATTTCCCCGCCGAGGCCCAGACAGCCGGCGGCAAAACCGGATACACGGCTCTCCCGCCGCGCATGGTTCCTTACGCCGCAGGATTTGGTGATCTTTCGCCCGTGCAGTACGATTAGATGTTGCGCGCAGGGCGAAACAAGCGCCTATAGCGCACGTTCGTTCGTCAGCAAGCCTTAAGCAGCGGCGCGAGGGTCCCCCTCCTGGCGCTGCCCGGAGTGACCGTGAATCTCGTTTCCGCCAATCGAACTCTGACCGCGCTGCGCCAAGCCGGAAGCAGGCGCGCCCAACTCCTCGGCGGCGCCGGCATCCTGGCGGGCATGGGCGCCGGCCTGGCCTCTTACGCATATTTCCGCGAGCCGCTGCGCGTCAGCCTAGACAAGCTAACCATCCGCCTGCCCAATGCACAGCGCCATCTGCCTGCCGCGGGCCTGCGCATCCTGCACCTCACCGACACCCACTTCCGCGGGTTGCACTGGCGCGAGAAGGCCAAAATCGACGCCATCCGTTGCGCCTGCGCCAACCTGGATTACGACCTACTGGTGCACACCGGCGATTTTCTTCACGACGACGGCGGATTGGGCAACGTCCTCGACCTGCTCGACGCCCTGCCCGCGCCGCGGCTGGGCGCTTTCGCCGTCTTCGGCAACCACGACTACACGACCTACAGCGCCAATCAACTCCTCAACCGCAGTTGGGCCGCCTTTTGCGCCTTAGAAAACGGCAACCGTCCGCGCGGCAAAGCAGCCCCCTGGCAAGAAGCCGCCCGCCTTGTACGCTTCGGCCGCTTCCTGGCAAATATGCCGTTCGACCTCAAACGAACCGGCCAAAACGACGTCGCACGTCTGGAAGACGAGCTCGTCGCGCGCAACTTTCAAATTCTGCACAACCGCGCCGTTCGCCTAGCCCATAAGCTCGGCGAGGGCGACGGGGTAGACCTCTTCATCGCCGGCGTAGACGATTTCACCGAGGGGCTGCCCGACCTCGGCAAGGCTCTGGCGGAAGTGCCGCCCGCCGCGCCGACGCTGCTCCTCAGCCACAACCCCGACATCCTGAGCGAGCCGGCCGTCAGTCGCGCCGACCTGGTCCTCTCCGGCCATACGCACGGCGGCCAGATCGTCCTGCCCTGGTATGGGCCGGCGCACACCCACACTGAACACCTGGCGCGCCACGAAGCGTCGGGCTACCTGCGTCGCGGCCGCACGCAGGTCTTCATCTCGCGCGGCGTCGGCGAGGGCATCCCGCTGCGCTTTGGCGCCTCTCCCCAGATCGCATTGCTGACATTGCTGCCGGAATAACCGCCCCGCGCTAGCCTAACTAACCGCACAGCCTCCAAGCGCGAAAATGCATATCCGCCCGCCGTGCGTGCGCGATCTCGGCGCGAGTTTGTATCCTTCTCTACGGCAAACGCCTGTACAGCCGTGTACAATAGCCAACCGTAAGCACGTAAGCAATTCGGCTAAAAAATGCGCTTCAAAATTCTCGAAACAGCATCAAGGAGGGAACAAATGGCTTTTACGCTTCCGAATCTACCGTATCCGGCCAACGCTCTTGAGCCGACGATCGACGCGCGCACGATGGAAATCCATCACGACAAACATCATGCCGCCTACATGAACAATCTGAACAACGCCATTGCCGGCACAGATCTCGAAGGCAAGGACATCGTTTGGATCCTATCCAACATAGACAAGGCGCCCGCCAACATCAAGACCGCAGTGCAGAACAACGGCGGCGGCTACGCCAACCACAACCTGTTCTGGACGATCATGAGCGGCAACGGCGGCGGCAAGCCGTCCGGCGATCTGGCTACAGCCATCGACAGCGCCTTCGGCAGCTTCGACGCCTTCAAAGAAAAGTTCAGCAACGCCGCGGCCACCCGCTTCGGCAGCGGCTGGGCTTGGCTGGTCGTTAAGAGCGACGGCAGCCTCGACGTCTACAGCACCGCCAATCAGGATAGCCCCTACATGCAGGGCGACACCCCCATCCTTGGGCTGGATGTCTGGGAGCACGCCTACTACCTGAACTACCAGAACCGCCGGCCGGACTACATCTCGGCCTGGTGGAACGTCGTCAACTGGGATGCTGTGAGCAAGAACTACGCCGCGGCGAAGTAAGCGCCTCGCCAACAGACCAATATCCCTATACCCTTGTGATCGCGAAGACCGGCGGGAATGTCCGCCGGTCTTCGCCTTGTTAGGTTGCAGTTGACAGCCGCTTCATGCGAGCAACGCGCGGTCAGCGTGCAGCCGCGGCGCCGCTCCGCGTCGCCTGCAACGATTCGCCGAACTTGAGCAGCGCCTTCTCCACCTTATCTGGCATGGTGCGTGTGCGTTGCTTCAAAAACTCGACGATACGCGGCGCCATTATGCCCTCGTGTGCAGCGCGCTGCAAGCTCTGCTGGCGAATCTGGTACACATAATGCGGGTAACTCGACCGCCACTCGGCAAAGCGCTCTACCCGGAAACGGTCGATCAGCGGCGTCCCATACGGCACAACCACGGTGAAATCTTCCTCCACTCCCAGCGGACGCCGCGGCACCTCATGCGGCTGCGGGACGTCTTCGCCCAGCCAGTGCGCACCCCACTGGCTCAAGGAGATGCCGTAATCGTCTCCGGCGGACGGCTCGGCAAGGTCCATCGCCTGCAGCCAGTGCAACGGCCCGCGCAACATAAAGCGCAGTAGCGCGCCTTCCACCGCATCCCACTGGTCGAACCCCTTGAGGAATTCCTGCGTATCCGTCCGGCGAATGTACCAGGTGTCGTAGTCGCCCGTAGGCCGCTGAAAATCCGGCTCTGTCGCCTTGAACGCGTCGATCACCTCGGACTGGCTGTACCACGCGCCGGGCTGCAGCGTCGCCAATATGCGCAGCACGGCCGCGCGCGTCTGTACGGGGTCGTTGCTCCAGTTGCCCGCCTTGGCGCATTCCAGCCCCGGTGTGCGGCACAGATCGTTCCAATCCGGCGAATCGCGCCAGGCTTCCCACAGCGTCACACGCTGCTCGGCCCGCGTTTGGTCCAAAAAGGCGTGCACGCGATTGCCGGTCAACTGCACGGATCCGTCATCGGCGCGGCGCAGCCACCCCAAACGGTTGGCAATATGCAACAGTAGCGCCAGCCGCACGTTGAGATCCGCCTCATCGGCGAAGGGCGTCTGCAAGCGCTGCACAAAGCGCTCGATATCCGCCGGGTCCGGCCCGGCCGCGGTCAGCCGCAGACGCTCTGTGTGCAAGAAGCCGATCAGCGTGCCCGCGTCCTCCAGGAAACCGTCATCGGCGGGCAGCACGCGGCCGGCAGGCGGCGGCGCGACAGGCCGCACGTTCAGGCCTTCCTCCGACGCAGGGTTGAAGGGATGCGGCAGCCACGGGCTGACGTCGTTGGGGATATAGACCGAAGCGTGCGCTTCCGGGCCTGCTCCACGGAATCCTGTGCCGATCAAGCCATAGTAATAGAGCAGTTCGGCCACGCTCTCCGGATAGAACCAGGGCGTTTCGCGCTCCAGGCGCGCCGGCCCCATGCGCCGGATGCCGCCGAACTCACGGCTGAACTGCGCCTCGGCCATCTCGCCGCCCTCGCGCAGCAGCGTCTCAATAGCCTGCTCCACCAGCGGATACGTCTCGGCCAGTTCGTCGTAGGTCATCTGCACCGACGTCGGCTCAGTGACCTGCGCCGCCAGCATCTCGATCTTCTGTTCCGGTGTATCGGCGCCTTCCAAAAAAGCCCCGCGCAGCTCCGCCATCACTTCCAACAACTGATCGGGATAGCCGCGCAACATCTGCACTGTCGTAGGCATGCGTTCAGATCACCGTCTCGCCGGAGCGCGCAACTACGCGCCTCCTGAAGTTCTGTTCCGCCACGAATTCATGGCACTCCTGAACCAAACCGCCGCCCGTTTCGTATTATCTTCGCGTGATCGACAAGACTGGCGGCCTCACTCTGCACCTGTTGCGCCGCAGCGGCATGTCCTTCGCATCCCGCAGGATCGCCGCTCAGTTGTCAGCGCGCCCGAATTTCGTTATACTTGTCTCACTTTGGTTGTTCAACAAGGAGTTCTCGCATGAACGGCAATTCAACCTATCGCGCCGGCAAGCCCAACGGCGGCTTCTTCGGGCTGATTCGCGACGTGGGCGTGGCCTGGCGTCTGTTGTGGGATCCGGCCGTGCCTGGGCTCCTGAAGCTCGTGCTGCCGATCTTGGCCCTCGTCTATTGGTTTTCGCCGCTAGACCTGATGCCCGGCTTGCCGTTTGACGATATCGCCATTCTGCTATTGGCCGCACGCATGCTCGTATCGCTCGCCCCTGACGACAGCGTTCGCAACGCCTACGCCGGCCGCAACGCGTCTACAGCGCCGCCAAACCGTCCGGCCGACGATGACGGCGATGTCATCGACACGACCTGGCGCATCGTCGACGACTAGCCTTTTCCCGGTACAGCCACATGACCGATGGCGCTCCGCAGCCCTCTAGCCCCCACGAAAGACTCTTCTCATCCGAAGAGGTGGCCGGCCATCTCAATCTTTCGGCGGACGCATTGCAGCGGATGAGCGCACGCTTCTCCCGCTACCTCAGTTCCCACGCATCGCAGGAAGCCCCTGCCTACACCAACGCGGATATCGCCGCGCTCGTCGCCGTGCAGAAACTGCTGGCCCAGGGCTACAACGACGACCAGGTCAACCGCTACCTCACCCCGTTACGCATGGAGGATAGCGCACACGCCGCGCCCGCTCTGGCCCACACAGCCAACGGGCAAGACGCCCCGACCGCCGGTGATTCCTTTTTGCCGGTTCTGAGCGAAATCCTCAACACCATCGTCAGCAACCAAGAAGCGTTGCTCAACGCCCAGGCCACGCTGCGCGAAATGGCGAACGTCGTAGTCCAGGACAATTTTAATCTGAAGGACGACAATCGCAAACTGCGCGAGCGAATGCTGGAGTTGGAGCGCGTCCTGGCCGAATACCAGCGCCGCGAAGAAACGCGCAAAGAGCGGCTGGAAAGCCGTCTGCGCGCTGTAGAAGGCACGGTCGGCGCGTTGCAACAGCAACTCGCACAGCTTGTACAACTCTACCGCACCCAGAGCAAGCGCGGCGGCTGGTTCGGCTAGTCCCCGTCCGGCATGGCGCTGAGCAGAATCGTATCCTTCGTACTCGAGAACGTCTCCGCGATCAACGGCTCGCCCACTAGGTCATACTCCATGGCGCCGGTGATCACCACTTCCAGCATCTCGCCCGCGGGCAGCCCTTCCCAGCCTGGGATCAGCACTAGGCCGTCCACCTCCGGCGCATCGCGATAGCTGCGTCCCAGCAACAGGGGCGCGCCGCTTCCGGCGACCTCGCCCACGCCCTCCGCCAGCACCTCAAGCCGTCGCCCGGTCTGTTGCTGGTTCTTGCGCAGCGAAATGGGCTGCTGCAGTTCCATCAGCCGGGCGTACCGCTCCTCTTTCACCTCATCCGGAACCTGGTCCGGCAACGCGGCGGCCGGCGTACCCGGCTCGGCGCTGAAGGTGAACGCGCCGACCTTATCGAACTCGATAGCCTGCACAAAATCCAGCAGACCCTGAAATTCCTCCTCGGTCTCTCCCGGATAGCCGGCGATGAAGGTCGTGCGCAGCGCGATATCCGGCATAGCGGCGCGCAGCTTTTCGATGTGGTCGAAGACCATCTCGACGCGGCTGGGCCGGTGCATACGGCGCAGCGTGCGCGGGTCGCCATGTTGTAGCGGCATGTCCAGGTAGGGGACGATCTTGGGTTGGCTCGCCATCACCTCCACCAGGGCATCGCTCACATGCCCTGGATAGGCGTACATCAGGCGCACCCAGCGCAGCGTGTCCGGCGTGCGCTCGCAGATAGCGGAGAGCAGGCGCGGCAGGCTGTCGGGTTCGCCCTGATCGCGGCCGTAATCGGTCGTATCCTGCGCCACCACCACCAGTTCCTTGGCGCCCGCCGCCACGAGGTCGAGCGCCTCGTCCACAATGGCCTCGAGCGGGCGGCTGCGCAGCTTGCCCTTGAAGGTGGGGATCGTGCAGAACGCGCATGGGGCGTTGCAGCCGTCGGAGATCTTCAGATAGGCGCTGCCGCCGGTCACGGTCGAGCGCGGCGTCGCCGTGTCGAAGGCCTGGCTCGGGTCGCCGAGCAGCGCCGGGACCGCACGCTTGCCTTCGCCCAGCATGTCGTATTGCGCCAGTTTGCGCGCCTGGCGCCCGCCGCGCACATGCTGCAAAAGCTCCAGCACGTCCATCCAGCGCCGCGTCCCCAGCAGCCCGTCAACCTTCGGCACGCGGCGCAGCACGTCCTCGCCGCTGCGCTGCACCAAGCACCCCGCCGCGATCAGCAGTTGGTTACGGCGTTTGCGCCGCCCCAGTTCGCGCAGCACACCCAGAGATTCCTCCTTGGCCGCCTCTAGGAAGCCGCATGTGTTCACAATGAGTACATCAGCCTTGTCCGCCGATGCGCTGCCGGCGTAGCCGGCCTGGCGTAACAGCGACTCCATGCCGTCGCTGTCCACCTGGTTTTTGGGACACCCCAAGGTAATGAGGTGATACTTCAAAGCCATAGGCTCCTCACGCCTCTCCAAACCGCTCATCCTGCGCCCAAAGTTCAAGCGCGGAGATCATATCCGCGAAGCGCCGCTCCGCCAAACGGCGGGCAGGCGCGGTATTCATGCTTGTCACGGAGCGGGACAGCACCGTCTGTGTGTACTCGGCGATGTCGCGCCGCCGCTCGGCTAGGGTTCTGCCCTGAACAAAGGGCGCGCTCAGGCTATAGGCCACCGCCTCTAACCCCAGTTTCGACAGCTTATCCGCATCCCACAACACCGCGGCTTCCAGCGGCTCCAGAGGCGGCGCGCCTTCCGGGCGGAACAGCCCGGCGTGTTGGCGAATAGCCTCGACCACTAGCGGCGCCTTGGCCGCGGGGAAGTCGCTGTGCGCCAACACAGCCGCGGCTGCCACAGCGCCGGCCTGCCCGTGATCGGGCTCCCCCTTGCGGATGTCGTGCAGCCAGGCCGCCGCCTCCGCCGCCTCCGGGTCGGCGTCCGTCTCGACTGCCAACCATAGAGCAAGCTGCACCACGCGCTGCACATGCTCCCAGCGATAATTGAACGGCGCATCTGCGCCGTCCTCGATCTGCCATGCGATTTGCGCCTCGCGTTTGGCCTGGAAGGCCGCCTCCTGGCGGCATAACTCGCGCCAAGCATTCGCTCCCTGTGCTTGCACCATCGCCTCAGCGCCTCCTTCCTGGTTCAAGTTCAAGCAGGCGGAACGGATAGACATTGATCACCTCCGTCTCCTCGAACTGCGTAACGGTGGTGACATCGCGGCGGTACAGATGGATGTGCCCGTGCAACAAATAGCGCGGCTTGAACCAGCGCATAAAGGTGAGAAAGCTGCGAAAGCCCTGGTGCGGCAGGTCCGGCATATCGTGAATGCCAAACGGGGGCGAATGCGCCACCAGCGCGTCGAGCCAGCGGCCATGGCGCAGCCGGTTGCGCATCAGCGCAGGCGCCAGCCGCAGAATGTTCGCCATCATCTCGTTCTCGGTATATTGAAACCGCGGCGCGTCATTATAGCGGATCGACCCTTCCAGCCCGGCCAGCAGCAGAGAATCTTCGCGCACCGTGCGCATGTGCAGGTTGACTGCGCCCTGCGGCGCACTCTTCTGCTGCCAGTCGCCGCCCGAATACTCGATCTCGCGGCCGTGATTGCCAAACACGTAGTAGCAATTCTTATTGATCATGCTGACTACGTATTCAATATAGTAAAAGGGCAGGTCGCCGCAACTTAATATGAGGTCGACCTCGCCAACACGCCGGCCAATGCCCGCGCTGTAGATAATGGGTTCGACTTTGTCCGAAATCGCCAGAACGCGCATAGGGCGGAATTGTAACACTCCTATGAGATGTGGTCAAGGCGCAGCACAAAAAATTGGCGACTATGCCCGTATAGAAACCGCTAAGTTGTTGCAACCTTTTGGCGCTGCCTGCGTACTGATTGTTACAAGCGGTAAAGCCATGCAGCCCGAACGGATGAGATCGCCCGCATCCGCTGGCTGCAGAACGATTTGAGGAAATTGGAGAAAAACCGATGAATACTGACGATCTGAAAGACGATATGAAACAAGAGGATTGGGAACGCCCCGGTTCGCCCGAGACGCCCGGCGACGCCCCGCAGGAAAACGTTAGGGCCGCAGGACGCGCCGTCGACACGGCACGCGAACAGGCAGGCGAGGCGGCAGACGCCCTGCGCCGCGGCGAGTTCATGCGCGAGGCCGCCGTCGACCCGGAAGCCTCCAGCGACGACCGGCTCATCGCCCTGCTTTCCTACATCACGCAGATTCTCATCCCGGCCGTCATGCCCATCATCGTGCTGCTCAGCGCCAGCAGCAAGCAGCGGCCCTTCCAGCGCTACCACGCGGTGCAAAGCTTGGCCCTCACCATCGTGTTCGTGGGCCTGGGAATTGCCCTCGTCATCGGGACCGGCATTCTCCAGATCGTGCCGGTTATCGGCTGGCTGGTCGGCCTGGCGATGGTCTGTCTCGCCCCCATCGGCTACCTCATGGCCGTGGTCGCCCTTCTCTACTACGGCTACCAGGCCTACCAGGGCAAACGGTTCGCCATTCCCGGCCTGACCTCCTTCCTACGCGACCAGGGCTGGCTGTAACAAGCCCTCCTCATCCTTCACCACGCCGAACCGGGCGGGACAGCCGCGATAGCTGCTCCGCCCGGTTTTTGTTTTTCATGAAACCACCTCCCATTTCCCTAACATCACATCCTATTTTCACATTAATCTCATTCTATTTTTTTGATTTCCTAAACTCACTATTGACAATTCAAATACTCTGCGCTATTCTATTGCCAGATCGGCGCGCGCCGCTCGGAGTTCCGAATGCGCCCGCTCGGCTTGTCAAGCGCACACAGCCCGGCGGACGCCTAGTTGCAAGCACATGTATGGAGGCAGCCCTATGCTTTCCCTTCCACCCCGCAGCCCGTTCGACGGCGGCGAGATTGTCGTAACCCGCTTCTACTGTCCGGGCAGCGATGTGACCGTCGAAGGTCGCTTCGCCGTCGCCGTCCCTTTCCCCCAACTGAGCCAGGAGCAACTGCGCTTCGTCGAGATTTTTCTCAAATGCGAAGGCAAACTGAGTCGCATGGAGGGCGAACTCGGCCTCTCCTACCCTACCATCCGCAGCCGCCTTCACGAGATCATCCGGGCGCTGGGCTATGAGCCGGGCAAGGAGGAGGCCGCCTCCCAGGTAGATCGTCGCTCCGTTCTCGACGAACTGGACTCGGGCGCGATCACGTTTGAAGAGGCCATGCGCCGTTTGCGTGGAGAGAGTTAACCATGAACAACGAAGAACGGATTCCGATAGGTGAGGCGACTGTCCTCATCTTGCAGCATGTGGCAGGCCATGCCGACATCCGCGCCGGAGAAGATGGAGAAGAACGCGAGATCCGGGTGGTCGCCGGCGACGGATTGCAGATCGACGCCACCGGCGACGAGCTATCCCTGTCCTGTCAGGGGGCTTGCACGCTGACCATGCCGGCCAACCTAGACCTGCGCTGTGTCGCCATTCATGGCCACGCCCAGATCTACGGCATCGCCGGCGCTATCACCGGTGACGCAGTCGACGGCCGTTTGCTGCTGCGTCATACCGGCCCGGTCCAGTTGCGCGCCGTCGGGGGCGACCTGGACGCGGACGACGTGGCAGGCGACCTGATCGTAGACAAGGTCGGCGGCGATCTCCGCACCGTAGACGTTCGCGGAACGCTTGCGACCGACGCCGGCGGAGATATTATCGCCAACGGCATCGAAGGAGTCGTTCGGGCATCCGCCGGCGGAGACGCCCGCCTCACTTTCGCCTCGCTCACACAGGCCGAGCATTCGGTCCGCGCCGGCGGCGACATCGTTTGCCGGCTGCCCGCCGATGCGGACGTCGCCGCCCGTCTGCGTTGCGGCGGCCGCGTGCGCGTGTACGGGCAAATCGCGCTTCAACCGGAAGGCGCAGGCGCGGTTCGCTTTGTCCTGGGCGACGGAGCAGCAGCGCTCGACCTGAAGGCCGGCGGCGACATTCGCGTTGGCTTCCAGTACGCGCCGGGTGAAGAAATGAGCGACGACAGCGGCATCGGGCATGAGTTCGCACGGCAGATGGAACAAGCCGCCCAGCAGATCGCCGGCCAACTGGAGGGCCAACTCGTCGCGCTGGCCCGCCAACTCGAAGCCAAACTCACCGAGTCCGGCGCAGGCGACGAGATTGCCGCGCGCGTCCAGGAGAAAGTGCAGGCAGCCATGCGCCGCGCCGAGAACAACATTGCCAATGCCCTGCGCCACGTCGAAAAACAAGCGCAACGGGCTGAAGAACGGGCGGCGCGCATGGAAGCTCGCCAAATGCGCGGACGTCCGGCCTGGCCCGAACCGCCTCCGCCGCCCCCGCGACCCGCGCCGATCAGCCCGGAACAGCGCATGAAGATCCTGCACATGCTCAACCAGGGCAAGATCACCGTCGAACAAGCCGAGCAACTGCTCTCCGCCCTGAGCGGCAAAGGAACGTCGACATGATGCAACCGATAGTGCGCCCTGCCGTACAGCCGATGGCGCGACCCGCCTTTGAGACGCCTCGCCCAGCAATCGCTCAAGAACATCCTGAAGGAGACTACGACATGCCTGCTAGCGAAGAACGCGCCATGATTCTACGCATGGTAGAGGAAGGAAAAATCAGCGCCGAAGAGGGCGCAAGACTCCTAGCCGCCTTGGGCGACGACGGGCAGACGGTTCCGCCGCGCAGCAATGCCCCCGCCGACGCCTCGTTCGACACGTCGACCGCACTGCGCATCCGCGTATCCGACGCCGTTACCGGCAAGCCCAAGGTCAACGTCAATGTCCCCGTAGGCCTGGTTCGCCTCGGCCTGCGTTTCGTCCCCAAATCGGCCAACATCGACGTCGAGAGGATCATGCACGCGCTCGACACCGGCATAAAAGGGCGGATCGTCGATGTGGTGGCGGAAGAAGAGGGCACGCATGTGGAGATCTACGTTGAATAGAACGCGCCCAGCCAAGACAACCTGGCCCGAATAGTCATTGCACGCCTTCCAGGGAGCTGCCCGCTTCCTGGAAGGTCTTGTTTCACCAGGACGCTTTTCTCTTACCCTTTCACCTCCAACCCAAATCAGCTAAATCGCCTCACCAGTGTATAATAGGGTTTATCACCCACTCGTTCTTTGTACGCACAGCCGAGACGGGCGAAACGTGCGCCAGTACAAAACAATCTGCCTGCCGAGGTGCAGCCGCATGTCGCAGTACTATCCGTGGATATGGATTGCCTTCGCCCTAATATTCTTTGCGGCGGAGATCTTCACTGTGGGCTTCGTGCTCTTCTGCTTTGGCATAGGCGCGGCTGCCGCCGCGGCTGTTGCCTTCCTGGGCGCAGGGCCGGCCTGGCAACTGGCCGTGTTCGGCTTCGTCTCCGTCATCGCCGTCTTCCTCTCGCGCCCGTTCGCCAACCGCATCAGCAACCCCAACACGCAGCAAGTCGGCATCGATCGCGTTTTAGGCCGCACCGGCGTGGTGCTTGAGACCATTGACCCCAATGCCGGAACCGGCGTCGTCCGCGTCCGCACCGAAACCTGGTCGGCCATCGCCACAGACGGCAAACCGATCCAGGCAGGCGAGCACATTGTCGTGCTGGCTGTAGAGGGGGCGCATCTGGTCGTGCGCCGCGAAGACTCCGGCGGCGTCGCATAATCTATACGGCGGCGCGGCTCG
>Ga0334887_1003883_pt1 | contig 14215 bp, 10 predicted proteins | sample GraSluR1_MG_10_FD_207217 | JGI IMG/M metagenome (GOLD analysis project Ga0334887, IMG submission 207217) | Sludge microbial communities from methane-producing bioreactor in Wageningen University, Netherlands - Granular Sludge_18_07-R1 | ecosystem: Engineered > Bioreactor > Anaerobic >...
CGGGCCGACGTCAGGACGGCAAGGCCGGGAACCCGCCGTTCGGCGGAGTCGACGGCGACCACCCTGTCCTGGGCCTGAAGATAGACGATCAGCCGGAGCGCCCCGGACCCCGAGCCGATAATCCGCTCCGGGGACGCCGGGACGGCGACGGACCGGCCAAGGCTGTCGATCACGGTGATCTCGCCGGCACATGCCGGGATGGCGATGGAGAGGAAAACAAAGACGTACAGGAAGCACGTGCGGAACCGATTCATGAAAGCCCACTCCTTTTCTGATGATGAACCTGGACGGCCATATGGTAGCACGAAACTATAATTTTGTGCCATTCCGTTTGTTGATGTGTGACCAGTGGTTTTGTTCTCAAGAGAAGGAATGAAAGAGGAGCCGAAATTTTTCTGTCCGGCGGTAAAGGGCATATTGTTCATATTGATTATTATTGGTAATGCCGTTTTGTCCTATGATAAGTTATATTCTGACCGTTCTTGCTCATGATACCCGAAAAAAAAGTCGAAAAGAAAAGTAATGGAATATTTAAACTTATTTTTTGAAAGAGGTGTTTGTCGATGAAGGAAAGAGCCGCAGAATGACCCTCATGATGAAGCTCGGCGGAGGCACCGCCCTGCTGGTAGTCCTCGTTACCGTGCTTTGTGTCGGAGCCGCCGTGATGATTTTTACCGGGTTTCTCGAGAACGATGCCAGGCAGAAGGCGGAGCTGGCCGTTGACGGGCTGGAAAACATTCTGACCTCCAAGAAGGACGAGACACGGGCAGTGACCCTCTTCCTGGCCCGGTACGGCAGCATCGCCGGGGACGTGGTCAGCGGGGACACGGCGGCGCTCATCGAAAAGCTCACCCCCATGTGGAAGGAGACCGACCTCGACTTCGTGACGGTCCTTGACGCCAGGGGAAATGTCCTTGCCCGCCTCCATGAGCCGGACAAGAAGGGGGACTCTCTTGCGAACCAGGCGAACGTCCGGGGAGCCCTGGCAGGGCAGGTGACCACCGTCGTCGAGCCCGGTACCCAGATTCCTCTTTCGGCCCGTACCGGGGTGCCCGTGAAGGACGCTTCAGGGAAGGTCGTCGGCGTTGTGTCCGCCGGGCTCTCCTTCTCCCGGGAGGCCTTCGTCGACCAGGTGAAGAAGCTTTTCAACGCCGAGGTGACCATCTTCGCCGGTGACACCAGGCTCATGACCACCATCATCCAGGACGGAAAGCGGGTCGTGGGGACGAAGCTCGATCCCGCCGTCGCCGCGAAAGTACTTGGAGGGCAGCGGTTCGAGGGGCGGGCGGACATTCTCGGCATACCCTACGTCACGGCATACCACCCTCTTCCCGGCCCGGACGGAAAGACCGTAGGCATTTATTTCTCCGGCATTCCCATGAACGTCCTCGAAGAGACCCGGAACTCCGTGGTCCGGACGGTGGCTCTCCTGGCCGCGGCGGTCCTTGTGGTGGGACTGCTCTTCCAGGGGTGGCTCGTGCGGAAGATCGTGAAGGGTGTCCGCTCCATGGTCCATTACATGAAGGAGGCCGAGGAGGGCCGCCTGTGCGCCGCCCGGGAGGACTTCGATGTCCGTTCCCGGGATGAGGTGGGCGACATGGCCGATGCCCTCGCTTCCATGACCTCGAAGCTCTGCGCCATCATCAGCGAGCTCCGGGAGGATGCCCTGGTGTCCGCCCAGAAGGCCCAGTCCCTGGCCGCACTCTCAGAGGAGACTCTTGCCTCCATGGAGGAAGTGGGCGGCGAGGTTGACAGAGTGACGGTCCTCTCGGAAGGCAGCGCCGCTGCTCTTGAGGAGACGGGCGCAGGTGTTCACGAGGTTGCGGAGAGCGCCTCATCGGCGGCCCGGGCTTCCGAGGAAGGGGCGGAGGCCGCTGCCGCGACGAGGGAGACCAGCGAAAAGGCCGTGAAGGAAGTGGAACACTCCATACGCCTGATCCGGGACGGCGGGCAGAAAGTCCAGGAGACGGCAAGGGAAATGCAGGAAGTGGCGAAGGCAGTGGACTCCATTTCCGGATTTGTGGCCACCATCACCTCCATCGCCGACCAGACGAACCTTCTCGCCCTCAACGCCGCTATAGAGGCGGCCCGGGCCGGGGAACACGGCCGGGGATTCGCCGTCGTCGCCGACGAGGTGCGGAAGCTGGCGGAGCAGTCCGGCCACGCGGCCCAGGAAGTCCAGAAGCTCATTTCCGCCCTCGAGAATGGCGCTGAGCGGTCCCTTTCCGTCACCGGAGAAGCGAAGAGCATTATGGAGAACACGGTGAAATCCGCTGAAGGGGCCCTTCAGGAGCTCAACCGTGCCATGGCCCAGATCGCCAAGTCAACGGACGCCATGCAGGGCATCGCCGCAGTGGCTCAGGAGCAGGCGGCGTCTGCCGAGGAGATGACAGCGGGAGTGGAGCAGGTCTCCCGGTCCACCGGGGAGGTCATGGAGGCCATCCGGCAGATCAAGACCGCCTCGGGGGAGACTGTGGATGCGTCCCGCAACCTGGCGGTGGAAGCCCAGGCCCTGGCTGAGAACGCCGAGAAGATCGACAGGCTGCTTTCCGGGTTCGTGGTATCGAAAGAAGCGGGGCTTCTCCCGGCGAAGTAGGATTTTCCGGCAGGTGTCCAAAGCCGCCCCCGGATGCTCCGGGGGCGGCGTCTTTATCCGGCTATTTCAGAAGGATGTCCCCGAGGCCGGAGACGGAGAAGGCGCACCAGGCCAGCAGGGCTCCCATGACGACGTCCACGGTTCGTCCCTGCCTGGACATGATCCGCTTCTGGGCCGCCCCGAAGGCGGTCCAGAGGGTCACTCCGCTCGAGCAGGCAAGGGCGAGGAAGAGCCCTGAGCCGAAGAGCCAGGCTTTCGAGGACGTCCAGGGGATTACGAAGGCGGAGAGGGCAGTCAGGCCGAAGAGGATCACCTTCGGGTTGAGGAACTGGAGGACGAAGCCCTGCCGGAATCCCGGCGCTTCGGGAAGAACCTCTTCGCCCCTCACTTTCCGCAGAGTGGGGAAAGCTATTTTCCATGCAAGCCAGAGGATATAGCACGCCCCCGCCGCCCGGAACCAGGGCAGCACTGCGGGCAGAAACTCCACCAGCAGAAGGTTGAATGCCGCGCAGCCCGTCATGATGATGACGAGCCCGGAGATCATGCCGGACACCAGGGGCAGGGCACCGGCAAAGCCGTGGATCCTGGAAGTGTTCATGGCGAAGATGATGTTCGGCCCCGGGGTATGGGACGCAATAAGTACATAGGTGAGAAAGGCGGTCCATTCCATGGCGGTACCTCCTTCGGTCCGGGTCAGGAGACCGGCCGCAGCCCCCCGATCTCCGTCAGGGATTTCATTTCGTCCGCCACCAGGGCGCGGACATGATCTTCAAGCTCGATCCCGGCCTCGGCAAGCCTGGAATCGAGCCATTCCTCCATGGCCTTTTCGAGATTTCTCTCCGCTTCCTCCATTCCCGCTTCCGTCACAAGAAGAGCCGCAACCCGGGGAGGGAGGGGAATGTCCTCGGCCATTTTTTTTACCCTGTCCCGCCCGCAGCGCACCAGGAGCGCCGACAGGACAAGCCCTGCCGCTCCCCCCACCGCAAGCCCCACTGGGCCGGCGGCCACGAGGGCCGTCCCCGTCCCCCCGCAGAGCAGGGCAGTCCCTGCGGTTACCAGGCTGCCGACCACGCCCGCGAGGACGTTCACGACGCCCTCCATCCCGGGGGTCTGAAAGGAGAAGGCCCCGCCTGCTTTTTCGCTTTCCTGCTCAAGGCGGAGGATTCTTCGGGGAGCCCTGACGCCGTGGGCGGCGAACCACCGGGCCGTGAGTTCCCGGGTTTCTTCCTCAAGGCCCCTGAGAACGGTGGGGAAGTTTTTTACCAGGCTTTCCCGAAGCTGAGGGGCTTCAGCGGCGAGCCGTTCATCAAGCCGCCTGCGGAGGGACGCGAGGGATCCCCCGGCGTTCCGGAACTCTTCCAGCAGGGGGCGCAGCTTCCTGCGAAAGAATTCGTTCCCCGTCTCGGCGAGAATCCGCTCCTTCACGGCGGCGCACCTGCGGGCGAGGACGGGTCCCATGCCGTTTTCCAGGAAGCCGGGAAGTTCCGAGGCAAGTCTTTCCCTCACGGAGGCGAATTTCGCCGTCAGTGCCGGGAGGAGGGCAAGACCCATGGAGATGACGGCGTAGGGCCGTTCGCTCCGGAGAAGGACTCGTCCTCCGGCGGTGTGTCCGGACTGGGAAGCAAGGCCGAGTTCCTCCCCGAGGATGTCGGAAACGAAGGGCCAGAGACTGCTTCCTCCCGCGAGGATGACCAGCGAAATCCTCAGGGGATCGATTCCCTTTTCCCGCAGCCCGGAAAGGAGGCACTCCCTGAACAGGCCGAAAAGGTCCACTTTTTCCTGCAAGAACCGGGTTCCTCCTTCCGCCTGCGCCTCCCGCCGGAGAAAGGCCGACGGGGACCAGGATGCCCCCCGGCGCCGGAATTCCGCCCATGTCATGTTCCGTATCCCCCCGCAGCCCGGAAGGATTTTTGAAACGGTCTCGTCCCTGTCCCGGGCCATGGACCGGGAGAAAAACTCCTTTGCCTCCCGGCAGAGGTGGGACTGGACGAAGTAGGCGGACCCCTGTTCCTCCAGAGTTTCTTCCAGGCCGGGGTTCCGGTCGAGGAGCCACTGGTAGAACAGGTCGTCGAAAAGCCGCCCGCCCAGGTTCATGTCGCCCCATGAATGGATGGGTTTTCCACCTTCCAGGAAGGCGAAGTCGCAGGTGCCCCCTCCGAAATCCGCAATGAGGACACCCTCCAGGGCCTGTTCGGCGGAAATGTCCCCCTGCCTGAGGTGGTAGAGCAGGGCGCCCTTCGGCTCGTCCACGAGATCCGGGAGGCCGAACCCCCCCTGCCGGGCCGTTTCCCGGAGGGTGGCCCGGAAGGCTCCGTCTGCCTCGCAGGGAACGCCGAACAGAACCTGTCTGCGGTCCGGCTCCAGGTCGAGATGCTGTTTTCTCGCACCGGCGAGCACGGCGGCAAGAAAATCGGCGGCCGCTGTCCTTGCCGCTTCCGAGCAGGCAAGGTCGGCCTTGAAGTTGGTGCGCAGGCGAAGGGTGCGCCGTTCTTCCGGAGAGGCTTCGCCGTAGGCGTCCAGGGCCGTCTGGCCCACCAGGGGGTCCTTCCCTTCCCTGTAGAGGACGGCGGAGGGGATGCCGTCCCTTCCGTCGCCGAAATCGACGCTCACCGGCGAGGGATCGTCGCCGGGGCACTTGGAGAAGTAGGTCTTCGTGGTGCCGAAGTCCACAGCGAGCACGGAACGGCCGCTCATGGCCTGCGCACCTTCCGCACCAGCCCCCGGCGGATGACCAGCCCGTCCCGGAGAAGGGGAGGGCGTTCCACCCTCACCCGGTCGCCCGGTTCGACATACCCGAAGACCTCGAACCGGTCCGCCCCCTCCGGATACCAGCCGAATTCCTCAGCTTCTCCGCCGCTGCCGAAGCCGAGGTTGCGCACCTCTCCGGCGAGTTCGTCCACTCCGGCATCCAGGTCGTCCCGGGAAGCTCCCTCCAAGGCGAGAATTTTCGCCGCGAGGGCCGGCAGTTCTCCTCCGGCCGGGGCTCTATCGGCACCTGTTTCAGCGGTCTCCAGCAGAAAAGCCATTCGGGCGGCCGCTTCGAGCCAGGAGGAGAGGTCTTCTTCGATCCTGTCCGCCCACGCCCTCCGGTCCACCCGTTCCGTTCTTCTTCCGAGCAGGAGCACCAGCGCCAGGAGGGCTGGAAAGAGCACCAGGCGGGAAAAGGAGCCCCTGTTCTTCGTGAGGAGGTTCCAGCCCCTGGAAAAAAGAGATCCGGACCCGAGGAAGGCGAGGGCTTCCCTGAGGCCGGCCAGGCCGAGGAGGGCCGCCAGAGCCCACAGCAGCTTCCGGTTTTCGGGAAGGCGGAGGGCGGCCAGGGAAAGGGCAAAGGCCCCCAGGGGCGCGCCCAGGAGCAATCCCGCTTCACGGGAGCCGAAAAAGAGGGCTGTGAGGGGAGAGAAAAGACCCGTGCCGATAAGGGCCCCCGCTGCTGCGGCAAGTCCCGTCCGGAGAGGAGGAGTGCTCCGGTCGACGGCCGGGGCGGACGCCGCAAAGGGTGGCAGGTGCTCCTGCAGTCTCAGCGTGAAGAGCGCTGCCTTTCCTTCGTCCTCCAGGCCGAGGGCCCGGGCGAACCCGGGCTGGACAATCTCCAGAACCCGGTTTTCCACACGGACGGCAGCCCTGGGGGTGTCCCCGGCCCCGGGAATTCCCTCTTCGGGAAGGAGGGCCAGGAAGGCGTCCCTGCCTTCTTCCGCAGCCCTTTTCCGAAGGGGTGCCGTTGTCAGTAAAAACTGGTCAAGGCCTGATGGTCCCGGTTTCACGGGATCGCCTCCTTTGGATCTTCATGAATGGACACTAGCGTATCCTCCCCGGGGCGGAAGGGCAAGGGGATTTTTCAGGAAAAACGGGGCGGGGTATTCCTAAAAAAAGAAGCGGACCCCGAAGGGTCCGCTTCCTGGAGTACGGCACTAGTCTACTTGTACGGGTGGAGATCGAAAATCCTGGGCATTCCCTCGTACTCGCAGGGTCTGCCGACGGAATACCGGACCTGGTTGAAGTCCACCGTCGCGATCTTGGTGTCGGTGGTGGAACCGATGTAGCTTTCCGGGTAGCCCCCGTCATGGCTGCAGATGGTGTTGCTGGCGAGGTTGGCAGGAATCCATTCCTTGCCGTTGGTGATCTTTTCCACCAGCTCGCCCTTCTTCGTGATGTAGGAGTGGGAGGTCCAGATCTTTCTGATCTTGTCGGCGTCGAGCGCGCCGAAGTTCATTTTGGCCTGCCAGAACCCGGTGTAGTAGCGGGTTGCGCTCATGGGTGCGTACTCGTCGTCGCCGAAGAAGGTCATGGGGAAGTCGGTTTTCTCGTTGTTGATGTCGTAACTGTAATTGGCCACGAAATGGTTGGTTGCCACCACATAGCCCGGGTCCTCTCCGTTGTCGCCGGGGCGGCGGATCGCATACCGGTTGGCGGTGACCTCCACCACGGCCGCCTCGTTCTTATCGAGCATGATGTAGTTATTGTGCCTCGTCCTCAGGAGGGTCTTCCTTCCGGTTGCCTTGCGGTATTCCGGCGTCGCCACGGTCACGAGCTCGAGGGCCTCCGGAACGCTCTTCGCGGTGGAAAGAGCCTTGAGCAGAATGTACTGGAAGGTGACGCCGAAGGCACGCTCATAGATATTCTGGCTCGGGATCCACGTCTTGTTTCCTCCCACCGTCAGCGCCATGGCGAGACCCTGGTTGTTGGCTCCCATGATGTCGAAGAATTTTCCCGGTGTGGTGGATGACCAGAAGGCGTTTCCGCCGGTGGGTGCCGCGATGTAGGTGTATCTCCAGGTCTCGTCGATGAAGTCGCCGTCGTTGTTGTGAACCAGCATGGACGTGCCGTCGGCGGTGGCTCCCTTGGATCCGAGAAGGGCGATCATGGAGCAGGCATCCATTACGGGAGAGGGATCCCTGACGTCGGCTATCCTCTCGGGAGGAAGGCCGTGGTCGGCGTCCGCAGGTCCGGGATGGCCATAGAAGAGACAGTTGTCGCAGTTCATGAAGACGATCTTGAGGTAGTTGGAAATGTCTCCGTGGAATTTCGACTGGGAGAGGAATTTCTCAGCCCCGTCGCCGATGCCCCTGGCGAACTCGAGTCCCTCGGGGAAGAAGAGCTTCGCCTGGGCCTCGTAGCGGCTGATGTCCTCCATAAGGTGCTTGAGGCCGTATTTATTCACGTGGGCGCCGAACCGGTAGTCGAAGAAATCCACGATCTCACGGCCTGAACGCTCCCCGTACTGGACGCCCATCTCGTACCAGGTGCCGGTCAGCACGCCGAGGTCCTTGCCGGAGGGGTAGTACTTCGGAAGCTCGGGGGTCCGGGCGTATTTGTCGATGACGGTGCATTTGCCGCCCACGAAGCCGTCGCCGCCGACGGTTTCAGTCTTCGTCGAGACATCCTTCCCATTTTCCTTCCAGAAAATTTCCGCGGAAACGGGTTTCACGGCATCGGGCCCGGCGGCGTCGGTGAGGACGGTGTATTCCAGCATGGGAACCTTGCCCGGGGTCGTCTTGTCCACCGAGAGGGCCACCTTGTCCTCCGCTGCGGCGGCTCCGGCGGTCACCACGGACACTTTTCCCTTCGCCGGTACGGCCGCGACGATTTTCAGGCCTTCAAGAACGGTGTCCCCGGCGGGCTGAACGGCGATGCGGTACCGGACGATTCCCTTGCCTTCCCAGGTGGCCGCCAGGGAATACATGAAGGGGGCTTTTTCGGCTGCCTCAGTTTGCGTACCCTGGGCAAATCCTGTCTGCACGGACAGGGGCGAAAGCATCAGGACGAAAAGAACGAAGAATGAAACGCTGAGCTTCAGAAATCGCTGCTTCACCATGGTCATCTCCTTTTCCTGCTGTACGTCGGCGCCCGGGCAGGGCGCTCCCCAAATACGGTCTTCCTCGCGCATGGAGCCGGAATTTTCTGCAGACCTCCTTTCCCCGGCGTTGGAACAAAGGGCTGTAGTGTCGACGTGTGATACAAGCAATAGTTGGCAATGACTAATTATATCGGGCACTGAATAATAAATATCATGCACGGTGTATTTTGTCAAAAAATGGTGTCCCATTTTCTGTTGTAATTCAGAAGACAAGAGAGGATGGCCGGGTCAGTTTATGCTGTCGCTGCAGGGATATTCTCCTTGCGGCGGTGGTTTGCAAAATGTCACTCCCAGGTGACATAGGCGGAGAAAAAAACTATAATGCAAAAAAGCAGCAATACAATCCGCTGCAGAGTATCAATTCCTTGCCGTCAATACCCGGTCCTTCCGTGAGAGGGCGACATCGTCCGCTGTCCTTTTCGGGAAGACTGACAACGGAGGTTTTTCACCCCTTGAAGATGAAAATTCGATGTATCGACGGAGAGAGATACAGGAACGCCTTCCTGGCGGGAACCGCCGCCCTCGAGCGCCGGAGGGAGCACCTCAACAGCATCAACGTCTTTCCGGTCCCTGACGGGGACACGGGGGACAACATGGTCTTCACCTGCCGCTCCATCGCCGAAGGGACACGGGTTTCCAGGTCTCTGGCGGAGACGGCCTCCTCCATGGCGGAGGCCGCCTTTTCGGGGGCCAGGGGAAACTCGGGGATCATCTTCTGCCAGTACATCCATGGACTCGCCAGGGCGTTCGGGCCCTATCCGAGGGTGGACGCCCCGGCATTCGCCGAGAGCCTGCTCTCCGCCGTTCCCTTCGCCGAGGAAGCGCTCCACAGGCCGGTGGAGGGCACCATCCTGACGGTCATGAGGGAGTGGTCCCACGCAGTCCGCAGGATCAGCGAAACAGAGACGGACTTCGCCGTTCTGCTTCCCCTGTCGCTGGAGGATGCCAGGAAATCGCTGCGGGAAACTCCGGCCAGAATGGACCTCCTGGCCCGGGAGAAGGTGGTGGATGCCGGCGCCCAGAGCTTCGTCGACTTTCTGGAAGGGGTAGTGGAATTCCTGAGGCGTGGAAGCCTGAGGCATTTTTCCCTGCGTTCAGCCACCGCCGCTCCCGCCGGAAGCCACGAGCATTCCCACGGTGATGAAATGCCCTTGTTCCGCTACTGTACCGAGGCTGTTCTCCACGGGGAGGGGCTTTCGCGCCCCGGGCTGATCGGCGGCCTGTCCCGGTACGGGGATTCCATCGTGGTCGGGGGAGACGGGGGAAGATTTCGGCTTCATGTCCATACCGACCGTCCCGCCGAGGTGATGGACTGTCTCTCGGGCATGGGGAGGGTAAGCTTCCAGAAGGTGGATGACATGAAGAGGCAGGTGGAGGCGAGAAATTCTCCCCTTTCCACCGTCGGCCTGCTGACCGACTCCTGCTGTGACCTGCCCCAGGAGCTGCTGGACAGGTACCAGGTGCACACAGTACCCCTCACCGTGTCATCCGGGGGATGGGAATATCTTGACAAGCTGACCCTGAAGCCGGGAGAAATTTATACCGCCCTCAGGGAGACCGGCAGAACCTTCACCACGTCCCAGCCGGCCTTCGGCGAATTCGTGAAGCGATATTCCTTTCTGAAATCCTGTTACGACAGCGTCATTTCCCTCCATCTCTCATCAGCCCTGAGCGGTACATGGAGCGTGAGCCGGAAGGCAGCCTCCCATGCAGGCGGAGAGAGGATCCATGTTCTCGACAGCAGAAATGTCTCCGGCGCCCTGGGCCTCCTGGTGCTGAAAGCCGCCGAAGCGGCCGCGGCAGGAAAAAGCTGCCCGGAGATCCTGGAAATCCTCCGGAGCGCCATCCCCAGGACGAGGATCTTCGCAGGGCTGAACTCCCTCCGCTATCTCGTGAGGGGAGGCCGGGCCGGCGCAATGGCAGGTTTCGTGGGGACCATGCTGAACCTGTTCCCCATGATCACCGTGGACCCGGAAGGGAAGGCCTGCAGCTTCGGACGGCCCGGCAGCGAACGGTCCAACAGGAAGAAGATGCTCGATGAGTTCAAAAGGCTGACCGACCGGCACGGCCTGGACAAATACTCGGTCCTCCACGCCGACGCTCCCGGTGCGGCGGAAGAACTGGCGGCGGACCTGGAAGAAGCCTGCGGCAGGGCCCCTGAATACACAATGGAGATTTCACCTGTGGTAGGTATCAATACGGGGCCCGGATCGGCCGGGTTCGCTCTGATCCTGGAAGACTGAAGCGAAAAAAATCTGGGGGGCGTGGTGCGGCTGGACCGGTTTCAAGCCGTCGGTGCCGCAGGACATGCCCGGAAGGGGTGGAAAGTTTTGAAGTATCTGGGACGTATCGCATGCATCGCGCTTTTGTTGTCTCTCGCGGCAGGTTCTGCGGCATTCGGGGCCGGGTTTGCCCTCTACGACTTCAGCGCCAGGGGGAACGCCCTCGGCGGGGCCATGGTGGGGCGGGCGGACGATCCGTCGGCCCTCGCCCTGAACCCGGCCGGCATCACCCAGATCCCGGGGAGCGCCCTTATGACGTCCGCAGGCTTTCTGCTGCCCTACGGCACTGTCTCTGTCGCAGGCGGAGGTATTTCCACCGATCAGAATGACAGGACCTTCATCCTGCCGAATCTGTACTATACGAGACAGATGAGCGACTCCCTCTGGTTCGGCATCGGCGTCATGTCCCGCTTCGGTCTCGGGACCGATTTTCCCGCGGACTGGTTCGGCAGGTACAACAGCTACCGGGCGATGATCGAATCGGTTTCGGTCAACCCTAATCTCGCCTGGAAAGTCAATGATTCCCTCTCCCTTTCCTTTGGCGTGGAGGCCCTGTGGTTCGAGGCCGACCTGAGAAAAAAGATCGATCCCACGGGGGGAGCGGCTTCACATCCTGCGACGGATATCGACTTCCGGCTCAAGGGAGACGACATCGCCTTCGGATGGAACGTGGGGCTCCACTACAGGATGGACGAGGCGACGAGGATAGGTCTCCACTACCGGAGCAGGGTGAAGCTGGCCCTTTCGGGGACAGCGGCCGCCCAGTGGCTCATGGGGTCGGACTCCACGGGTGGGTACGTGGACCTCACCCTCCCGGAGATGTACATGTTCGGCATCAGCAGGCAGCTTACCCCGAAGCTCAATGTGGAGGCCGGGGCCATCTACACCGGCTGGGACAGCTATGAATCCCTGGCCTTCACGTTCGACAAGCCTCTTCTGGGCATACTGCCCACCAGGTCCTTCTCTCCGAAAAACTGGGGCAGCGTCTGGCGGTACCAGATCGGCTTCGAATACAAACATTCCCCCGAGTGGACCTGGAGGCTTGGGTACACCTACGACCAGGAACCCATGCCCCTGTCGACCCTTGACTATCAGGTTCCCACGGGAGACCGTCAGCTCCTGTCCGTCGGCTTCGGCTACTCGAAGGACAACTGGTCCCTGGATTTGGCCTACACCTACCTGATCGCCGGCGACAGATATTTCGAAGCGCGGCCCCGGGAAGGAATCCGGAATTCCCGCTCCCATGACATGGGCGCCAACATTTTTATGATCAGCTTCAGCATGAGGCTGTAGCCTGTTCCTGAGAACACGGGGGCGGAAAAACACAAGCGGACCCTGAAAAGGGTCCGCTTTTTTGCCGGCAGGAAATGTGTCCGTCAGATCTTCGGAATGTGCAGATCCGGGGCTCCCTGGGGCGAAACCCGCACCCCCGGCTCGTTGAGGGCGACGTGTTCGATCACCCATTCTGCCCACTTTACCTTTTTCTCCATGAGGCGCATGTGCTCCTCGTCGGAGTTGAAGGGGTTGTAATACCCCGCGGTCGGCGCCGGTTCGAACTTGAAGTAGCATGGCGCGTAGACCTTCGCGACCTCCGGGGCGTCGTACATGCGGTTCGATCCGCCGTAGGAGTCGAAGGTCCAGATGTAGAAGTCGATGGGAATATCCGTCACTGACCGGATGGCGGCCATCTGGGGCAGGGTGAGGTCCGCCACGGGGTTGAAGGAGCTTGCGCCGAGCTGCTGGGCCAGAAGAGCCCCGGCGGGGGAGGAAACTCCTGCCCAGACGGAGAGCTTGATCACGATATCCTTCGGGAAGTTCCCCTGCTCCTGCATTTTCCCCACGAGGGCCAGAACGCCCCGGTCAACGAGCATGAAACCCCGGAAACCGATGTCGTACATCCTCAGCATGTCGGCGATAACCTTGCGGATTTCGTCCGATCCACGATGGTTCAGCCCCCCGCAGCGCTGGCCGTCGGGGGTGACGAACTGCCGCCCGATGTCCCACGCGTTCCTCGGCCCGGGGATGGCGATGACCTCCATTTTTTCCTCTGCGGCCATCTGGGCGAAGTCCTTCAGTTCGGCGTCGTCGTAGAGGGTTCCTCCCTGGCAGAAAGAGACCAGCCGGTGAATGGGCACGTTCCGCTTTCTCCGCTCACGGATAAGGGCCTCAAGGACCTTCGGCCCCTCCACGCCCGACATTTCGATGCGGTAATGGCATCCGTCGGGGAAGCTCTTTCCGCTCCCGGGCCGGTCGTAGAGATCCCGTCCGGGAATTCCCGCCTGTTCCATCATTTTTGACACTGCATCCAGAGTAACTGCCATGTTCATTCCTCCTGTCGTTTTCTCTCCGGGACCGGCTGTCCGCCCGGATGGTCATGTTCCCGGTTCCGTCCGCTGTATCCCAGCTCCCCGCTGATGCTTTCCGCAGCGTCCAGAAGGGCGGGGACGATGGTTCTTTCGGCTTTCTCCATGTCGGGATGCCGGAAGGCGGGAAAAGAAACGCTGATGCCCGCGGCTACCTTTCCCGAGGCAAGGAAGACCGGGGCAGCAAGGCAGGACAGTCCCGGGTGGGATTCCTGCAGATCCCGGGCGAAGCGGTCCGACCGTATCGTTTCAAGTTCCGCCAGCAGCATGGTCAGCGATTTCACCGTCCGCTCCGTGTATGGCGCGAAGGAGGTGCCCGAGAAAAGCTGTTTCACGGTTTCGGCGGACAGAAATGCGAGGATCGCCTTTCCGAGGGCCGAGCAGTAAGCGGGCATTCTCCGGCCCACCGGAAGGTTCACCTGGATCATCTCGTCGCACTGGATCCTTTCCACGTACACAATGTCGGTCCCGTCGAGGCAGCCGAGGTTCACCGCCTCGCCCACCCTTTCGGACAGGGAGCGCAGCACCGGCCGGGCCCGTTCACGGATCTGCTGCATATCCGGAGCCGTTCCCCCGAGAAGGGAGAACTTCGGCGTATTGGAGTACTTGCTGTTCAGGGGGTTCTGCCGTACATAGCCCATTTCCCGCAGGGTCGCGAGAATCCTGTAGGCCGTGCTCTTGTCGATGCCGAGCCGCCCGTCGATCTCCGTGACCCCGAGTTCCCCCTCTTCGGCCAGCATCTCGGCGATCCGGAACGCCCTGATGACGGACTGGAGCAGCTGCCGCGGATTTTCTTCCCGCCTCACGACGGATCCCCTCCCGATTTCTTCCCCATCCGGCCATCGGGAAGAAAGGAGACGGCCAGCGGCGCGATCATCGCACCCAGGGCCAGGCTCAGGAAGGCCGTTCCCCATCCGGAACCGTTTCCCGCCTCCACCAGCCGGCCGAAAACGACAGGTGAAATCACCGTGCACAGGAACCCCGCCGCCGACTGGATGCCCAGGGCCGTTCCCCGCATTCCGGGGGCCGTGAGATCGGCAAGCCCCGCCTTGTACACCGCCGAATCCGCCACCGACCAGAAGCCGATCCACGCTGCCGGCAGCAGAACGAGGAGAAGGGG
>Ga0334887_1003884_pt1 | contig 14210 bp, 15 predicted proteins | sample GraSluR1_MG_10_FD_207217 | JGI IMG/M metagenome (GOLD analysis project Ga0334887, IMG submission 207217) | Sludge microbial communities from methane-producing bioreactor in Wageningen University, Netherlands - Granular Sludge_18_07-R1 | ecosystem: Engineered > Bioreactor > Anaerobic >...
TACTGTCGTTTCTGGGTAGATGGCAGGACTTATTCGGGCAAGATCCGTGACAATTCTGTCGACATCGTTGAGGGAGATCCTTTTACGGGGTTTTCTCCCATAAGGCTGAGCTACCCGATAGACAGGGTCAAGTTCCTGCCGCCCTTCATGCCCAAGAAGATATGGTGTGTGGGGCGCAACTATTTGGGACATGTGAAGGAACTGAACAACGAAGTCCCGAAAGAGCCGCTTATCTTTATGAAGTCTGTCTCAGCGATAATAGGTGCCAACGATTTTATACGGATCCCGGAATGGGCGGGACGGATCGACTACGAAGGCGAGCTTGCCGTGATAATCGGCAAAGCCGGCCACAACATAAAGGAAGAGGATGCATTTAGCCATGTCCTCGGCTACTCGATCATGAACGACGTAACTGCCAGGGAACTTCAGAATTCCGATGGACAGTGGACGAGGGCAAAAAGCTTTGATACTTTTGCTCCGTTCGGGCCGGCGGTACTGATAACAGACAAGATGCCCGAGGACGCAGTGATAAGTACGACCCTTAACGGAAAGACAGTACAGGAAGCCTCCTTTTCTCAGATGATCTTTCCCATACCAAGGCTGATATCCCATATAAGCAGGTTTGCAACGCTTGAACCCGGCGATGTCATTGCCAGCGGAACACCGCAGGGAGTAGGTCCCATGAAGGTTGGAGATCTGGTCGAGGTGAATATCGAAGGGATAGGAAGCCTGAGGAACATCTGCGCAAATTGAGCGTAAGGCAGGTCTGAAACTTAATAAAATGGGCGGACCATTGAGGTCCGCCTTTGTTTTAGGATTTCATTCCGAGCGATATTATCTTTGTGAATGCCTTTTCGGGAGTGAGATCGAGGTATTCAACCTTTTCCTCGGGGAAGAAGAAGACCAGCCCGGTCGTCGGGTTGGGGGAGGTAGGCACAAAGATGGTCACCCTTGGACTGCCGTCCTCTGCAGTTTCCCTCTTTGTGACAAAGCCGATTATGTAGCCATCTCCGCACGGCACTTTGGCAGTTCCGAGGTAGCCTCTTTCGCCGCCTCCTGCTGTAAAGGTCTGGACCATCTCCTGAAAAGTCGAATACCATCCGCCGACCACAGGTATCTTTGAGATCACCTGATCGACAATATTAAAAATCCATTTTTCTTTTCTCCTCAGTTTTCTGCCTGTGTATATCAACAGAAAAACTATGAAGACTGTTACGGCCACCGTTGTCTTCACAGACTTTGTCAGTCCGAATATCATTGCGCCCAAGGCCTCGAAAAGCAGGATCAGGTAATAGAAGATGAAGACAAATACCGCAAGCGGTATAAGAGCGATACATCCAAGGAAAAAGTCCTTGGCGATCCTTCCTATCCTTGAACCGGCAGGTGTCTCAATTTTATTTGTCTGTTTTTTGCTGTCCATTAAGATCACTCCAAGACTTGTCAATTTGCTCATTTCTGGGATATCCTTAGTGGAGATGCAGCCAACGGGAGGAATCCTTTGATGTTATATCAGATCACAAGGTTTATTGTCTCGATCTATTTTACCCTCTATCACAGACTTTCGGTTAGCGGAAAAGAGAAAATACCGCAGGATATCCCTGTGATAGTTGCCTCAAACCATGCCAGCTACCTCGATCCACCTCTGATTGGATATACATTCTGCCCCAGAGTTCTGAAATTTGTGGCGTGGGAAAAGCTTTTTAAAGTCCCGATTTTAGGCGCCTACATGAGAAAAGTGGGAGCCGTGCCTGTCTCCCCGGAGGACAAAAACAGCTCGGCCGCGCTTCTGAGGATGGTAATGGGTTTTATACACGACGGTTACAGTGTCTACATTTGTCCTGAGGGACACCGTACCGAGGATGGGACCCTCCAGCCTCTTGAGGGAGGTGTCTCTATCCTATCGATCAAGACCGGTGCCCCCGTAGTTCCTGTATGGGCAGGAGGCACATACAGGGCAATGTCTCCCCACATGAAATTTCCACGCCCACGAAAACTTTACGTTGTTTACGGAGATCCGATATTCCCCGCAGATATCGCGCAGGAACTGACGGAAAAAGAAAAACGTAAATACATCCTTGATAAGATCGAAGAATTCTACAGGGAAATGGATGCAAAAGACAGAGAAAAGTATCCCAGATAGTAAAAAGTGCGGCAGGGTAAAGAAAACGCTCCTGATAGTTGCCGGAGTTGTCTCTCTGGCGCTTGGAGGGATCGGAGTTTTCCTTCCGCTCCTTCCAACGACCCCTTTTGTACTTCTTGCGGCCGGATGCTTTGCAGGAAGCAGTCCTGCGATGCACAGATGGCTTTGCAGGTCGCGCTTTTTTGGAGAGTACATAGAGAATTATCGGACAAACGCCGGAGTCAGCAAGTCGATAAAAATAAGGGCGATAGTTTTCCTGTGGTCCGGCCTCGCATTATCTGCGGCAGCCGTGCATAAACCGCTTGTCCGGGTAATTCTGGCTGTAGTCGGAATATGTGTGAGTACCCACCTGCTTATGATGAAAACAAAAGATGAAAACAAGGAAACCTGTTGACCAAATAATTGAGAAGATACTGACGAACATCAGCATCTCCTTCGTGCCATGTCTTTCAGTTCCTGAAGCTCTTCCGGGGAGATATTTCCTGAGATCCACGAAGAGTATACTGAATTGTTGTGTAGCAGTGGTTCTGTTTTAAGCTCAGGCATCTCTTCCGCCGCCATGTTAAATGAGGTGGTCCCCGGTATCGGCGAAAATTCGGCCAGTTTGGGTTTTCCTCCCGAAGAATGGACGAACCTTACGGTTTCTTTTACTGAGTCAATGCTTTGGCCTGGCAGGCCCAGCAAAATGTATGTCTCGCAGTCAGTTCCGGAATAGCCTGCATTCAAAAGAGATCTGACAGCCCTTGCATATTCTTCTCTGGCAACTTTACCTGAACTTGCGTCTGATATTTTCGGATCAATGCTTTCAAGAGAAAGCCTTATCGTTTTAAATCCGCTCCCTTTCAGCATTTCCGCACATTCATCATCTATTTCGCGTACATGGAGTCCGTTAGGCGTGTGGAAGCGTATCCTTTCCCCGTATGCTTTTATTGATCCACGACAGAGCTGGTATAAATACTCTTTTTTGTCAATAAGAAGGGCGTCATCGTAAAACGCAATGTCCTCCGCTCCGAGGCCGACCTGATGATCGATCTCCCTTAGGACTTCGGGAACGGTCCTCCTTGTGTATTTGGGCCATAATATGCGGGAGGCGCAGTAACTGCACGAAAGGGGGCATCCAAAGGATGTCATCGTGATGCCGTAGGGGATCTTTTCATAGAGATCCATAGCGGGATAGGGGCTGTCGGGGATCCAGTGATCAGTTACAATGTGGTCTGCACCAAGTCCCTTTGCATGTTCAGGGCAGAGCCTCGCGTAAGTGCCTCCCAGTATTATCGGTACGTCCGGCAGTTCCCTTTTAAGGATCGAGATGATCCATTTTACCCCGCCGTACCAGTACGTCATTGCTGAAGTGAGAAATATCACATCGGGACTTGGGGTCTCAGCCAGCCTTTCTTTTACACGCTCTTCGGACAGTCCGAACCGGTGATAATTTCTTTTGATCCCACTGTACACAGAAGGTTTTTCTATCTCCTCGCAGCCTATCTTTTCACGGCCGTAGGATCTTTTTCCGACAGAGGCCTCATGTATGCAGTCAAGCAGATAGATCTCGTTGCCATTCATCCTCATCCTCTCAAGAAGGTAGAGTAACCCGGCGGGTTTTGACCACAGATCGAAAAAGGCGAAGTCCTCAACAGGGGGGTTGATCCCCAGTATCCTTCGCCCTTTCATCGAGAATATTTCTTTAAAATTCATTTCAGTTGTGATCGTTCTCAAGGCACCTCTTTTGGCAGAGCTGAATAATTGCCGACATCTCGCGGAACGACGGGGTCAGCCTTCAAATGCCCTGTGATTTACTTGTTTATGATCCAAAGAAGCATATCATGCTCTTCAGCATTAAATTTTTCGAGGTTGTCCATTTCAGGCTGGTAGGGCATCCCTGAAAAAATGTCCCCATAAAGAGCAACCTTGTCAGCCTGTTTTCCTATTGATTTCTTCACGCTGTCATTTAACTCCCTCAGGTCTGCGACGGAGAACGCAATACTGTGATCGTCGGAAGCCCTCATTGCTCCAACCCAGTACCCTTCACCCTTGGTAGTCAGGTCGCTGTAATTTTCCGGTCCCGGAGATCCCGGCGGCATTGCCATGTAGGCAGTTCCGTTGTAATACCATATTGGCCAGCTCCCGTTATCCGCCCAGTACATGAGCGCCGCGGCCTTCATGTTTCTAAGGTCCGATATTATCCTTGCAGCTTTTGCCGAATCAGTCGCAGATCCCGCTGACAGGAGCATCATGCCGGCAAGTATCCCGACAATGATGACAACAATAAGAAGCTCAACGAGAGTAAAGGCTCTCTTTTTTACTGATCGTCTGCAAACTGATCCTGACATACCTGACATTCCCCCTATATCAATTTATATCCAAAGATATTATATGCCGCTCATTATCAAGTCAACCTCACGCTTCGAGCGGTTGGTTTTCATGTATTAATTATATAAGTGGTCCGACCACCAAGAAGACGAATTATAAGTTTTTAAAATAAACAATAATTATATGGATTATTGGCTCTGGTGCTGCTTCAAAGAAAATATGTTCTAATTCCCGTTTGGTATGTACCAATCTATATCCAGCACTGACATGACAATACAGTAAATCTGTCGCAACAGCTGCTTTATAGCCGAATAATCAGACTATTTAGACTATGTTTTTGCCCTTGTCTTTTTCTTAAGCGCATGGTATAAGGTATACTGGGTGGTCCAGGAAAGGAGTTTTTTCACATGATAGAAACTCAAGTCTCACGGGGAACCCGTATATATGAGAAGGTAGTAGAAAAATTAAAAGAATCCATTTCAAGAGGTGACATCCTGCCGGGCGATCCTCTTCCATCTGAAAGGCAGCTTATGGATGACTTCGGTGTCAGCCGTAGTTCCTTAAGGGAGGCCTTCAGGGTCATGGAACTTCTCGGTCTGATCGAATCAGTTCCGGGGAAGGGTCGTTTTGTGCGCCATCCCAAATCTCCCGCAGATGATGAAAAGAATATCCGTCTCGAAGATTCTGCAGTGCTTGAGCTGATGGAGGCGCGCCGCATACTTGACCCTGCGATAGCGGCAGAGAGTGCCATGAGGGCGACATCTTCAGATCTTACAAGGATGCTGAGGGTCCTGACATCGACAGAAAAGAGACTCGGAGACCCTAACCTGCGCGCCCAGGCAGATTTCGACTTTCATCTGGCGCTTGCTGAAGCCACGCACAATTTTGTTTTCGTCAACATAACCAGGATGAATTTTGATCTGATAATGGCCACTCACGATAAGATCTACAATCTCCTTGAGGACAAGGACGCTTTTCTGCTTGAGCATCGCTCAATGTACGAAGCGATCCTTGACCATAATGTTGAGCTGGCACGTGAGACGGCGGCAAGCCACATCGACAGGATATACAAAACACTTCACAGGGGTATAGCGGCCCAGTAACTCCGGGCCGTACTATATAGAGAAAAGAACCATTAAGAAATAAGGACAAATACAAGAAAAACAGGAGGAATCAACATGGAGAAAAGAATCAGAGAGCTGTTCCCTGAAATCGAGTGGATCAAGGATAAGGGTATGCAGGACAAGGTCGTAGCTTCTTATGTCGACGCACTTAAGACAGGCGGCTGGGAACCCGATGACATGGATAAGATCCCATTCACCCTTCTTATCCCCAACTGTCCCTTTACATATCTGGATCACGTCAAAGGTGTGACCCGTATCGCAAAGAAATCAATGGACGAGTTCAATGCCATCTATCCCGTAAAGGATCCTAAGTTCATGATGGACAATGATCTTCTTGTAGCCGGAGCCCTTCTCCACGACGTAGGCAAGCTTGTCGAGTACGAGAAGAACGCAGCAGGCGAAACAGTTAAATCAACAATGGGCAAGAACCTTCGTCATCCCTTCTCAGGGACCGTTATTGCTCTTCGCAACGGATGCCCGGATGAGATCGGACACATTATCGCAAACCACGCACATGAGGGTGACGGTACACTACGCAGCCCCGAAGGCGTAATGGTAAACAAGGCCGACTTTATGAACTTTGAGAGCGTGAAGTCGTTCCTTGGAATGAAATAAGCAGCTTCAAAAAAACGGAGGGATAACCGACATGGGCAAGACAGCAATAGTCAAGATCATGGAGCGGGCAGCAGGTAAACCCGTAAAAGTTGGAGACCGCGTATGGTGCAAAATAGACTGGTCGACCGCGCGCGACTTCGGCGGAGCAAACTGCGTACTGCAGTTTGAGAAGGAAATGGGAGCTGATGCAAAAGTATGGGATCCTGATAAGATCGCATTCACCTTTGACCTCCAGGCACCTTCGCATTCCGAGAAGGTTTCCACAAACCAGAAGATAATCCGCGAATTCGCAAAGAAACAGGGAATCAAGCGCGTATTCGACATCAACAACGGCATTGGACAGCACGTAATGCTTGAAGCCGGAATGATCAAGCCCGGAGACGTGGTCCTCGGAACAGACAGCCATATGAACCTCCTTGGCGGCGTGGGCGCATTTGCGACAGGCGTAGGCAATTCAGATATCGCTGCTTCCTGGATCAACGGCACTAACTGGTTCCGCGTTCCTGAAACGATGAAGATCGAAGTGACAGGAAAATTCCAGAAGGGCGTTTGCATGAGAGACCTCCTCACCCACATCGTTGGAGACCTTGGTGCAGGCGGGATGGACTTCCTGGCAGTTGAGTTCGTTGGCGAGACCATCGAAAATTCAACTCTTGCAGACCGCATCACACTCTGCTCAATGGTTACTGAGATGAGCGGCAAAGTTCCTATCATTATGCCTAACGGTGAAGTCCTGAAGTGGCTTGTCGAGCGCGCAGGACCGGAAGTCGAGCAGAGAGTAAAAGAACTCTCGGCAGACGCTGACGCAGAGTACTGCAAGATCCTTAAGTACGATGTTACCAACCTCGAACCCCTGGCCTCATGCCCGGATGCCCCCGACAACGTCAAGCCGGTCAGGGAAGTTGCGGGAGCAGTGGTAGATCAGGTCCACATCGGATCCTGCTCAAACGGACGTTTTGAAGACATCAAAGCAGCCTACGATGTTCTGATGGCAGGCGGCGGCAAGGTAAGCCCCAAGGTTCGTACGATAATCACCCCTAGCACGACCGAAGTGCAGCTTGCATGCGCGAAGGCCGGAATGATCGAGAAGTTCCTCGAGGCAGGCATCGTTTTCACCAACCCGACCTGCGCACTCTGCACAGCTGAGCACTACGGAGCTCTCCCAAGCGGAGATGTCGGATGCTCGACCACGAACCGCAACTTTATAGGCAAGGTCGGCAAGGGAAGCCACACTTACCTTATGAGCCCAATGTCTGCAATGGCAACAGCAGTCAAAGGCGTCATCACAGACCCCAGGGATATTCTGGGCTAGAGGAGGAAGATTGACATGAGCGAAATTCTCAAGGGCAGAGCGTGGGTATTCGGTGATGACGTCGATACTGACCTCATCTACCACAACAAATATCTTGCTGAGACAGATCCCAAAAACATGCCGCAGTATGCATTCGAGTACTACCCTGGCAAAGAGCATTTTGCCAAGGAAGTAAAACCCGGAGATTTTGTGGTGGCCGGAAAGAACTTCGGATGTGGCTCGAGCCGTGAGCACGCGGTCTATTGCCTTGAATACGCCGGCATCCCAGTAGTTCTTGCCGAGACATGTTCACGCATTTACTACCGCAACGCCATCAACAACGGCTACCCTGTTCTCTTTGTAAAAGGTATCTCAGATGCCATAAAAGAAGGGAAGCTCAAAGACGGAGATCAGCTCGAGGTTGAACTTTCAACAGGAACGATCAAAGATGTGACGAGCGGTCATGAATTCCACGGAGACGCTGTCAGCGATCTTGAAAACGATATAATGCAGGCCGGCGGCCTTATGGAATACCTGAAGGCCCAGGCAGCTGCGAAGAAGTAATAAAAAGATGAAGCGATCCTTAAATGAGAAACAGTATTTTTGTGATCGCTTCACCGGTGCTTCACAAAAGTATCAAATTTACTTAAAACAGGGAGCGTGAAAGTAAGATGGGCAAGACATTTGCCGAAAAGGCACTTGGCAGAGCGGCGGGCTATGATGTCGTAGCCAACCAGGTCGTAACAGTCGAGCCTGACTGGTGCATGAGCCACGACAACGGGGCTCCGATCGCAAGAACATTCAAGAAAATTGGCGTTAAAAACGTATGGAAGCCAGAGCGCATAGTATTCATCCTTGACCACGCGGTCCCGGCACCCTCCAGCGATCACGCGGTGAACCACAAGGAAGTCCGTGAGTTCTCGGCAGAACAGGGCATCAAGCATTTCTACGATGTCACCAGCGACGGCGGAGTCTGCCACCAGAAGATGTGCGAGGAAGGTTTTGCCCTCCCCGGACTTATTATGGTTGGAAGCGACAGCCACACCTGCACATACGGAGCCTACGGGGCATTCTCGACAGGTATCGGACGCTCAGAAATGGCAGCTGCATGGGCGACAGGCAAAATCTGGTTCAAAGTTCCCGAAAGCATGAAAGTAGTAGTAACAGGCAAATTTAATCCCGGCGTTTCCGCAAAGGACTTCATCCTTAAGTTCATCGGAGACGTAAAGGCTGACGGAGCCGACTACATGAGTGTAGAGTTCCACGGCGAAGGCATCGAAAACATGAGCATCGCCGAGAGGATGACACTCTGCAACATGGGTATCGAATTCGGAGCGAAGAACGCGGTATGCAGACCTGACCAGAAGGTCCTCGATGCAATAAAGGACAACGCAAAGTGCGACCGCTGGGAGCCCCTCTGGGCAGACGAAGACGCAGTTTACGCGGCTGAGTATCACTATGATCTCGGTGATATCGAACCCGGTGTGGCAAAGCCGCATAAAGTCGACAACTACGCCCCGATCGGCGAAGTAAAGGGCACAAAGATCCACGAAGCATTCCTCGGAAGCTGCACCAACGGACGCATCGAAGACCTTCGCGCAGCGGCCGCGATACTAAAGGGCAACAAAGTCGCAGTCCGCACGATAGTCATCCCCGCTTCCTGGATAGTCTACCGTCAGGCGATGAAAGAGGGACTCCTTGATATATTCCTCGATTCCGGATGCGTTATCTGCAACCCCGGTTGCGGACCCTGCATGGGCAACCACGAAGGCATCCTTGCACCGGAAGAGGCTGCTATCAGCACAGCAAACCGTAACTTTAAGGGCCGCATGGGCGACAAGGACAGCTTTATTTACCTTGCAAGCCCGATGATGGTCGCAGCATCCGCCCTCAAGGGCGAGATCTCCGATCCGAGGGAGGTGCTTTAACATGTCTGTCAAAGGTAAAGTTTGGAAATACGGCGATGACGTAAACACGGACGTCATTTTCCCCGGCAAGTACACATATACCATTAAGGAACGTGCTGACATGGCGAAGGTCGCTCTTGAAGACCTCGACATGGAGTTCAACAAGAACGCAAAGCCGGGCGACATTATCGTCGGCGGCAAAAACTGGGGATGTGGCTCAAGCCGTGAACAGGCCGTATCATGCATCAAAGAACGCGGTATAGCAGTCATCATTGCGAAGAGCTTCGCCCGCATCTACTATCGCAACTGTTTCAACGAAGGCCTTCCGATCATCGTATGCCCCGAGGCAGTTGACGCCATCAGCATGGGTGACGAGATAGAGGTCGATTTTGAAAGCGGAGTGATCAAGGCAGGCGGCAAAGAGTTCAAATTCCCGGCATATCCTGAATTTGTGCAGGGGCTGATAAAGGACGGCGGACTCATCCCACACGTCAAGAAGTCGCTGGGACTCGCTTAAGATCCAACGATATTTTGTTATTGCAGGTTTTAGGCTGTCCGGTCCGGATCAGAGGCAGCATCTCGATTTAATGCCGGGATGGACCGGATGGTTATCAAATAAAAAGTAAAAATTAGAGGAGGAAACAATATGTCAGGCAATGTTCTCAAAGTTAAGGAACAGAAGGATCGCTACAATGTATGTTACATGGCCGGAGATGACTCTGGTTTCGACATGATGGAGGGCGCACTTCTGGTCCTCGAATCCCTCAATCTGCCCATCGACTGGGTCCGTGCTGACCTTGGCTGGTGCATGTGGGAAAAATCAAACAAGAAATTCGGCGAAGGTGATCCCCGCTGCAACACAGTCCCGCCCGAAACAATCAAATCGATCCGCGAGACAGACGCAACACTCATGGCAGCGATCACATCAAAGGCCGGAGTAAAGGGATTCAAATCAGCCATCCTCCAGATGCGTCAGCTTTTTGACCTCTACATCAACATTCGCCCCGCCAAGAAACTCCCCGGGATCGGAACTCCTCTTGCAAAGGATCCCAAAATTGACATAGTAATGTTCCGTGAAAACACAGAAGACCTCTATGCAGCAGTAGAGTTCTACCCGCTTCCTGAAGCGATGTTCGACCTCCATAAAGGAATGGAGAGATTCAAGGGCCGCGAAGTAGCAGTATCATGGCGTGTATTCTCAAAGGACGGCTGCGAGCGTATCATCCGTGCTGCATTCGAATATGCCAAGGCGACTGGCCGCAAGACGGTACATTGCTGCAACAAGGCAAACGTCATCCGTGAAACTGACGGAATGATGAAGAGAATATTCCTTGAGATAGCAAAAGAATACGAGCAGTACGGCATCAAGGGTACCGAAGAAAACGCTGATGCTACAGCAATGTGGTTCATCAAAAGCCCGCAGGATTACAGCGTTGTTGTTGCCAGCAACGTCTTTGGAGATATCCTTTCTGACGAAGCTTCGCAGCTTACCGGCGGTCTGGGCTTTGCACCGAGCGGAAACATAGGCAAAGATGCAGCTCTCTTTGAACCCAGCAGCGGTTCAGTTCCTAAGTATGCACACCAGTACAGGGTAAACCCGAGCGCAATGATACTGACTGCGAAGATGATGCTTGAATACCTTGGCCTTGATGAGTCTGCAGCAAAGATCGAGAAGGCTCTCGGTGAAGTTCTCGTTGAAGATAAGCCCGGAACGCTTACATATGACATCCTCCGTGACTTCCGCGGCGATCCTGACTGGGAAAAGAACGCAGCCAGCACCATCGACATGGCGGCAGCAATCGCCGGCAAGATCGACCCTGAATTCAAGGGTGCGAAGCTTGAAGCGGCGAAAGCCAAAGTCAACAAGATGTGCGCATGGGATGAAGCAAGCCTCGTAGGGTTCAACGACTAAGCCCTAAATTAAATATCAGCTTTGCAGTTTCAATTAAGCGGCAAAACTGAAAGATCAAAAAACTAAACAAATAAACGGTCTGCCTTCCCAGCTCTCAGTTGAGACGGGCAGGCAGACCGTTTCTCCATGAGATGAACAGGGAGGTAAAATACCATGAACACAGCTCAGGCCGGAACACTGGAATCAATGGACTGCCTTGTTACGGTATCAGAAGCACCCCAGGGCACCGGTGTGAAAATTCAGATAGCCGGAAGCAGCGCTGCAAGGTTTAAATCGGCAATGGAAAAGAAGACGGCTGAAGTGATCGCTTCGATGGATGTAAAAGATATTGAAATTTCCATCCAGGACAACGGAGCACTGGATATCGTTCTTGGAGCAAGAGTCGAAGCAGCCGTTAAAAGGCTTATGGGAGGTGAGAGATAATGCGCCGGACAATGCTCTATCTTCCCGGAAACAACCCAAATATGCTTACTCGCGGATATCTCTTTGGTTCCGACGGTCTTGTTCTAGACCTCGAAGATGCGGTTGCAATGGCCGAAAAGGACACTGCACGGATACTTGTCCAGCATTTCCTGAAACAGGGCGAGTTCGGCAGCTGTGAAGTAACAGTCCGCATAAACGGAGTCGATACGGAATATTGGAAAGATGACCTTGCAGCAGTAGTTCCTTTCCCGGCACTCCAGGGAATAAGGGCTCCAAAGGTCGATGATGCAGCAACAGTTAAGATAATAGATGAAGAGCTCTCAATAATAGAAGACAAAAACGGGATCCCTGTAGGAAGGACCAAGATATTCTGTCTTCTTGAGACAGCAAAGGGGATCTGGAATGCATTTGACATAGCCTCAGCATCTCCCCGCGTAGCAGCTATAATCCCAGGCGGAGAAGACCTTACGGCAGACCTCAAGACGAGCCGTTCAAAAGAAGGCACGGAGCTTGATTGGGCTCGCCGCATGCTTGTATTTGCGGCCAGAGCGGCAGGGGTCGACCCAATCGACACCGTATTCCCGAGAGTTACCGATGACGCAGGACTCCGCAAGGAGACGGAATTCATAAAACAGCTTGGTTTTGAAGGCAAAAGCGTCATCCATCCAAACCAGATACCGATCATACATGATGTTTTCAACCCGACAGAACAGGAAATAGAGAAGGCCCTTAAGATAGTCGCAGCGGCGAAAGAAGCCGCGGAACGCGGACAGGGTGCGGTATCTGTCGACGGAAGAATGGTCGATATCCCGGTCGTTAAGAGAGCGGAATATACGCTCCTCAAGGCCGGACTTTTGGAGGTGAAGTAAGATGGCAAAGAACGCACTAGGCCGTGAGATACCCGAATTCATAGAAGGATACGGCAAAACAAAGCTCTTCCAGGGTGCATTTGCCTTAAAGCCTGAAGGATACAGGGCGGGCGGAAAGATCCGCTGCGTAAACAGTACCTGCACCGACAAGCGGGTAAGCGACATAAAGGCTGCGATAGCAGCATCAGGACTTAAGAGCGGGATGACCGTGTCTTTTCATCACCACCTGCGCAACGGCGACTTTGTGGTCAACATGGTAATAGATGCCTGCGCAGAGATGGGGATCAAAGACCTGACACTTTTCCCAACGGCTCTCTTCGGTGTACACAAAAAGCTGATCGAACACATCAAAAGCGGTGTTATCACAAGGATAATGGGCTCGGTGAACGGACCTATCGGACAGCTGGTATCAGAGGGCGGAATGGATGTCCCTGTTGTACTGAGAAGCCACGGAGGCCGTCCGCGTGCAGTTGCCTCAGGTGATGTCCATATAGACGTTGCCTTCATAGCTGCGCCCACAGCCGATCAGTACGGAAACATCTGCGGCACTCAGGGAAAGTCTGCATGCGGCTCACTAGGCTATGCCTTTACCGACGCCCAGTTTGCCGACTGTGTTGTTGCGATCACAGATAATCTCCAGCCATACCCTGCAGCTCCGATCTCAATGTCGCAGCTTAGCGTAGATATAGTAGTAGAGGTCCCGAGCATTGGAGATCCCGCGGGCATAGTTTCCGGTACAACTAAAGTGACAAGGGACCCCCTTCGTCTGCTCATAGCAAGATATGCATCCGAGCTTATAGAAGCGAGTCCTTACTTTAAAGAAGGCATCTCCTTCCAGACCGGCGCAGGCGGGATACCTCTGGCAGTGACGGCCTTTATGAAAGAGGCTATGATCAAGAAGGGGATCAAGGCAAGCTTTGGTCTTGGCGGAATAACAGGCTATTTCGTCGAGCTCCTTAAAGAGGGTCTGGTCGAAAGACTCATGGACGTTCAGTCCTTTGACCTCGAAGCTGTCCGTTCGATCGGAGAGAACCCGAAGCATATCGAAATATCAGCTGACTGGTACGCCAATCCATGGAACTCGGGAGCTGCTGTCAATATGCTTGACGTAGTCATCCTCGGCGCTACCGAAGTTGACGTAAACTTCAACGCCAATGTCAACACAGAGGCTGACGGAGCTCTCCTTCACGGTACAGGCGGACACCAGGACACTGCTGCAGGAGCCAAGCTTACGATAATAGCCCAGCCATTGCTCCGTGGACGCATCCCCTGTGTGACGGACAACGTTTACAGTGTAACGACCCCCGGTGAGGTCGTCGACGCTATCGTCACAGAGTATGGGATCACTGTCAACCCGAAGCGCAAAGACCTTCTTGACGCCTGCTCTGCCGTCAAGGGACTTCCGCTTGTAGCCATGGAAGAACTGGTGTCAAGGGCGCACAAGATGTCAGGCCCGACCGACCCGGTGGAAACAGAAGACCGCATAATAGGCGTAGTAGAGTGGCGTGACGGAACGGTCATCGATGTAGTAAAACAACTCAAAGCAAAATAACAGAAACGAGAATCAGTAAGGCTTGAACTTACAAGCGCCGGTCTGGGTCTCCATTGGAGACCCAGAC
>Ga0334887_1003888_pt1 | contig 14200 bp, 12 predicted proteins | sample GraSluR1_MG_10_FD_207217 | JGI IMG/M metagenome (GOLD analysis project Ga0334887, IMG submission 207217) | Sludge microbial communities from methane-producing bioreactor in Wageningen University, Netherlands - Granular Sludge_18_07-R1 | ecosystem: Engineered > Bioreactor > Anaerobic >...
CCATCCACTTAGTCATTCTGAGGAGTCCGGTGTTTTTGCCGGACGACGTAAGAATCTCATCATTTAAAGTATTTATGAAGAAAAAACTTAAAAGATGAGATCCTCACGCCCTCAAAAAGCGAGGGCTTAGAATGACCGATTTAAGGCACACCCCCCTTTATCCCCCCTCAATGGGGGAATTTATAAGATGGTATTTTCAGGATAGAAACTTAATCAAAGGAAATTACGAAAGTAAATTGAAATTGTTTTTGGTTTTCGAAATCTGAAGAAGAGGATACAATGTAATAAGAAAGAGTAAAGTTGTAATATTCGATGGTAAGAATTTATGCCTTAAATATTAGTCATTATGAAAATTGTCCTTAAAAGGGGATAGAATATTATAGGTAACTATTGGTTTTGTTGGAAAGAATGACTGATTTGAACTTGAAACTAACATATTTAAGAGAATGATGTCAATTTCAAAAGGTTAATTATCCAAATGAAGGAGGAAAAGATATGAACAAAATTCTTAGCTCTCGGGAGAGAGTTCTTACTGCATTGGACCACAAAGAACCCGATCGGGTCCCCCTGGACCTGGGAGGGTATCAATCAGGTATAACCACCATTGCTTATGAGAAACTCAAAAACCAATTGGGAATCAATCGACCCACCAGGATCTCAGAACGCAATCAACAACTGGCGGTGATCGATGACGAAGTTTTGAAAGAGTTTGGAATCGACACCCGGTATGTTTTTATGAAACCATCGGTTCATTGGGACCCCAAAGAAGGCAGTGATGAAAACTCAACCTGGTATGTTGATGAATGGGGGGCTCAATGGAAAAAACCCCATACCAGCTTTTATTATGACCCGGTCGGGGTTCCTTTGAAAGAAGCAACGATTGAAGACCTCGGTCATTACCCCTGGCCGGATCCCAATGAAAAAAGCCGTTTTGAAAATGTCGAAAAAGAAGCCCAAGCAATTTTTGACGCAGGTTATGCTCTTGGTACCACGGTATCGGGGGTTTTCGAACAAGCCTGGTACCTGGTCGGTTTAGAACGAATCATGATCGAAACCATCGAGAATCCCTCCTTTGTCGAAGCCTTACTGGATCAGGTTCTGGCCATCCTTTCCCAACAATACAGTCGCTTCTTGGAGAAGATTGGTCAGTACCTCACTTTCATTGAAATCTGGGAAGACATCAGTTCCCAGCAAGGACCCCTAACCTCACCCAATATCTACCGAAAAATCATCAAACCCCGAACCCGGGATTTGATCCAAGTCATCAAGTCAAAAACCAAAGCCAAAGTCGCCCTTCACAGCTGTGGGAGCACCAGCTGGGCAATTGACGATTTCATTGAAATTGGAATTCAAGTCTTAAATCCGGTTCAGGTGAGTGCTGCTCACATGGACACCAAGGAATTGAAAAGGAAATATGGAAATTCGATTAGTTTCTGGGGTGGAATTGATACTCAACGGGTTCTCCCCCGTGGGACAACCCAGGAAGTCGAGGATGAAGTGAAAAGACGAATTGACGACCTGGGAGAGAGAGGAGGATATCTGTTAGCGCCAGTTCACAACATCCAGCCTGACGTTCCCCCTGAGAATATTATTGCCATGTACCAGACTGGATTGAAGCATGGAAGATATCATTGATAATACTTAGAAAACTATTAATCGTTTTCTTTGAATAACAAGGAGATAAATCAGCAGGTAAACAATACGAGGCCTATTTGAGCAATCCCAAAAAAACCGCCCCAGAAAAGTTGAAAACCATAATCAGACAACCGGTCACCAAATAATCTACAAGGCCTAATGATCAATAATTGAGGAATAGGAGCTGTAAGAATAAAATATGGAAACCAGCAAAAAATTATATTCGGTTCGTGAATTGTATTGGATATTTTATAACGGACAGCGAACCATGAAGCATCTGTTCAGGGCAAAAAAGAATAAGGAGTTAAGCCAGGAATTCATTGAAAGGATCATGCTTGCCGTAACTGAGGTGAATGGTTGCAGTGTATGCTTCTATGCTCACACCAAAATGGCTCTTGAAGCTGGGATGACTAATGAGGAAATTACCAAGATGTTAGCAGGGGTGATTGATGATGTTCCAGTTGACGAAGTAGCAGGAGTGATGTTTGCCCAATATTATGCGGATTCCAAAGGAAATCCGTCGGTGGAGTCCTGGCAGCGAATCTTAGAGCTCTACGGGAAATCTAAGGCTTATGGTATCTTGGGTGCGATCCGTGCGATTATGATCGGGAATGCTCTGGGAATTGTGTGGTCAGCTTTATTCAGCCGATTGAAAGGCAAGCCGGATTCAAGAACTAGTTTGCTATACGAGGTTGCAATGATTTTGGTGTCCATAGTCATTTTACCGGTTTCATTCATCCACGCCCTTATCTCGGGATCATTGAAAGTACCAATTACTAATTTTTAAGGTATAAAAAGAAATACCTATGGTAGAATAGTTGAACGACGATAAATAAAGAAGAATTCACAAAAGGGAAATAATATGGATAAGCGTTGGAAAGAGCTGGGAAAGCTATTGGTCAATTACTCTACAGGTGTTCAACCGAATGAACGGGTTATGATTGCTATGACGGAGGTCGAGACTTATCCCTTGGTTCAAGCCGTCTATGAAGCATGTATTCAGGCAGGCGCTCACCCACAGGTGCAATTTCTATCGGAAGAATTAAATCGTTCTTTGCTCAAATATGGTTCTGAGAAGCAAATCGAATGGGTTCCTGAGATTGAAGCCCACGGTATGGAGTGGGCAGATGTATACATCGGATTGCGCGGCGCTCATAATTTGAAGGTATTTTGGGACATACCCTCACCTAAGCTTGCCCAACTACGTCGTTCGATGGGAAAAATATCGACTCTTCGGTGGGAAAAGACCCGCTGGTGCCTGGTGCGGGTACCCAATGCCTCTCTGGCTCAGGAAGCTGAAATGGATGAGGAAACCATTACCGATATGTTTTTTAATGCCTGTTTGTTAGATTGGCCTCAAGTGAGCGAGAAGTGGAACCGCTGGGCAGCACTTTTATCCCAGGGGAAAGAAATACGTATCCTTGGTCATAAAACTGATTTGCGTTTTTCGGTAAAAGGACGAAGTTGGCAAGTTGCCAACGGCAAAATTAACATGCCTGATGGTGAAATCATGACTTCACCCGACGATTCAACGGTTGAAGGAGACATCTACTTTGAATTCCCAGGGGTGTTGGGCGGACGCCTCATGCACGACATCCACTTACAATGGCAAAAAGGAGAGCTGGTCAAAGCGGCCTCATCCACTCATCAGGACTTTCTCCAATCGACCATCCAAACTGACCCAGGTGCCAGCCGGATCGGCGAATTCGCTTTTGGAACCAACCCCGAAGTCAAGTACTTCTGCAAGGATATTCTCCTTGATGAAAAAATTGGCGGGACCATTCATATTGCTCTCGGTCGTGCCTATCCCGAAACTGGAGGAACCAATAAATCGGCCATTCATTGGGATATCGTGAAGGACATGAGAAAAGAGGGCGAAGTCTATCTGGATGGGAACTTAATTTTCCAAAAAGGAAAAATGTTGATATAAGGAGAATTTTATGGCCAAAGGGTATTTGCTGGGAGTTGATATCGGCACCTATTCGTCCAAAGGGGTTTTGGTTCAAGAGGATGGGAAAATAATTACTCAAAAGGTTGTTCCTCATGGAATGGACATGCCTAAACCCGGTTATTTTGAACATGATGCCGATCGAGTATGGTGGCACGATTTCGTTATCATTGTAAAAAACCTATTAGATATATCCGGGATTGATCCAAAACACATCTTGGGAATTGGAACCAGCGCTATCGGATCTTGCGTTCTTCCCATTGACGAAGCGGGCCAACCGCTGCGACCAGCCATTCTCTATGGAATAGATACTCGAACTACTCAAGAAATAGAATATTTGGAAAAAACCTTGGGGAAAGAGGAAATCTTTCGCCATAGTGGAATGCATCTGAGTTCTCAGGCTTCAGGTCCTAAAATTTTGTGGATAAAAAACCATGAACCGGAGGTTTTTCAGAAAACCAGATGGTTTCTCACCAGTCAGGCTTATCTCGTTTATAGACTGACCGGTCAAGCCACAATTGATATTTATACTGCGAACGGCTATGCTCCATTGTTTGATGTCCATAATTTAGGTTGGCGGGAGGATATTGCTCCTCAGATTACACCTATTGATCGACTTCCCAAGGCTTTCTGGAGCTGCGAAATAGCCAGCCGAGTCACCGCGCAGGCAGCTCGAGAAACCGGCTTAGCTTCCGGTACTCCGGTCATCGTTGGGACAACCGACGCTGCCGCTGAAGCCATCAGCACTGGAGTAAGAGAATTCAATGATATGATGCTTATGTTTGGAAGCAGCATTTTCTTTATCGTTAAAACAGCTGATTTGGTGAATACCAGTCATTTTTGGAGCGCTCCTTTTCTGGAAAAAGATGTTTATACTTTCTTAGGAGGAACTTCAACCGCTGGAAGTCTTACCACCTGGTTTCGGAACCAGTTTGCCGAATTGGAACTGGAAAAAGAAAAAACCGTAGGCGGTAACGCATACGACCGATTAGCAAAATTAGCGGCTCAGTCTCCACCCGGTGCTAAGGGGCTTATTATTCTTCCCTATTTTGAAGGTGAACGAACACCTTTGAATGATCCGAGAGCAAAGGGAATGTTTTTTGGTATCAGTCTCAGACATACCAAGGCTGATATCTACCGAGCTATATTGGAAGGGGTGGGATATGGTATTCGCCATAATCTGGAAGTCATGGAAGAAGAAGGAGTAAAACCCGGACGTATTTTAGCCACCGGTGGTGGGACTAAAAATGACTTATGGATGCAGATTGTTTCGGATATAACCCGGGTTGAATTGGTTATTCCTAAAGAGCAAATCGGTGCCAGTTATGGGGATGCTTTTATGGCAGGGGTGGGTATCGGATTATTTCATAATCTGACTGAAATTGACCGTTGGGTTCAAATCGGAAAAATTGTTCAGCCCGATTTTGAAGCAAGTGGAAAGTATGATTTCAATTATCGCCTTTTCCGTTCTCTTTACGAAAATACCAAGCCACTTATGCATGACTTATCTGAATCTTTATCAGAATAGACTCTCACGGTGTTTCGCAGCATCAGTTGAGGATGAAAGGTTGATGTGTTGAGGGGGGTGTGCCTTTATCTTTTTTATTTCATCACTTTTCACTTATTTCGATATTTTCAGGATGGACCATCATGCCACTTGTGTGGCACTATATAATGATGAAAACCAAGATTCGATCGACATGCCATGGTATGTCGCTACATTAATTAAAGAATGAGCACAATACATTGTTCCCCTACATTTTTAAATTCTTTTGTAGGGGCTTAATTTATCATGCCCGTGAATGGATTTACAATGTAAAATAAATAATAAAGATGAACCAAGTGAGATTGCCACGTCGTCCAACCAAAAAACGGTTGGTCTCCTCGCAATGACGGATTTGGTTGATGAGATCCTCACGCCCTTAAATAATGAGGGGGAGAGGGGGAGAGAGGGCGAGGGGGAGAGGGAAGAGATGATTAGCCAAGGTGAGAAGAAAAATAAAAAAAAATTACATTCCGAGGAGGAATAGAGAATGCCGAAATCAAATTGGTTAAAAGAAGTATTTCACTGTCAAAAGCCCATCATTGCCATGTGCCACTTTGGTGCTATGCCTGGTGATCCAGGTTTTGACCATAAAGGTGGAATGAAAAAAGTCGTAGAGTGGGCAATCAAAGACTTAACTGCTCTCCAAAATGGTGGGGTCGATGCTGTGATGTTTTCTAATGAATTCAGCTTGCCCTATATGACCAAAGTTGGTACTGTCACTGTTGCTTCTATGGCTCGGATAATTGGGGAATTAATGCCACATTTAAAAGTACCCTTCGGAGTCAATGTTCTCTGGGATCCAGTGGCGAGTCTTGATTTGGCTGCAGCCACTGGTGCCAAGTTTATTCGAGAGATTTTCAGTGGAGTCTATGCCAGTGATTTTGGCATATGGAATACCAACTGCGGAGAGACGGTGCGTCACCAATATGCTATCGGTGCCCAAAATGTAAAACTGCTGTTTAATATCGTACCTGAAGCCGCTCAATATCTCGTTGATCGAGATATCGTCAGCATTGCAAAATCGACGGTTTTTAATGATCGCCCGGATGCTTTGTGCGTTTCAGGATTAACGGCAGGAGTTGAAACTGATGTACAAATTCTAAAAAAAGTTAAAGAAGCTTTACCAGAAACGATCGTTTTCGCCAATACCGGTGTGAGGTTAGAGAATTTAGAAAAACAGCTTGAGTTTGCTGACGGAGCAGTGGTGGGAACGACTTTCAAATATGAAGGGAAATTCGAAAACCATGTCGATGAAGAACGGGTCAAAGCATTCATGAACAAGGTGAAAAAATTTAGAGAAGAATAAATCAGCGAGATTCTGATCATCTGAAACAGTATCGAATATCCAATATAACCAGCTCAACAACTAACTATTAAATTGATTGGAGGTTTTAATCTATGCCTTCCAGCATCTTGGAAGCTATGATAGTTGCATCGTTAACCGGAGGAAGTATTCTGAGAAAGTACTTTGAGAAAGAAAAATTTTCTGTCGTTCAGAAATCGGTTTCTTATGACCTGGTAACCAATATCGATAAAGAATCCCAAGACAAGATAAACGAAATTTTAACCAATCGTTTCCCAGATATTCCAGTGGTTGGCGAAGAGGGCAGTATTCAAGTCGGAAAGCAATCCCGGGCATTCTATGTCGATCCTCTGGACGGGACTTTTAATTTTGTTCATAAATATCCTTTCTTCTCGGTGTCTCTGGGATATTGGGAAGAGAATGTACCGGTAGCTGGAGTTGTCTTTGATCCAATCAGACGGGATTTGTTTTATGGCCAAAAAGGGGAGGGTGCCTTTTTAAATGGAGAAAGAATCACCGTCTCCGATCGAACCACCTTAGAAGGAAGCTATCTGGTAACCGGCTTCCCCTACAAAGAAGGAAAACATCCTCGGATTGAAAAGGAAATTGGTTCGGTTATGAAGCTCACCGATTTGAGAGTTTTGGGAAGTGCAGCCTTAGAACTGTGTTATGTTGCCTGTGGAATTATTGATGGATATTGGGAATATGACCTTTCCTCCTGGGACTTAGCCGGAGGAGTTTTAATCGCAAAAGAAGCCGGAGCAGTGGTTACCAAACCCAATGGCGAAGATTTTGATCTTTTTGAGGGAGACGTGTTGGCGGCTCCGCCGGCTATTCACCAGAAGCTATTAGAGGCGCTAAAGCATTAAAAAATGAGATGACGGAACAGTAAAAAAATCAAATCCCCCCAACCCCCTTTGCTAAAGGGGGAAATTGATCGGCATATTACTATTTTCATTGTCATCTGTATTATCCGGTAGAGTAAAGATCTATACTGAAAATACTAAAAAAGATTAAAAAATGATCAAAAAAGAAAAAAGTACACCTCCCTGAATCCTCCCTCAATGGGGGAATAAGCCGATCAATTCCCCTCCATGGAGGGGTGCCGCTTAGCGGGGGGAGGGTGCTTTTCAGTTTTTCATTAATATATTGAGTAAAGGATAAAAAATATATTAAAAGATGAGATCCTCACGGCTTCAGAATACGAAGCCTCAGGATGACGGCTATATTTACTTGTCACTGGACTGAATAAAAGCATTAGATGGCCTTATACAAGCGCCTTACTTAAAGAAAACTTTTCGGACTACTTCGTGAGTGTCGGCTGCATCCATCTTCTTTTGTCCCTTTAACAAGGCGTCTTTGTCCACCTCTTGCAGCAAACGATAAAGGTCCAGGGTGTTGCGAGTGCACAGTTCCAAAGCTCGAACTGGATGAATGCGGTAAGGGAATATATCAAAACCGAGATAACCTTGATAACCGGATTTTTCTATATAGTAAAGAAACTCCAGGGTTTCATAGAGGTTGGTGCTTCCTGCTATGAGGTCATCATCCCACTCCCGATAGGCATCGTTAAAATGAACATTATAAAGAACCTTTTCTCGGGAGAGAATCGAAACCACTTCACCAGGATTTTCTTTCGCCATCAGAGCATGGCCGAAATCAACCGTCACTCCAATGTTCTTCCGGTTTAAAGCTTTGATGAGATAAAGCGATCGAAAAGCATTTCCCACAAAAAGATATTGTCGAGGTTCTTTGAGCTTATATTCAAGTGATATTTTCACCTGCGAACCATAATCAGCGATTTCCCCGACCGACTCCATAAGCAAATCCCATTCAATACCATAATCGACCTCAAAGGGATAATCAAAACCATCCACTCCCAACCAAAGGCCCACTGAATCGCACTCCAGCAATCCGGTTAAATCCATCAATTTTTTTGCGGCATCAATAGCTTCACGCCTCAATTTTTCATCTCTGTGGGTAAGAGCTCCCAACTGCCATTTGGGACGAGAGTGAGTGTTGAGATTGATACAGCTCACTTTTAAACCATTATCGTCAAGTAAGGATTTAAAATCTCGGGGGCTGATCTTTTCAAATTCATCATCAAAAAATTCAATCGCCTCAACCTCCGGTACCTTTTTCACCCGTTTTACTCGTTCCTGGATGTTAAGCGGTTCTTCATATCCCTGAGGCAAAAACCGGTCAGACATCCCTCCCATGCACCAGATTCCTACAGAAAGTTTCAATTTTTTCCCGGCAGCCATTTATGACTCCTTTCTCAGCTCATTGAGCTATTCGTTTTGGAAAAAAGTTATTCAAAAACTACTCACCTAAGTTTAGTCGACTTTCAATTTTTTTCTTATCTTCTGGGTATATCTTGAACTATAAAAATTGAGGATCATCACCAAAATCAACATTAAACCCCAAACCACGTTTTTAAAGAAAGGGCTAAAAGATAAAATATTAAAACCACTTTGAAGGATTTGTAAAACAATTATTCCCATAACCAGACCAGATATGTTTCCATATCCTCCGCTGGGATCGACCCCTCCTAAAACACAAACTAAAATAGCTTGAAGGAGGTAGGCTGATCCATAACCCGGCCGGATCGAATTCACCCTCGATATCATGATGATCGATGCCAAACCAGAACAAAGACCACTTAAAATATAGGTCCGAACTAAAATTCCTCGATTATTTATTCCGCTAAAACGAGATGCAACCGGGTTAGAACCCAGCATATAGAGGTTAAAACCGTAAGAGGTTCGGTTTAGGATTAAAGACATCAATAAGATAAAAACAATAAAAATTATCATCGGCATAGGAATGGCAAGGATAGTGCCACTTCCAATATACAGGAATTTTTCCGAGAATCCCTGAATACCATATCCCTTGGTTATAACAATGGCAATTCCGGAAAAAATACTCATGGTACCCAAGGTGGCAAGAATTGCCGGCACTTTTATATAGGCAATGAGAAGCCCATTAATTAAACCGCAAAGCAGGGAAATACCGATTGCCGATACGATTGCTAAAAAAATGATATATGACTCTTCATAGGCCCCCAACTGGGGAAGAGAATACTTGGTTAATATCAGTGCCGCTCCCACACCAGCCAGATTGGCGGTTGATATAATTGATAAATCGATACCCCCGGTCAGCATAGCCAACATTATGGCGATTGCCAGCAACCCAAACTCCGGTATTTGGCTGGCTATGGACTGAAAATTACTCAAAGTTAAAAATTTACCGGGAAGAAAAAGTGACATAATAATAAAAGCGCCCAGCATCATGAAAAATAAAATCGTGGTTCTGGAATGCTTCACATATTGATTAAACAAGATTTGCCCTCCAACCTAAATTTTTAATGAGAATCATCAAATCATCATGTTCTTTCGGATCTGATAAGAACTCAAGCTGACGCTTATGGCTACAATAACTCCAGTGAAAAACTCCTGCCAGAAAGAAGAGAGACCGATCAAAATAAGACTTTTATTCAACAAAGTAATCATGGCTACACCTAATATGGTCCCAATAACTGTCCCTGATCCTCCGGTTATCCGAGTTCCACCCAATACCACCGGAGCAATAACACTCAACTCAGTACCAACTAAATAGGTTGGATTACTATAGCGAATGAGTGAAACGTGGAGGACACCAGCTATTCCGGCTAAGATTCCAACATAACAATAAATAAAAAATTGAATGCTAAAAACATTCAAACCGGCTCGATTGGCTGCTTCCATATCGCCACCTATGGCATATATGCCCCTTCCTAATTGGGTATAGGTCAGGATAAACCAAGTGAGAAGAGCAACAGCTATGAAAATCACGGTGAATATTGATAATCCATAACTCCCACCTTCAGGTTTAATCACAGTAAACACATTGGTAGCCCCAAACTTTTTAAAACAGTCCGGTAACTGTGCTGAATTCACCGCTTTGGTTCCGACCACGGTGAGCAGGATTCCATGAAAAACATTTAAGGTCCCCAGGGTAGCAATAAAGGTTGGAATTTTAAAATAAGAAATGATTAGACCATTTACCGCCCCTAAACTTAATCCAACCAAACAGGAGATTAAAAAAGCGAAATAGATATTATCCACTCCACTGGCTATCAAAACGTTGGCGGCAATGTACTGGCCAGATATGGCGATTGCGGTAAAAGACATATCAATGCCACCGGAGAGAAGAACCACAAAAACCCCTATAGCCATGATGCCCATACTTGCGCTACTTTTTCCCAGATCAAGCAAATTTTCAAAAGATAAAAAAGAGGGATTCAAAGAGGTGACCAAAATCGAGTAGGCCACAATTATTAAAGATAAATACGCTTCGTTTTGATTGAATACTTTCTGGATCTGACTTTTATAAATCGTTCCAGTCATGGTCTTTATCCTTCGCTATTTTTTGAGTTGCTCGACACTAAATCGAATAACTTATCCTCGGTTATATCAACAGTATTGACTTCTTGAATAATTCTTCCATCCGCCATTACCAGTATCCGATTACAGTTACGCACTATTTCTGGAACTTCATCGGAAATCATGATAACTCCAATACCTTTTCTTGCTAACTGCCGAATCAAGTTATGAATATTGCTTTTTGAATTGACATCAATTCCAACGGTAGGGCTGTCTAAGATAAAAACCTTGGGATCGGTGGCCAACCACTTGGCTATGACTACCCGTTGCTGATTCCCGCCGGAAAGCGCCTGAACTGCTATTTCTAAAGAGGGAACGTTGACATTCAATTCATCGATCCAGGTTTTGGCATATTCATATTTCTTGCTGTAATTGAGAAGTTTGGATTTGGTCAAGAGTTTTTTCAAATTGGTGACAACTACATTATTTTGTATCGACTGTTTTAAAAACAAACCTTGATTCAGCCGGTCTTCTGGCAAATAACATAAACCCAAACTGATTGCCTTCCGGGGAGAGTTAATTTTCACTGGCTCACCGCTCATATATATTGATCCAGAATCCGGTCTATTCAAGCCAAATAAGGACAAAGCTACTTCAGTTCTTCCTGAACCCAGCGATCCAATCATGCCTACTATTTCACCTGGCCTCAGCTTAAAGCTAATATCTTCAAATTGACCTTTCTTGGAAAGGTCTTTTACTTCCAAAAGGATTTTTTGATCTGCTCCTTCTTGATAATCGAAAACCGAACGATCGATTTTTTTCCCGCTCATATAAAAAGAAAGGGTGTCGTAATCTAATTCACCAGCGTTATAATCACCAACTTTTTTCCCATCTCTTAAAACCGTCACTTTTTCAGCAATTTGTAAAACTTCACTTAATTTGTGGCTCACAAATAAAGTAGAAATTCCACTTTCTTTCAAATCTAAAATGACTGATAGAAGTTTATCAATTTCTTTCTTGGTGATAGCTGTAGTTGGTTCGTCCATGATGATGAGCTTGGCATTTCTCAGCAGGGCGCGGCAGATGGCAACTAGCTGTTTATTGGCAATGGAAATATTTTCAACCTTTTCCTTTAGATCAAGCTCTTTTTTTATAGTTGACAAAACACTCGAAGCTATATTCTTTACTTCTTTCCAATTAATAATTTTCTTTTTTTCTTCAATCAGCTGATTAAGAGAAATGTTTTCGGCTACCGAAAGGTTGGGAAACAAAGATAAGTCTTGATATATGACTTGAATTCCTTCATTGATAGAATCGATTGGCTTTAAGTTTTTATAACTTTTCCCCCGGATAATAATTTCGCCACCATCTGGTGTTACTACTCCAGCAATAATCTTAATCAGTGTAGATTTTCCAGAACCATTTTCACCGACCAAACAATGCACTTCGCCCTGACCGATAGACATGCTGACATTATCTAAGGCTTGTACTCCGGAATATAATTTACTCACATTTTGAATTTTCAAAAAATCTTCAGCCATAGTATCCCTTCTAAAATAAGTGAGCTGGGGAGACAGGACAAATCACCCAACTCACTTATTTTATCGTGTTCTTTTTTGAAACTGTCCTTTGTTATGGACTTTTTTAAAGATACATCAAAAAAGAAAAGCACTATCTATTCTATTCATTTGTACCCATTATAAGTCGTAGTCATCCACGTTTTCGGCAGTAACGTCATGCCAGGCCTGGCCATAAATTACCGGGAACCCATGTTGATTATTTCGAATAGTGATGCTTTCATAACCGGGTTTTCCTAAATCCATACCTTCTTTGATTTCATTTCCTTTAAGAACTTCCCAGGCTACCTTGCAGGAAACATACCCAGCATCGGCTGGAATCCAGAAATGGATTGACTTGGCAGCTCCGTTCTTCAAGTAGTCATAGGCAACCGAGGGGAGACAGGTTCCATACGCTCCGACTTTGCCAATGAGACCTTTTTCTTCAATGGCTAAAGCTGCTCCAGGAACCGTGCTCATAGCGCTTCCCATAACACCTTTAAGATTTGGATAGGTCCTTAACAATTCCAAGGTTTTTTCATAAGCTATCTGTTGGTTTTCTTGTTCTTCGATCCGATCGGTAACCAATTTCATATTCGGATATTTTTCCTGTTGCTGGGCGATTTCAGCATCGACCCATTCATTATGGGTGGTCGAAGTCAGGTGACCAACAAAACAAGCATATTCTCCTTCTAAATTCAAATCTTCTGCCATAACATCCATCATATGTCTTCCATAGGCATCATTATCGAAGGCTTCAATATCAAAGGTTACCTGTTTTTGATTGGATGCTTCGTGGGTAAAAGTAAGGATTCCGGCATCGTTGGCTTTTTTAAACACTGGCTCTAACGCAACCGGATCATTCGGTACGACGATAATGGCGTCGACTTTTTTGGCAATAAGGTCTTCAATTAAAGCGATCTGTGAGGCTGGATCAGCAGTAGCAGCACCAATTTGATAAGCATTAACGCCGGTTTCATCGGCAAATTCTTCTACACCCAGTCTCATGTTATCAAACCAGGCAACTCCTTCAAGTTTGACTACCATAACTATTTCAAAATCAGTATCTTCAGCTTCGGCAACGACAAAAAGGGAAAAGGTTAATAACAATACCATTGAGAGTATCAACAGCAGATTAAATTTTTTCATTTTCATCCTCCTTAATAAATTATGAGAAAAAAATTAAACTATTGGATTTACCCAAGAGACAATATCTTTTGTCAATGAATGAAAACTAACTTCCGTGGGTCACCTCCATTTCTAAGTATCCAATTTCAAGAATTACAGAAATTACCTCCTTTCTTGCTAGTAAGCTTTATATTTTTAAATTAAAATCTTTAAAAATAATTAACAATATTATAAACTTCATATTATCCCAATTCTTATTTTAAAGTCAATTTATCTTCAGAAAATTTATAAACATGATTTTTAACCATTTGGAGTCAAACATACGGAAAAATTTCTTTCACCTAAAAATTTTGATATTGTCATGATAAAATAAAAAAAGAAAGGGGATATAGCAATGTCAAAATTTAAATTTTCAGTTGGTCCCTGGAACGTTCATGAGGGAGCAGATGCCTTTGGTCCTCCAGTAAGAGAAAGCATACCGTTAACTGAGAAGATTAAGAAATTTAAAGAAATTGGTTTTGACGCCGTGCAGTTTCATGATGATGATGTCGTACCAGAGATGAACGATCTTACCGATGCAGCCATTAAACAAAAAGCGAAAGAAGTCAAAAAAGCATTAGAAGACAATGGATTGGGAGCCGAATTTGTCGCACCCCGGCTGTGGATGGATCCCAGAACAATTGATGGGGGTTTCACCTCAAACGATCCGAAAGATCGAGA
>Ga0334887_1003889_pt1 | contig 14194 bp, 9 predicted proteins | sample GraSluR1_MG_10_FD_207217 | JGI IMG/M metagenome (GOLD analysis project Ga0334887, IMG submission 207217) | Sludge microbial communities from methane-producing bioreactor in Wageningen University, Netherlands - Granular Sludge_18_07-R1 | ecosystem: Engineered > Bioreactor > Anaerobic >...
CGGCAGCCTCGACGCGATGACCTTCCGACCCCGTGATCCCTCCTCCTCACATCTTCCTCGCCACCTCTTCCGCGACTTCCAGCGTGGTGTTCTTCAGGCCCACGTCGTAGGTGCCGACCTTGTGCTCCTGGATGACCTTGGCGATGGCGGTTTCCAGGCGCGTGGCCAGTTCGGCCTCGCCCAGCCAGTCGAACATCAGCTTGCAGGTCAGCAGCATCGCCATCGGGTTCACCTTGTACATCCCCGCGTATTTCGGGGCGGAGCCGTGCGTCGGCTCGAAGACGGCGTAGGAGTCGCCGATGTTCGCGGCGCTGGCGAAGCCCAGCCCGCCCACCAGCCCGGCCGCCAGGTCGGAGAGGATGTCGCCGAACATGTTTTCCGCGACCAGCACGTCGTAGTCCTGTGGGTTTTTCAGCAGCCACATGCACTGGGCGTCGATGTTCGTCTCCCACAGCGGGATTTCCGGGTAACTCTTGGCCACCTCGCGGGCCACGCGGGTGATCAGTCCGCCGGTCTCCCGCAGCACATTGGGCTTGTCCACCAGGGTCACGGAGCGCCGCTTATGCGTGCGGGCAAACTCGAACGCCTGGGTCACGATGGACCGGCAGCCGTCCCGTGACATGACGCGCGTGGACAGCGCCAGGTTCTCCAGCCCGTGCTTGCCGAACGCCTTCATCTTCGGGTGGGCGCACAGGGCGTCGAACACCGCCTGGGGGATCGGGTGGAACTCGATCCCGCCGTACATCCCTTCGGTATTCTCGCGGAACACGACCAGGTCGACGCCCTCGCGGTAGTTCAGCGGATTGCCCGGGTAGGCCCTGCACGGCCGCAGGTTCGTGTGGAGGTTCAGCACCTGTCGCATCTTCACGATCGGGCTGAAATACACGCATCCCTTGCCCTTCAGCGACGGGTCCAGTTCCCGGTCCGCCTCGTCTTTGGGCTTGGAGGTGATGGCCCCGAACAGGGCGCAGTGGGTGTTCTTCATCATCTCCAGCGTCCGCTCCGGCAGGGCGTTGCCCTCGCGGCACCAGAAGTCCCAGCCGATGTCGCCGGGGATGTACTCCGCGTCCAGCTTCAGTGCGTCCAGCACGATGCGGGCCGCCTCCATCACGTCGTTGCCCACGCCGTCGCCCGGCAGCCATGCAATCCGATACTGCGCCATGATTGATCGTCTCCGTCGTTGGACCGTGTGACCGGCCGGACCGGCACCGCTGGACCGTTCGACCCGCCTGCTGCCTGTCGGACCACGACCGGCCAGCCGGGGCAGGGTCTGAGAAGGTCGCAACCTGGGCGGTGGGGAACCCGTACGCACACGGGTGAATCGTGACCTGGGGCGGCAGCCTGATGCCCCCGCCATCTCTCCGCGGGGCAGGAGTATACGGGATTCGCCATTCCGCGTCGAGCGCCCCGGATGTCCGGATCGGCCGCACCGACCGGCCCTCGGACAGCCCGACTACCCCGAATGGGGTGCGTGACACCTCCGGCGGGAAGGCAGTTCGCCCAAAATGGGGCGCGGGATCGTAGCCACGGGTGAAGTCTCGGCTTGCCGAGACGGAACCCGTGGACCTCGGCACCATAGCCCGCACCGCCCCGGCAGGGGCGGCGGAAGTGCGTGGAATGCAACGTCCTCCGCCCCTGCCGGGGCGGGGTCTGAGCTGCGCGACGCGTTCCACGGGTTTCGTTCGCCTCCGGCGAACTGCACCCGTGGCTACGATCCGTAGCCCCTGCCGGGACTGGAGCGCCCCGCCGGAAGTGACATGGCTCTCCCCGAACGGCTCGCATGGCCGTCCGGTGGCTTCCGGCCGCAGCCCATGCTAGCATTCCTTGTTCTGCGGCCGGCCGCGCCCCGTGGGCGTCAGGCCGCTCCGCGGAGACTGAGGAAGGATCAGAACATGAGATGTCCGATGCTGTGGGTGGTGGCGGTATGGCTCGGCACGGCGGGCGTGACCCTGGGTGAGGACAAGCTGTACCGGGACCTCTCCGTGGACGAGGCCAAGGCCCTGGCCGGCACGGAGAAGAAGCTGGTCTTCATCGACTTCTATGCGGACTGGTGCCAGCCCTGCCGCCTGCTCGAGGCCACGACGTTCAAGGATCCCAAGGTTGTGGAGTGGCTTGGGAAGAACACCGTGGCGCTGAAGGTCAACGGCGACAACAGCCCCAAACTTACCGACCAGTTCAAGGTGGTGTCGTTTCCCACGCTGATCTTCCTCAAGCCCGACGGCACGGAGATCGACCGCCTGATCACCTATGTATCCGCGGAGGAGTTTCTGGAGGCTGCCGCCGGCATCGCCGAGGGCAAGGACGCCATTGCTCGGGCCAAGGAGAAGATCGCCAAAGCGGACGCCACCAACCCGCTGGTCCGCAAGCATCTGGCCTTCGCCTACGCCACCAAGGGTCAGTACAAGATGGCCTTCGACGAATATGTCTGGTGCCTGGAGCAGGGCTTCGCTCGGCATCCCAACCTGTCCGCCATGCGGGGCGTGGTCGCTTCGGAAATGATGATGATGCTCAGCGGGGTATACCCGGCTTTGATCGAGGAGTTGTCGGCCCGCCGCGACACCGTGCGCAGGAAGGTCGAAGAGGGCGCCGTGGAGGTCAACGACATCCTGACCCTGGCCCTCTACGACGAAATCTTTCGCGAGCCCGACCGCACCCTGGCCCTCTACGAGAAGAAACGGGCGGATTCCCGAACGCCGGCCGCCGTCCGGGCCGCCTTCGCGGAGGCCGTCCTGCCCATGCTGCTCCATGCCCGCCGGTATGCGGACGTTGCGGCCGATCTGGACATCATGGCCACCGTCGATCGGATCTTCGCGGGCGTGCCTGCGAAGGAGTCCGCGTCGCAGGAAGAGCGCCTCATGGCGGTACTCGCGGTGCCCGCGTACTACCAGGTGCTGGCGGGGCTGGGTCGCACGGAAGACGCGGCCCGGGTGGCCGCCCGCCTGATCGAGCTGGCCGACCAGGCCGAAACGTACGGGGTCCTCGCCTGGAACGGGTATCTCTCGGGCAAGCCCACGCCGGCCGACCTGGAGTACGCCCGCAAGGCGGACCGCCTGACGGAGGGCAAGGACATCGGCGTGATCGACACGCTGGCCCGCCTGCTGCACGCGTCGGGTAACAAGGAGGAGGCGATCCAGACGGCCGAGCGCGGGGTCCGCATCGCCACGGGCTGGCAGGAGCAGGCCCTGATCCAGGAGACGCTTGCGGACATCAAGGCCGACCGGCCGATGCATCCGGGCCTTACGCTCCCGCCCGTGACCACCCAGCCGGCGCCGGGAGCTTCGGGAGAAGACCGCGCGAGCGGCCCCGGCGCGGCCCCATGAGGCAGCCGACCCCGGTCCCCCATCGCAGCAACGTAGTCAACCCCCCGTTCGGTCGTATAATCCCGATGAGCGAAGCGGGCGGTGGCGGCCGCTCATCCGCCTTGGGCGGATGGGAGGAAAGTCCGAACTGGGCAGGGCACGGTGGTTGGTAACGCCAACCCGGCGCAAGCCGAGGGAAAGTGCCACAGAAAACACACCGCCTTCGGGTAAGGGTGAAAAGGTGCGGTAAGAGCGCACCGCGCGGCTGGTGACAGCCGTGGCAGGGCAAACCCCACCGCCAGCAAGCCCAAGCAGCGGCCAGAGGCGGCCCGCCTCGATACGAGCCGCGGGTAGGGTGCTTGAGCCGGTCGGCGACGGCCGGCCCAGATGAATGGTCGCCCGCCGGGCGCCGCCACGTGCGGCCCCGGCGAACAGAATTCGGCTTACAAGCCCGCTTCGCTCTCTTGGGAATTCGCGGCCGGCGGTTCGCCCAGGCGGTCCAGCAGGGTCCGGCCTTCCGTGTGGTCCGGGTCTTTTTCCAGCAACGCCATCAGCGGGGTCCGGGCATCTTCAATCCGACCCACGGCATACATGAGGCGGGCGGCCTCGTAGAGCAGTTCCGGCGGGGCGTTCGCCCCGGTTTGCTCGATGCCGCGCTCGAGGACGGCGATGGCCTGGTGATAGGCCGTCAGGCGGGCCAGGTCCGCCTGATCCTGCACGATCCGGGCGATGGCCAGGTAGATGTCCGCCTGATCCGGGTAGAGACTGAGGCGGGTTTCCTCCACAGTTCGCTGCAGGACCAGCAGGTTGCTCAACTGGCCCAGGCGGCTCACTTCCCCGGGGTTCTCCCGGACCCGTTCGCGGATCAACTCCACGGCCCGTCGCGCTTCCGCCTGCGCTTCGGCCAGGTTCTTCACCTTGGTCTGCGGGTCTGTCGTGGCGTCCTTGAGGGTCTCGAGCAGAATCTGGGCCAGCAGGGCGTGGTATCTCGCCCGCGGCGGCGATTGCAGTGTGATGCCTTGCCGGGCGTGGTCGGCGGCCTCCTTGTACATCTTGCGGTTGGCCCGGACCGTGGCCAGGCCGAAGAAGATTCGCGGTTCCTGCCGGTTCAGTTGGAGGGCCTGCAGGTACTTCGATTCAGCCAGTTCGTGGTACTTCCCCTGCGCCAGGACGTCTCCCAGCAGCTTGAAGCCGAGCCAGTCAAACTGGCCTTCCCTCGGATCCTGGGTGTATCGGGTGATGTAGTCCATGGCCTCCCGGGCGCGGCCTTCGAGCAGCAGCACGCGTCCGAGAACGAACTGGGCTCGCGGATTCAGGGGCTCGTTGGCCAGCACGAAGTTGGCCAGTTCCTTGGCCGTCCGGGCGCGGGTCTGCCACTGCCCGGCGCCGGTCTCGATGGCCTCCTCCGCCGCCGCGATCTCGGCCAGGGCCCGTTCCAGGCTTTCCGGGATGGACGGAGGCGTGCCCGGGGCGCCCGGCGGCGGTGCGGCCGGTGAATCCGCGGTCTGTGCCACGAGCAGACCGGGGGAGCCGATCAGCAGCCAACCGGCTACGGCTGACAGCCACAGCGGCAGGGGAATGTTCATACGGGGACCTCCACTCACTCTCTCTGCGCTACGACACACGTCGCCGCGGGGTTCAAGACCGGCCAATAGTCGCGATCCCGGGCGGTGCGGTCAAGCGGAAGACGCGGCACGGACACCGCGTCCCCCGGAATCATCCTTCAATGGAGAATGTGGAGCCGACGGGCGTTCGATCCCCCGCCCCCTGGGGCGGCGCGGAGGCCGCTTCCTCTCCGCGGGCGGGCGGCAGCGTCGCGGCGGGCGCCTCGGCCGGACCGGCCGCTCCCTGTTCCGCCCGGGTCTGATTGACCTTGTCAATCAGCATGACCCAGGTTTCTCGCTGATAGCGGAGGATTTTGAGGGCGTCGTCCAGGTCGCTGACGCTGTGATGCACGCTGGCGTCCACCAGCTTCCGATAGATGAAGGAGTAAATGGCGGCCATCCGCTCGCACAGTTCGCGGTTGACCTCCGGCCGCAATCCGTTCTGCATTTCCAGGATGATCGCCTGGGCCCGGGACAGCTTGTTGTAGGACGTTTCGTAATCGCGGGCCTCGATGGCATCGCGAGCCTGGAGACTGAACCGGATGGCCCCGTCGTACAGCATCAGATGAAGCTGCTCCGGAGAGGCCGTCATGACCGCGTTGCGAAGGTAGGAATTGGGGGCGCCGCCGGACATACCGGTCCGTACATCGGATTCCGCCGGGGGTGAAATGACCTAAAAACCCTGTGGCGGGCCCGATAACGCGGAGGCTAGGAGGAGCTCAGCGCCAGAGACGCCAGGGCGGTCTGCTGGGCGCTCAGGTTGGCCAGGGCGGATTCCAGGCCCTGGAACTGCCGTTCCAGCCGGGTCCGCTGCCCGTCGAGCAGGGCCTGCATGGCCTCCATGCGGTCGTTCAGGTCGTCCTCCCGATTCTGGAGCGTGGCGGCGGCCCGATCAATCAGCCCTTCGGACGACTTGGTCAGTTCGTCCAGCATCTCGTTGAGGGCCGCCCCGATGCCGTTCTCCTCGTCAGTGAAAAGCTGCTCCACGAGTCTGGGGTTGTCGCGGTACGTCTCGCGGAACTTCTCTTCGTTGAACTCCAGTCGGCCGCTGCGGTACTGGATGCCCACGTCTGCCAGGCGGCTGAGCCCGGCCGTCCCGGACGAATAGGCCTTCAGGACGGAGCGGTTCAGACGGTCCTGGATGCGGCGGGCCGTCACGTCGCCCAGGAGCACGCCGCGGGTCTCCGTCTCGGGGTCGAACTTCGTGTAGTCGCCGATCCGGTCCAGCACCTCGTTGTATTTGGTCACGAAGCTCTTGAGGTCGGTGGCGATCTTGTCAACGTCCTGCGAAACGTTCAGGCTGACCGGTTCCTCGGAGGCCCCCAGCAGGTTCAGGGTCACGCCGGGGATGACGTTGGAGACCGAGTTCGTCGGGCTGGACACCACCACGGGGTTGCCGGTCTGCCCGTCCCCCAGGAAGAACACCGCGTCGCGGGCCTGGACCAGCGTATTGACGGCCAGCCCGGAGTGGCCCACGTCAAACACCAGGTATCCGCGTCTGCCGGAGACCTGGGAGGATACGGTCAGCCGATAGGCGTTGGTCTGTGACCCGTCGTTCACAACGGAGGCCGCCAGGTTCGGATCCGCGTTATTGAGCTTGGTGACCACGTCCTTGAGCGTGTCATCGGCGTCGATATCAATGGTGATTTCCATGGTGCCGTCGATAAAGGTCTGTCCGCCGGCCGCCTCTCCAGCGATTCGGAGGTCCGTGGCGGTGCCGCCTCCCTGGTCCGTGACCTTGAGTGGTTGCGTCCCGCCGGCCGCGTCCGTCAGGAGCAGCCCGTCGCCGTTGGCGTTGATGCCGGCTGTGACCTGAGTCACGTCGGAGTATGAATTGATCAGCCGGATGATGTCGCCGAGCGTTTTCTGGTTCTGGCTGACGTTGACGGTGACGGCGGCGCCGCGGCTGTTGGTAATCCTGAACTGGCCTGTCCGCACGCCCTGTCCGTGGTTCATGTTCTCCAGGCGGGTGGCTTCGGACAGGTAACGAAGCTGCGTGTTGCGGCCGATGAGGCTGGCCCCGGTGGACGACCCCAGCAGGCCCAAGTCGGCCGCGGTGGTGCTTCCGTTTTCCTCCACGACAATCGAGCCGATGTCGGAGCCGGTCTCGTCGACGATCTCGATGCCGTTGCCCGAAGGGTTGATCCGGGCGATGACGTTCGCCCCGCCGGCCGTATTGTTGATGATGTCCAGCACGTTCTGCACGGTCTGGGCCCCGCTGAGGTCATAGGTGGAGCGGTTGCCCAGCCGGTCCGTGACGGCGATGCTGCCGAGGGTTACGCCGCGTCCGCCGTTCAGGGAGTTCAGCAGCACGGTGTTCAGCCCGGCGATCAGGTCGCGTGAGCGGACGGTCTGACCGGTGAACTCGCCTTCGAGCCCCAGGTCCAGGGCCGCCCGGGACAGCACGCCCTCGGCGTCGGCCAGGGCCTCCACCGTGATGCCGCCGCCGCCGATGTTGTTGTCCTCCAGCCGCAGGCCGTTGTTGTCCAGAGACGCGGTGACCAGCGACCAGCCGGAGCCGTCGTCGTTGTCCGCGGCGTAGTTGACGGCCCGGATCACGTCCCCGACGGTGGCGATTCGGAAAATGTCGGATCCGCTGATGAAGTCCTTGTCGACGTCCGCGGCGATGCCCAGGTCCCGGGCGGCGAAGCCGCTGACATCCTCGATCCTGAAGTGGGTCGCCGCGTCGGCGGGCGTGTCCGTGGTGTCGCTGATCTGGAGGTGCGAGCTGACGTAGATCGCCCGCACGCCCACGTCGGCGGCGTTGATCCGGCTCAGCACGTCCTGAATGGTCTGGGCCCCGGACAGGTCCACCTCGGCCGACTTCCCGCTGCGGTCCGTGATGCGGATGATGCCCGGCGGGTTGCCCGAGCCGTCGTCCATTCGCACACCGTTGCCGCTGTTGAGCTGCTCCAGGCGGGTGGTGGGCTGGAGAAAGTCCGATAACGAGACGGTGAAGGAGGCGCCCCCGCCGGTCGTGACGCGGAAGTCGCCGCTGGTGGAAAGGCTGTTGCGGCGCACGCCGTTTCCGTCGTTCAGCGCGGAGAGCAGGGTCGAGTTCACCAGGTTGATCAGATCGGCGCTCTCGATCCGGCCGGTCGTGCTGGCGCCGAGCAGGCCCAGGTCCCGGGCGGAGGATCCCCCGGTCTGATCGGCGATCTGCAGCGGCCCGGTCCCGCCGGACCGGTCTTCAATCACGATGCGGTCGCCGGACACTGACGCTCTGACATTGGCGTCCGTCTGGTTGTTGATGGCGTCGATGATGTCGTCGACGAGCACCGCAGCCCGCAGACTGATCCGGGCAACTCCGCCCGCGCCGTCGGTGATGGTGAAGGTGCCGCGCCGGATGCCCTGTCCGCCTCGCAGGCTGTCGATCTCTGTGGCCGGGTTGAGCTGGCCGTGGCCGATCTCAACGGTCAGAGTGCCCGCGCCCACCGGCGTGGTGTCGGGGTCGGCAAAGCCCTGTCCGATGAGCTGGTGGTTGCTGACCAGCGAGTGGACGCGGAACTGGTACGTGCCGGGCAGCGCTCCCGCGCCGGCCGTGGCGGTCAGGACCGATTCGTCGCTCGACTGGGTCTTGTAGGTCTGGAAAAAAGCGTCCGTGGCGAAGCGGCTGGCGATGTTCTTCACCGCCAGCAGGCGGGCGGACAGGTCCATATAGGCCGTCCGCTGCGTCTGCAGGTTCGACACCCGCTGCTTGAGCAGTTGGAGCGGCTTGGACTGAATCTGGATGAGCTGGTCAATGAGATCCTGGGTGTTCAGTCCGGAAATCAATCCGACGCTGGAAGAGATGCCGCTCATGGCTCCGGGCTCCTTCATCACCCGGGTCGCCGGGCGTCCAGCGCGGGGCGTCCCCGGGAATCACCGTTTTATCGGCACAAAAGAAGGCGGCCCTTAGGACCGGTGCCGGTCCGGTGGGGCCGCCGGAAGATCGGGACCGAAAGGGAGTTAGCCGCCGAGCAGGCCCAGGGCGGTCTGGGGCACCTGCTGGGCGACGCTCAGGGTGAGCTGCGTGCCCTGGATGAGGATCTGGGCCCGGGTCAGGGCCGAGACCTCCACCGCGTAGTCGGCGTCGCGGATGGCCGACTCGCTGGCGGTCACGTTTTCGTAGGCGATCTGCTGGCTGTTGATGTTCGTCTCCATCTTCTGTTTCTGAACGGCCCCCAGCCGTCCGCGGAGACTGGCAATCTGATTGATCGCCTCGGTGATGATTTCCTCGGCCTTCATGTAATTGCCGCGGGCCACTTCGAAGGCCCCGCCGCTGCGGATGTCGCTGAGGAACCGCGTGACCGTGTTGCCCAGGTTGGCCGTCGAAATCGAGTCGATCCCGATCTGGAGCTGCCCCTGCAGGTTCACCTGCGGCGTGATCTGGAACAGGGCCCCGCCGCCGGTGATGTGGAACGTGGACGTGGCGGCCCCGGTGGCGAAGCCGGAGGTCAGGTAGAACCGGGCCTCCAGACCCTGCGTGCGGGTGTCGACGCGCAGCCCTTTGGTATTGGCGAGCTGTCCGTTGACGATGACGATCGGGTCGAATCCTACGTCGCGCGTGGTCGTTCCCGCGGCGGTGGTGTTCATGAACGTGCCGGTGACGGAGCGCACGCTGACAAACGCGTCCGTTCCGAACTCCGTGCTGAGCAGGTGCAGTTGTCCGTCCGTGGAGACGATCGCTTGCACGCCGGTGGAGTCGGTGATGCCGTTGATGGCCTGGGCGATGTCGGCCTGAGTGGCCCCGGACTGGAAGGAGAGAATGTCCACGCCCAGCCGGCCGGACACCTCCACCGTGGTGGCGCTGGTGCTCAGGGCCGCAAACGCCAGGTGGGCCAGTTCCGCCGCCGACTGCACCTCGAGCACCACCTGCTTGGCCCCGCCCTCGGTGATCTGAGCCGCATAGACGCTGGTGTGGGCGATCTCCGTCGTGGTAATGCCGCTGATCTGGTAGCCCAGGGCGCCGTTCAGCAGTTTCTTGCCGGCAAACGTGGTGGTGTTCGCGATCCGGTCGATGCTGGAGAGGATGGCGTCGATCTCGAGCTGGTCCGCGTAGACCTCTTCGGCCGACACGGCGCCTTCGTTGGCAATGTCCAGCACGAGGGCCTTGAGATCCAGCAGCAGGGCGGACACCTCGTTCAGCGAGCCCTCCGCCACCGAAATGACGTTGATCGCCCGCTGCGTGTTGCTGATGGCCGCCTGCAGGCCGCGCATTTCCTTGCGCAGGCCTTCGGAGGCGATCAGCCCCGCCGGATCGTCCTTGCCGCGGTTGATCCGCAGGCCGGTCGAGAGCCGCTCCAGCCGAGTGTACAGGTCGCTGGTGTTGTTGCGGAAGCGTCCCATGGCCACGATGGCCGGGACATTCGTGTTGATGCGAGTCATGGCATCCTCCCTGACAAAGCGGGCATGCCTGGCATCCGTTGCCCGCGATCGTGCGGCCATGCACGATCGGAACGCGGAGCCGAGTCGGGATCGCCTTCGCCATCCGGCGCGTCCGTGCGCCATCCGCGTAGGCGGTCGCGGACTCTGAACCGCATTGCGCATTTCGTCCCGGCCATGCGCGGCCTTTACTTAAATCCCGTCCGATACGGAAGCTGCCGGTTTATGGGACCGCGGCCCGGACCGATAACAGTCCGCCGACGGCACAAAGAACCGCCCGCCGGTCGGGCCAGGGCCGACCGACGGGCGGAAGAAGGCACGGAACGCCGGCTCGCGGGACGTCCGCGTCAGGACAGCAGCGACAGCGCGTTCTGCGGGATCTGGTTGGCCATCTTCAAGGTGGCCAGGTTCGACTGGACCAGAATCTGGGCCCGCGTCATCGAGCTGGTTTCCACCGCGAAGTCCGCGTCACGAATGGCGCTTTCCGCCGCGGCCGTGTTCTCGAACGCGATGAGCAGGCTGTTGATCGTCGTCTCCAGCGTGTCCTTCTGGAACGCGCCGATGCGTCCGCGGAGGCTGGATATCTGTTCCTGGGCCTTGCGCAGGATCCGCTGGGCGTTGTGGTAGTTGCCGCTCTGGATGTCGTTCGCCTGTCCGCGGCCGAGGGAACTCAAACGTCCGAGCACGTGATCGCCCAGCGAACCGGTGTTCACCGACCCGATGCCGATCGTCTCTTGCCCGATGAGGCCCACTTCCGGCGAGATGGCGAACTTGGCGCCTCCGCCGGTGATGGTGAATGTTGTGGTGGTTGCTCCCGCGGTCATCCGGGCAAAGGCCTCATCGAGTTGTAGCTCCAGCGACAGTGTGCCGGAGATGACCGAGGCCTCCAGGCCCCGCGTGGTGGCGCGGGCGCCGTTGATGGTGACCTCCGGGTCCAGACCGTACGCGATGTCGCCGCCGGTCACCGTGAAGTCACCCGGGCTTCCGGCGGAGTTCAGCACGCGCACGCCCACCATGGCGCCGCTGCCCACCTCGGTGCTGGTCAGAACCAACTGGGTGCCGCTGGCCGTTGCGGTGACGCCGGTGAGGTCCTGCGCCGCCCCGATGGCCAGGGCCACGTCGGCCAGCGAGGTGCCCGACGCGAAACTCAGGACGTCCGTGCCGTAGCGGCCGCGAATCTCCAGGGTGGTGCCCGCCGTCAGCTCGCCGCTCGCCCCGGCCCCGGCGCCGACGACCTGGGCCACCGTCGCCGACGACACCATCTGGAGGTTCACGTCGCGGTTGGTGTTCAGCGGGATCTTGGCCGAGTTCACCTGGAGCCCGGTCAGATGGCTGCTGTTCACGCCCGACGTGATGAAGTCGTAGTTCCCGTTGAGCAGCTTCTCACCGTTGAAGGCGGTGACGCCCGCGATGCGGTTGATCGACGACAGAATGGTGTCGATCTGAAGCTGGTTCGCCTCCCGCTCGGCGGCGCTGAGTCCGGCCTCGTTGGCGGTGGTGTCGATCAGGTGCTCCAGCTCCAGCAGGAGGGCGTTGATTTCCCCCAGGCCGGCTTCGGCGATGCCCACCACCTGGTCCGCCCGCCGGGCGTTGTTGATGGCCCCGTTGATGGCCACCTTGGAGGCACGCAGCCCCTCGGATGCAATCAGGCCGGCGGGGTCGTCCTTGCCGGTGTTGATCCGCAGGCCGGTGCTCAGGCGGTTCAACGCCGTGGTCAACGACATGTTGTTGGTGTCGAGGGTCCTCTTGGCGATGAGGTTCTGGACGTTCGTGTTGATGCGAGTCATACGGTTCGTGCCTCCAAACGCGTCTGGGAATCCGCCGCTGGGCCGGCGTCGCAACGCCGCGGCCTGCCAGGTGAGGCGGATCGGTCTGACGGTGCCGCGGCAGGAACAGGCTGCTCGCGGCGGGCTCGTTCATCCGACTGGGTTGTCCGGCAAACCGGTCGGCCGCGCGGCCGCTCGATTCGCCCTTCCGGGTTCACGCCCGTGCCCCGGAGTCCGGAACTCCGGACACGCATCCGCGATGCAGAGGCTCCGTCATGGGCGGGTCCTCCGGCGTGACCACAGCACGAATCGTCGCGCCGATAACGGGTCTTTAAGTCTTTTGGGAAGTGGAAGATGAGACTGGTTTTCCGCTCGCGGATATCAGGACCGAACGGGAATTCCCATAAGCGCCGGCGCCCCGGCGCGAAGCAATCCATCCGGCCTTTTACCGGACAACCTCCAGGGTAAGTCCCCGTAATCACAAGCAGAAATTTTTCTGCGGGCCACCGACAAATGGATGCGGTAATCACCGCACGCGGGGGGGTCCCGGTGCCCGCGGCCGTGCCCGGACGGGCAAACGCATGCGCGGCGCGTGCTACGCGCTCGTGGGCGACGGACGCAGCACGCTTTCGAACGCCGTGCGCGCGTCCGTGCGCGAATCACGATACTTCACGACAATCGCCGCGGCGATCGACAGCCCGTGCGATTCCGCGAACGCGCCCGACGCCGCACGCGCACCCGAAACCACCACCGCGCCCGCCGGAATCACCAGCACGCCGTCGACCGGGCGGAGGATCCGCGCATGCGCCAGGTCATACACCGGCGTGGACGCCGCCAGCACCACGCCCGCCGCCAGCACGGCCCCCCGCCCGATGCGCACGCCTTCGTACACGCCGCAGTTGCCGCCGAGGAACGCTTCGTCCTCCACAATGACCGGCAGCGCGCCGATCGGCTCCAGCACGCCGCCGATCTGGGCCGCCGCCGACACATGCACGTTCCGACCCACCTGCGCGCACGAGCCGACCAGCGCGTGGCTGTCGATCAGGGTCCCGCCGCCCACGTGCGCCCCCACGTTCACGTACGCCGGCGGCATGATGACCACGTCCGGCGCCACGTACGCCCCGCGACGGATCGCCGTGCCTCCCGGCACCACGCGCACGCCCGGCGGACACGCCGATTGCGGGAACAGCAGATCGCGATCGCGATAGGCAAACCCGTCACCGGTCATCGCTTCCAGGCTCGAAAGCCGGAACGCCTGCAGAATCCCCTCTTTCACGTCGCGATTCACCGTCCACCCGCCGGTCCCGTCCGGCTCCGCGGCGCGAAGGGAGCCGTTCTGCAGGGCGTCCAGGAAGGCGATGCACTCGTCACGCGTCTGCGGAATGCTCATGGCCTCAGGCTCCTGCACAGAGGGGCTGGCCGGAGGCGTCCGGTGCCGACGCATTCCGTGCCGGGCACGCCGTCTCCGCGGTGCAGGCCTGCCGCAGGGCCGCCCGCACCGTCTCGCGACAGGCTTCGGACAACGGGGTCAGCGGCGTACGCAGCACGTTCTCGATCAGGCCGAGCTCCGCCAGAGTGAATTTGACGGGAATCGGATTGGACTCGATGAAGTTTGCCCGCATCAGCGGGAACAGCTTCGCGTGCAACGCGGCCGCCTCCTCCCGGCGACCGGCCAGGGCCGCCTGCACCAGGGCCGCGAACGACCTGGGCACCTGGTTCGAGATCACACTGATCACCCCGTCACCGCCCAGGGCGATCATGGGCAGCGCCAGGGAGTCTTCCCCGGAAAGCACCGCGAAATACCGCGGCCGCGACCGCAGAATGGCGGACGCCTGGTCCAGGTCGGCCACCGCCTGCTTGATCCCCACGAACGACGGGCTCTCCGCCAGGCGCAGGACCGTCTCCGGAGCCAGCGTGACCCCCGTGCGACCGGGCACGTTGTACAGAAGGATCGGCAGGTCCGTCGCGTCGGCGATCGCCCGGTAGTGGTCGATCATCCCCTGCTGCGTCGGCTTCACGTAGTACGGCGTGACCTGCAGCAGGACGTTCACCCCGATGCGGGCGCAACGCCGCGACAGGTCCACGGCCTTGGCCGTCTGGTTGCTGCCCGCGCCCGCAATCACCGGCACGCGGCCTGCCGTTTGCTCCACAACGACGGCCA
>Ga0334887_1003891_pt1 | contig 14180 bp, 10 predicted proteins | sample GraSluR1_MG_10_FD_207217 | JGI IMG/M metagenome (GOLD analysis project Ga0334887, IMG submission 207217) | Sludge microbial communities from methane-producing bioreactor in Wageningen University, Netherlands - Granular Sludge_18_07-R1 | ecosystem: Engineered > Bioreactor > Anaerobic >...
TACAACCTTACTGCGCACCACTATTCCTGCCACAGTTGATGCCAACAGCAGTTGCTGCAAAGAGTGAGATCAAACCACCTGATAAGGCAGCGGACTGTCTTCCAGTCCAGCCAGAATATTTTCAGCGCACATCACTGCCATCCGCGAACGAGTTTCATAAGTGGCAGAACCAACATGCGGTGTAATGATGACGCTGGACATTGACAACAAGGGACTATCACTATTGATTGGTTCCGGATCCGTCACATCCAGCCCGGCGCCAGCGATCCAGCCTTTTTCAAGCGCTTCCACCAGATCATCATGCACGACCACTTTGCCGCGTGCAGTGTTGATCAGAATGGCGGTTTTCTTCATTTTCATCAAAGCTTCCCGATTGATCATATGCATTGAAGCTTCATTCAGCGGGCAATGCACGGAGAGAAAATCAGATTCCTTAAGCACTGTATCCAAATCAACCTTGGAAGCATTAAATTCTCTAAGGGTTTCCTGTTCAGCACTTGGGCTGTAGAATAAGGTTCTCATATTGAAACCAGTACCCCTGCGTGCAACCGCTTTACCGATCCGGCCAAAACCGATGATGCCCAATGTCTTACCAGACAGGTCATAACCGCGCAGCAATTCAGGCCCCCAGGTCTTCCACCGGCCCGCTTGCACATAAGCATGCCCTTCAGCGATCCGCCTTGCCACAGAGAGCAATAAGGCAAATGCCAGGTCTGCCGTGGTTTCTGTCAAAACACCAGGCGTGTTGCCTACCCTGATATTCCTTCTCCGTGCAGCCGTCAGATCGATGTTGTCATAGCCCACCGCATAGTTGCTGATCACCTTTATGTTAAAGCCAGCGGCATCCATCACACTACCATCGATTCTATCTGACAGCAAACATAAAATGCCTGCTGCGCCTTCAGCCAGTACACACAACTCTGCATTCGAAGGCGGCAATTCATCCTGCCACACACGCAATTCGCAACGATCTCGCAACATGGCCAAACCAGTCTCTGGTATGATTCGGGTAACAGCAACAATCGGTTTGCTCATATTTTTCTCCTTTGCACCGCCAAAGTTCAAACAAAGTATAAATCAAAACATCATGCAAGTTGACCAACCCAATTATTTTGAGATTGGCATTTACCAGCCTCTTCATACAGAAAATATAGGCACTTTATGGCGCAGTGCCTACCAACTGGGTGCTTCCGGTATCTTCACCATCGGCAAAGCCCATCCACAGCAGCACAGCGACACCGAAGCGGTCTGGCGGCATATCCCCTACCGCCGTTACGCAAGCTTTGAACAGTTCAAAGCCAGTCTTCCTTATGGCTGCCAGCTGGTTGGGTTGGAACTCTCCGGGAATCCATTGGGAGGATTTCATCATCCTGCACGATGTGTTTATCTATTAGGCTCAGAAGCCAATGGCCTGCCGTCAAGTATTCTTGACCAATGCCATGCAATAATCACAGTCGAGTCAATTCACAAAGCCAGTTACAACGTTTCAGTGGCTGGCAGCCTTGTGCTCTATTCGCGCTGGCTGCAGTATCACTGACAACGATTTCATCTTGACAGCGTAGACAGGTTACGCTACTATAGAATTGGGAGCGCTCCCAAACACCAATCATTTACAGAAAGAGGTTGATGATGGCAAACACGCTCGAAGATATTGCTGAAAAAAGCGGCTACTCTCGCTCCACGGTTTCACGCGTCATCAATGGAGAACCCGGGGTCAGCAAAAAAGCCCGTCAACAGATCAACAAGATTATCAAAGAGTTAAATTTTCACCCCAACCAGGCTGCCCGCGCATTGGCTACCGGCAAGATCAATACCATCGGTTTGCTTATCCCTGAAACAGTAAAATTTATTTTCACAGATCCTTACTTCCAATTGCTGGCGCAGGGCATATCAAAAGCCTGTGAAGATAACGGCTATGCCTTATTACTCTGGTTGACTGAACCGGAGATCGAGCGATCATCCATAAAAAAATACCTCAACCATGGCATTGTTGATGGCTTCATCACCGCCTCCATTAATTTTGATGAGCCCATGATCGACACCTTACTGCAAAGCAATTTGCCTTTTGTCATCATCGGACGCCATGCTTATGAATTCGACCTCAATTATGTGGATCTTGATAATTTAGCAGGGGCAGAGCTTGCTACACAGCATCTTGTCGATCGCGGATACAAACGCATCGCCACCATCACTGGACCTCAGGATATGTTTGCCGGGGAGGAACGCCTGACGGGTTATTGTAATGTTCTTCATGCAAACGGATTGGTCATAGAAGAAAATCTGATTATTGAGGGAGACTTTTTACAGGAAAGTGGTTATACCTGTGCCAAAAAGCTGCTTGCTTTCAAACCAGATGCCATCTTTGCTGCCAGCGACATGATGGCGGTCGGTGCCATGAATGCAATTCGCGAAGCAGAATTGCACATTCCCGAAGATATCGCTGTAATCGGCTTTGATGACCTACCCCTCACCGCACAGCAGAAACCACCCCTGACCACTATTCACCAACCTATTCACCAGATGGGGTATCTGGCGGTGGAAACTTTATTGAAAGTGATGGACAATCCCGATGGTGAGGTTTTCCAAACCATCATACGCCCCAGTCTTGTTACTCGCCAATCTACGTGAATAACGCTTCATGCGTAATTAACAACACAGGAGAAATTAAATGAAATTCGGTTATTTTGATGACGCCTCTCGCGAATATGTGATCACGGAACCTGCCACCCCGCAGCCGTGGATTAACTATTTGGGGAACAGCCAGTACCTTGGGCTGATATCAAACACTGCCGGTGGTTATTCCTTCTATACAGACGCGCGCTTGCGCCGCCTTACACGCTACCGTTACAATAATGTTCCGATGGACAACGGCGGTCGTTATATCTATCTTCGAGACAATGATACTGGCGAATACTGGTCCCCAACCTGGCAGCCAACCCGCACCGCATTGGATCATTACCGCTGCCGGCATGGCCTTGGCTATACCATCATCGAATCGTCACTCAAAGATATCAATGCCCAGCTAAGGTATTTCGTACCGCTGGATGAACCCCTTGAAATTTGGACAGTCGAGGTTAGCAACAACCGCGAGAGGGAAGCAAATCTCTCCCTCTTTTCCTTCATCGAATTTTGCCTGTGGGATGCCGCTGACGATTCTTCCAATTACCAGCGCAACTTGAATATTGGTGAAGTTGAGGTCGAAAACGGTGTCATCTATCACAAAACCGAATACCGCGAAAGGCGTGATCATTTTGCCTTCTTTGCATGCTCTGAACCCATCGTCGGATTTGATACCCAGCGCAAAGAATTTACCGGCCTGTACAATGGGTTTCACGAACCGCAAGCCGTCATCGATGGAGAATCTCGCAATTCGATCGCTCACGGTTGGTCACCGATCGGCTCGCATCATGTCAGGCTGCACCTTGCTCCCAATGAAACAAAACAAATAACTTTCTTGCTTGGTTACCAGGAAAATGACAAAGACGAGAAATTCGATCCCCCTGGCTCGCAAATCATCAACAAAAAACAAGCCACACAGCGCATCACAAAATACCTCAATAATGAAAATGTAGAAACTGCTTTTCAACAACTGGCTGTTTACTGGGACAAGTTGCTGATGTCATACCAGGTTGAAACTCCCTGTGAGCACACCAATCGCATGATGAATATTTGGAATCCCTACCAGAATATGGTCACATTCAACATGTCCCGGTCAGCTTCCTACTATGAAACCGGTATCAGCCGCGGTATGGGTTTTCGCGATTCTACCCAGGATTTATTGGGTTTTGTCCAGATCATTCCTGAACGCGCCAGAGAACGTATCCTCGACCTGGCAGCCACACAATTGGCCACTGGCGGTGCCTACCACCAATACCAGCCATTAACCAAGCGAGGCAATGACGCGGTGGGTTCCAACTTCAACGACGACCCGCACTGGCTGGTTCTGGCAGTAGCCGAATACTTGAAAGAAACCGGTGATTACGGCATACTCGATGAACAGGTTCCTTACGAAAACCAGCCGGACAGCGAAACGCCCCTATACGAACACTTGCAGCGAGCTATCCAATACACCCTTGACCGGCTTGGTCCGCATGGCTTGCCGCTCATCGGCAGAGCAGACTGGAACGATTGCCTGAACCTGAATTGCTTCTCTGACACACCCGGCGAGTCCTTCCAAACCACCACAAACATGGATGGCAACACTGCCGAATCCGTTTTTGTTGCGGGCCTGTTCATCATGTCAGCCAAAGAGATGCAGCAAATTGCAATGCGCAGGGACGATACGGACAGAGTGGCATATTATGAACACCGTGCTGAGGCCATGGAAACTGTCTTATTGGAGTACGGTTGGGATGGGGAGTGGTTCTTGCGAGCCTATGACAATGCCGGTGATAAAGTCGGTTCTCATGAATGCCAAGAAGGCAAGATCTATATCGAGCCGCAGGGCATAAATATCATGGCAGGCGTTGGCATAGACAACGGCTATGCCCAAAAAGCATTACAGGCGGTGCAAGAGCATCTGGCAACCCGACATGGGTTGCTGCTACTTCAACCTGCCTATTCCCGCTACTATCTTGACAAAGGCGAAATTTCTTCCTACCCCCCGGGGTATAAAGAAAATGCCAGTGTCTTCTGCCATACCAATCCATGGATCATGATCGCAGAAGCACTGCTTGGCAATGGTGACCAGGCGCATGATTATTACTTGCGCATCAATCCCTCCGCCCGAGAAGAAATCAGTGAGATCCATGGCGCAGAACCCTATGTCTATTGCCAGACGATTGCCGGCAGCGATTCCGTTGATTTTGGTCTGGCTAAAAACTCCTGGCTGACTGGCACTGCCTCATGGAATTATGTCGCCATCGCCAAATACATCCTGGGTATCCGTCCTGAGTGGGATGGCCTGCGGATAGAACCGCGCATCCCATCGGATTGGCAAGGCTTTACAGCCACCCGTCAATACCGCGGCAGTACCTATAACATCAAAGCTGAACGCACTGGCAGCGGAAATGACATTCAATTGTTGGTGAATGGCGAGGCAATTGACGGAACTGTAATCCCCCAGCCCGGTACTCCTGCCACCGTCAATGTACTTGTAAAAATCGGCGAAAGCCTGTCGTAAGGGAGGCTTTATGCAATACGGATATTTTGAAGATGCAGCAAGAGAATATGTCATTACCAACCTGTTCACCCCAGTGAAGTGGATCAATTATATTGGCACGCTCAATTTCGGTGGATTTGTCGATCACACCGGAGGAGCGCTGATCTGCAAACAAGATCCTGCCTTGAACCGTATCACCAAATACATACCGCAGCTGCCCTCTGCAGATTTCAAAGGAGAGAGCCTGTATTTGCGTTTCCACCAGGAAAATGGATATGACATCTATTCTCCCTTTTACACCCCCACATTAAAAACCTTGGATCGTTATGAATGTCATGTGGGCTTGGGCTACACCACCATCATCAGCGAACGCAACGGCATCCGGGCAGAGATCACCATATTTGTTCCCAGCCATTACAAAGCAGAGATCCGCCGCATAACCATCACCAACATTTCGCACAACCCAATCACCCTCGATGCGATCCCCGTGGTGGAATACACCCATTTTGACGCGTTGAAACAATTCACCAACGCTGATTGGGTGCCGCAAACCATGCAAAGCCGCACTCACCACGATGCTGACAATCAATTAATCCTGACTCAATATGCCTTCATGAAACGCGACACAGCCATCAACTACTTCTCGGGCAGTCTTCTCGCTGATTCTTTCGAAACTGATCGCAAAATTTTTCTTGGTAACAACGAATATGGCAGTTGGTCAAATCCACTCTCTTTGCAGAATCGATCTCTGTCAAATTCTGAAGCCAACCGTGGTGACAACATTGCCGCTATCCTTTACCCTCTGGGCACGTTGCAGCCTGGTGAAAGCCGTACCCTCATCACCCAATTGGGCCAGACCGACAGGATAACATCAGTGGCGGCCGATATCCATTCTTTCCGCCAACCACAAACGGTGGAAACTGCTCTGTCTGAATTAAAGCAATTCTGGGATGACTACCTCGCGCATCTGCAGGTGAACACACCCGATCAAATGTTTAATACATTGGTCAACGTACACAATGCGCGCCAGTGTTACATCACCAAAAACTGGTCGCGTTACCTGTCTTTGTATCAGTTGGGTTTGGGCGCTCGCGGCATCGGTACGCGCGACAGTTCGCAAGATATTCTGGGTGTGGTGCATGCGGTGCCGCAAGAAGCCAAAATCCTGCTGCGGCAATTGATCAGTGTTCAATCCATCAATGGCTATGCCTACCATCAATTTTACCCACTCACCATGGAAGCCAATATGGGGGATTCAGCCGGTGAGGAATACCGCCCCAAATATTACAGCGATGATTTTCTTTGGACCGTACAGGCAATCGCCGCCTATCTCAAAGAAACTGGTGATCTGGCCTTTCTGGATGAGACCATTCCTTTCTATGAAAAAGATGCCAGCGACCAGCCTTTAGAAATTGGCACCGTCAGAGAACACATTGACCGCGGCATCACTTTCAGCCTGCATGACACCGGTCGGCATGGATTGTGCCTGCTAGGTTTTGCCGATTGGAACGATACCATCAACCTGCCAGCTGGCGCCGAATCCGCCTTCACCACCTGTTTGTTGGGTGTTGCGCTCAAAGAGCGTATCGCCATCGCTGAATTGGACAATGATCCGACAACCCTAAAGCGGCTTGAAGGGCAATATCACGCACTTAAGAAAACCTTCAACGAAGTCGCCTGGACCGGTGATTGGTATTTGAGTTATTTTGACGAACAGGGCAATCCCCTGGGTTCGCCCGGCAATGAATTTGGCAAAATATATGTGTACGGACAAACCTGGCCGATCCTGGCAGGCTTTGCGGATGAGGAAAAAGCCCATAAATCACTGGCCGCCATACACCAATATCTGGTAACTGAACAAGGCATTAAGCTGAGCACCCCTGGTTACGATGGCTTTGACCCCCATGTTGGCGGTATCAGCACCTATCCTCCCGGTGCCAAAGAAAACTGCGGCATCTTCATGCATGTCAATCCCTGGGTTATCATGGCAGAAACCATCACCGGCAATGCCCAGCGAGCTTATGAGTATCATCAATTCACCAATCCGGCGCTGAAGAATGACATCATTGATCGGTATGAGTGTGAACCTTATGTCTATGCGCAAAATATCTTGAGTGACGAACACCCCCAGTTTGGATTAGCCCGCAATAGCTGGCTTTCTGGTACGGCAGCGTGGATGTATGTGGCAGCCACCCAGTACATTTTGGGCATCCAGCCCACCTATCAGGGACTCAGCATATCACCTCGCTTGCCAGAACAATGGGAAAAAGTCACTGTGACAAGGAAATTCCGTGGTGCAGACTATCAAATCACCATCGCGAAGCACCCAGAAACACAGAAAACCATGCGACTAACCGTAGATAGCCATCCCATTGTTGGGAATACCATTCCCATCTTCACAGAAGGATCACACCAAATTGTGGTCTGGTTGTAAACTCCTCAAAGTTTTGGTTATAATAAATCAGTATGAGGATTTTCTCATGCCATTAAGGGCATGGCTATTGGTATTTACCTAAAGGATCTGTCTGGATGAAGAACTTTTTTGTTGCATTTTGGTCACTGATACTCATCATCGTCTTCTTTGTATTTCTATTACATTTTCAGGCATGGGAACTTTTTCAGCTGTCTACCTTGCCGCTGGTATTCGCTATTGCGCTGCCTCTCTCCCTCTACGCCAGTCATTCCTGGAAATTCGGAATATCCACCAACCTTCTCATCGTTTTGATCTTCAATCTAATCATTCACCTGGTCGTGCTTCAAAATGTCCAGCCATTTTACCAATATCTGGCAGAATTTATTCTGCTTGCGTTGACCGTTATCGCCGCTACCATCTGCGGGCAAAAACTGCGGGAGTTTGCAAAAGAATACGACCTGGTCTCAGCGCTGTTTGCAGACAAGAAAATCCCTCACCTCGACGACATCCGATCATTAATCGAATCAGAATTCGCACGTGGTACCCGTTATAATTATCCCATATCGATGGTATTACTGCAAAGCAACACAGATCAAAACACAGAACTGCAACTCAAGGCGGAATTCCTAACCAATTTGTTCAGCGAACGCCTCGCGGGCAATGAGTTATCAACCTTTTTGGTTGAAAAAAGTCGTATCACCGACATACTGGTCAAATCAGAGGTAGAGAACGAATACCTCATGATATGTCCGGGTACGGACCGTCCATCTGCAGAACTTCTCATCGAAAGGCTCAGGAAGGCACAAACAAACGGAAAAATGGTTGATTTCCAGGCCACCATCGCAGCCTTTCCTGATGATGCTCGTTCATTCAACAGTTTACTCGAACAGTTAAGGATAAGCCGTTGACAATTTCTTAAAATTTTTTATTATTAATATCATTTTAATGGTATTATTTAGCAAATAAGCCCACATTAACAATATCACACATGATCCACCATTCAACTAACAGAGCAATCTGGGGAGAAGATTATGAATAAAAAGTTTCTATTACCGTTATTAGTACTACTTTTTTTGGCAATTCCCACAAGTTTTATCCTGGCACAGGGAAACCCGGCGCAATTACAGGTTGACCCGACGCCCACCCCGCTGCCTTTGCCGCCGGATGCACGGCCCACACCCCTGCCAAATATTACTGAATATGAAAATCAGGCTTCCTTTACCTTCGCCAACATCGGTGAAGTAACCACGATTTTGCGCTATCCTGGGCAGCAAAACTTGTACGCCAACTTTCCGAACCAATGGCAATTGATCGCCGGGTCTGGCGAAGCAGAAAAACTCCCACCTGGGGCCACTGACACCCTGGCAAACAGCCGTTTTGCTGGTGTTTCTTTCATCGAAATTCATTATGACTTTGCTGACACAGCCACAGAGGAAAGTACCGGGGCAGAACAAACCTATTGGAGACTGCAGGAACTATATCCCTGGATTTCCCGCCCAGGTATCGAAGTCTACATCAACGAAATTCTGATTGGCATGTTTATCCCTGAGGTAGGTACAGATTTACGCGTGCAGATGCCGATTCCGCCTCTCCTCACCATGTTAAGCGCTGAAAATCCCTATAACGAATACAACATTGAAATTGCCTTTTACAGCGATGGTGACATCTACTGCAATTATGACGGGCTGCTGACTATCTATGATGATTCAAGCATCAATATCAATTATTACTGGCGGTCTGCTTTCAGGGTGTTGTCGAACCTGCCGAGACCCCTTGTGCAGGACACATTCATCCCGGAAACGCTTGCCTTGATCGTGTCCGACCAGCCCACTGCAGCAGATATTGAAGCCATCACCTGGGTTTCCAGCAGCATTGCTCAAAACTCATTTACCAACATCAATTTCCAGGTATTCAAAGGCAACGAAGTGACACAGGATGACCTGACAGACAAAAGCGCTGTCATCATCGGTTCCCCTGCTGAAAATAGTTTCCTGCGACAACTGTACAATGGAAATCTGCTTCCCAGCGGGTTGTCAGCCAACGGCAGAACCATCATTGCCAATAACAACCCTGTTGCCAAAGAGACTGGTGTGTTGCAGATCATCCCTTCCAATGTTAATCCGCTTTTCACCTTTGTGACCATCACTGGTGAAACCGACATTGCCATCGCTCGTGCCGCCAAGGCATTTGCCAGCCCCCCCATCGGTGCGACTTATCAGCTTTTGCTGGTTGATTATGACTTTCCACGCAGCACCGGGGTGACACCATTGGAAGAAATAGTCATTGATCAAGCTACCGGCATCGAAGCGACTCGAAATCTATTCACTTTTGCAAGCCTTGGATTCCGTCAAAGAACAACACAGGGTATTGGCTTACAGCGCTTATTCCTTAGTTTTTACGTACCGCGCGATGTAATCATCGATGACGACCTGACATTGACCGTGAATTACCTGTATTCTGACGCCATCGACCGCAATTCTTCCAACATGGTGGTGTACATGAATAATCAGCCGGTAGGCAATCTGCCGATGGATACAACACCGACCGAAATTCAAACCGCCGAAGTCACCATTAAAAAAGAAAATGTGGTTCAGGGTAGCGTCAACGTAATTCGTATCGATGGACAGGTCAACATAACCCTGATTTGCGAAGACTATGATCCTGCCATCTATTGGTTGACCGTTTACGCCGATTCCCAACTGACCATTCCCTATACAAAAGTGACCAATGCGGTAGATATCGCACCGATTGTGAACCCGATCGTTCCCTTTGCCTTTGAACCAAACCATGTCGTGGTTTTGGGAACCAACCCCAACAACGCCCAAATGAGTGCTCTGGCTGATGTTTATAACCAGCTTGGCAACCTCAACAGAACAACCGATTTCGATGTGACCATCAGTCTGGAGGACAATGTAGACTTAAACCAATATCCCGACCACGATGTTCTGATGATCGGCTTGCCAACTTCATCCCTATTCATCGAACAAGTCAACGAAAGATTGCCGCAGCCATTCACTGCGGGAACAAACAACCTGCAACAACTCATTGGACAAACAGCTTATCAACTGGTTCCTGGCATTGATCTGGGTGTTATCCAGGCGATCCCCGCCCAGGCGAATCCAGCCCGCATGATATCACTATTGACCGGCACCACTGAACAGGGTTTTGATTGGGGCATCCAAGAGATCCTTGACAATGGCTCCTTCCTGTCTGGCGATTTATTCTTCGTGCAGGAAACAACCACAAACGGTTTCTTCTCCACCCTTTTCTCACAGGCAGTACTGGACACCATGGTCAGCGAAGTGCTCGACGAACAGGAATTTGTGCCTGCTGGAGAGGCAGAGACAGAGGAGGAGGATGATTCTGACGGTATCGTCACCACAGAAGGATTATATATCCGCGACGACGTTACTGACACCACCCGCCCAATCCTGATGATCGCTGGCATAGCCATCGTAGGCCTTCTGATCATCATCTATCTCGGAACACGTATCGCCAGCGGCGGCAAACGCAAGTAAATTTTTTAATGAATTTCATAAAAAAGGAATCCCCAGCTAATCGGGGATTCCTTTTTATACTATCTGTACCGTTTCATTTTGAAGTGAATACTTCCTGCCACAGTGGCATCGACTGCATCCCCCGGCAAATGTAAGCGGCAAGCCGCAACGGCAAACCCATCCCTTTTGGCGAGCAGGATTTCCCGCAACCACCGCACATGGTCGAACATCTTTTGTAACAACCGCTCCTGCGCCAATGGTGGCAAATTCACCTACAGTGATACCAGGCAAAATTACAGCGCCCGCACCAATCGCTGCCCCCTGTTTGACCAGTGTTGGCGAAAGCCAGCTGTGATCTTGATAGCGATGACTTGCTTCCGGCAGGCGAGGTGAGCGCGGATGACGGTCATTGGTGAAAAAGACCCCTGGCCCGACAAACACACCATCCTCGAGTGTGACGCCTTCCCATAACATATTGCCATTTTTAATGGTCACATTGCTGCCAACGGCAACCCCGCTTTCCATGAACGTGTTGTCACCAATGTTGCAACTATCTCCGATGCTGACCCCGTCCATGATATGACAAAAAGCCCAAATTTTTGTACCTTTGCCAATGTCCTGTGTGTCCACGATCGCTGTTGGATGAACAAAATAATCCATCGTACTCTCCAAATTAACTATTATTCTCTATCTCTGAAATAAATGCTGCAGCAGGGAGAAATATTTCGCCTTTTCCAAATCCCATTGCCATTCTGGCAGGAGGTTGGCATCATTAATCGTCACCGCCTCACGCAATTGGTTGCGATCAGCCAGGCACTGCTGGATGACCTTGGCGAATTCATCAACATCCCCGGCCGCAAAAAGAAACGCCTTGCCATTTTTGAAAAGCTGATCAATCACCTTCAGCCGACTGGCGATCACAGGCAAGCCCATAATCGTGAACTCCAGCACCTTGGTTGGAATGGCGATATCCATGTGGGCATCTGGAAAGGCAGGATAAATGCCCGCATCGGCATTCACAAGGGCGGCCGGCACCTCTTCCATAGACACCGCTGGCAGGATGTTGACCCACCTGCCAAGTCTCAACGAGGCAACCAGTTCTCTCAACGCTTGCTTGTATGCATTTTCCGGCCCAATGATGCGAAGTTCAATCGCAGGGTATGAATTCTTCACAATATCGATAGCACGGATGGCAATGTCAAGGCCATACCTTGGCGCGATCGTCCCTGGGTAAACGAGCACAAACTTCTGTAAATTGTCGTTTTTGAATGCTGCAAACTTTTCCCGGTTATATACCTTACGATCTGGGAAATTTCTTATCACGGTGATTTTTTCGGGCTCTGTACCACGTTCTATGATATTGTCACGAAAATTCTCATTGGCACAAATCACTGCATTGGCAAACCAGATTGAGCAACGCTCCTCGAGCTGAAGGAGTTGAACCAGGGTGCTGTCTTCTTTCGCCCGAAACTTTGATTGATAAAATTCTGGCACCGGGTCATGGATATCAAGAATCACTTTCGCGCCAAAAATCCGCGGAATAAGGGCCGAAAAGACCAAAAAATCGGGCATATTGTGAACATGTACCACATCATATCTGCGAAATAAGTATAGCCAGCTGAGAACGAGGAAGTAACAAACAAACGCCAATCCGTATTCCAGAATAAACTCAATGGCGTTGGCACTATTGCCATGGGGTATCAAAATGGGCGTCACCCGAATTGATCCATTTACACGCGTGCGCCTGACCTGTTCCCGTTCGCGGGCACAGACAACATCAACCGTGTGACCCTGTTCTACCAGGCTTTCTGCATAACGAATGACACGCTGGTCAACATAGTAATTCTGGTGAACAAGCATGCAAATTTTCATTCAATCAATGCCCTGTATAGGAATAACTTACCCTTTGAACCTGGCACTATTATTTCAACCTTTCCTATCAGAAGAATCCGACTGCTTTTTTCGGTCAATTATCTGTTGGTAAATTTGCCAGACACGGTCTGCTGAATGATGTATACCATAAGCCTGCATTCTTTCACGCCCACGGCAGCGCAAACCGCTTTTCAGCACCATTGCCACCTTGTCTGCCATGTCTGTTGGATTCCTTTTTGCCAAATAGCAATTTTCCACTCCGTCGATTAACTCGCTAACATCTCCCGCATCGACGGTTACAACCGGCAAATTACAGGCAAGCGCTTCGCGAATGGCAACAGGACTGCCTTCATGTTCAGACGCCAGCACACACACATCACAGGCATTGAAATATAGCGCCATTGTTGCATGGGACTTGTCGTGAACGACCACAAGCTCGCTTCGCGGAATCATAGCTTTGACCAATTGCATCATTTCTTCGACAATGTCAAACCGCTTGACCAACCGGGCAGGATTCCATGGGAAAAGAATCAATTTTTTGTCCAATGGCAGTCCTAACTGTTTTCGGGCATCAGCCTGATCAATCAGCGGTAACCTGGACAAAGAAACGCCAAAAGGTATCACATGAGCATCCTCCCGCCCAGACGCTTTTTTCATTTCTTCCGTCATTACAATGACAACATCCGCTCGCCTCGCAGCCGATGTGCCGATTTTTTTATCACGTTGATCGCTTTCACCTTCGCTTAACAAATCGGAGCCCAGAAAGGTAGCCACCACCGGCATACGTTTCTGCAACAGGGCAATATAAACGCTCAATCCATAAAAAGCATGCACCAGGTCATATTTTGGTCTTTGCAGATTCATCCACAAGAACTTCATAGCAGCCTTTAGGTAAGCAATCGGGTTTCCGGTTTGAATAGATATCACATCAAACTCCGCCCCCTTCTGTGCCAACATTCGTTGTTGAATGCCGACACTGGGGGTTCCCGTGTGGTCATCCTCCGGATACACATTTGACACAAGCAGAATGCGAATAGGTTCAGTTGCCATTGTGATCCAGCTTCCCGATGATTCCAGCCATTTCAGCCATGGTCACAGATTGCATTTGGCCTGCTTCTTTGAGACGATTCACGGTCTGAAAGATATGTTCGAGTTTGGAAAGATCATCTTCGCTGCGAAACTCCCACGGATGCGCCCACAAATGAAACATGTGCTTACGATCTGCTGCGTGCTTGATTCCCCTGGTGATTCTGCGCAACCGCAACGTTGAAAGGTGCAACCTGTCTAACATGGTATC
>Ga0334887_1003894_pt1 | contig 14176 bp, 13 predicted proteins | sample GraSluR1_MG_10_FD_207217 | JGI IMG/M metagenome (GOLD analysis project Ga0334887, IMG submission 207217) | Sludge microbial communities from methane-producing bioreactor in Wageningen University, Netherlands - Granular Sludge_18_07-R1 | ecosystem: Engineered > Bioreactor > Anaerobic >...
CGCGTTGGCCGAGGTGGACGATCCGGCCTCCCGGGCTGCGGCCCTGGCCGAGCGGGCCGTGCTGCTACGGCTGCAGGCCGGATGCGCTGCCCCGGTCGCCGCGCACGCCGTGGTTGCCGACGGACGCGTGGACGTGGTCGCCACAGTGACCGCCGTGGACGGCACCGCTCAGCTCACCGAACACGCCTCCGGGGCAGCCAACGCCGCCGAGCAGGTGGGACGCCAGGTGGCCGAGCAGCTGCTCGCTGCCGGTGCCGCCGACCTCGTCGATCTGTCCGCGGACAAGCCCAAACCCCTCGCCGGGCGGACCATCCTGGTTCCCGAGCGGGCCCCCTCCGGCACCGCGGCCACCCTGACCGCCGCCGGTGCCGACGTGATCCTGGCCGCCTTCACCGAGCAACAGCCGCTGCCTCTGGACGAGTTGCGCGCCGCCCTTGCCGAGGACTGGGACTGGCTCGTGTTCAGCTCCGCCAAGGCCGTCCCGGCGCTGGTCGAAGCCCTCGCCGGACGCCCCCTCACCGCTCAGCTCGCCGCCGTCGGCCCGGCCACCGCCGAGGCCCTTTCCGAAGCGGGCCTCACGCCCGCCCTGGTCGCCCAGCCCGCGAACGGCGCCGCCCTGGTCACCGCCTTCCCCGCCGGACCCGGCCGCATCCTCATTCCCGGCGCCGCCGACCACTCCCTCGAGCCCTCCGCAGGCCTGGTCGCCAAGGGCTGGGACGTCCACAACGTCGCCGTCTACCGGACGATCAGCCTCCCGCTGCCCGAGTCGGTCGTCTCCCGCTGGCAAGCCGGCACCATCGACGCCTTCATCGTCACCGCCGGCTCCGTCGCCCGCGCTGCAGTTCAATCGGCCGGCCTCCCCGGCCCGAGAGTCGTCGCCCTCGGCCCCTCCGCCGCCAGAGTCGCCACAGACCTGGGCCTCACCGTCGCCGCCACCGCGACCCGCCCCCTCGCCGCCGCCCTCGCCGACGCCGTCCTGGCCGCACTGTCCTGAGGCGGCTCAGCCCGTTTGGGGGTCGGCCCGCTCGCGCAATTCCGGTCGAGAGGCATTGCCTCCTCAAGCTGAACGCGCAGACCCCCGCTCATACCCTTCTTCTGACAGCCCGGATGCTACTTCTAGAGTGTCGTCTTCTCTAGTGTCTACTCGAGAGACTGCACGAGTGCAACGCGACGACCATGACTCCACGCTCTTGCGACAACTGGGCGACAGGCTGCGAGAATTGCGAGAGGCGAACGGCAAATCGCAGGACAAGCTCGCCAACGACTTCAGTGCGACAGCGTGTCCAGATCCTCGCCACCATCGATTTAGGCCATTCCTTCTGGTCGGATGCCCCCCTGTACCCAGGCTCGCCGGACCCAACCGATCACGAACTCGACGAGGATCCTTGACCAGGTAGGCCCCGAGCCAGACAGACGGACGCGACCGTTCGGCTCCGCAGGGGCGTCCGCCGAAGCCGTGAGCGCTCCCACCCGAAGCCGCTCCCATTTGCCCTGCGGCTAGCCGCGGGGCGAACCAGACGAGCAGCGCGCGCACGGATAGTTTCTCCCCGCCGGGCAATGGCGCCCGGCCCAGGAAAGGACGGCGCGATGTCCACGCCCAACTCGCCCATTGCTGCCCGGATCGACGCGAGTCGCGAGCAGTCCAGGAGTACGACCCAGCATCGGACGATCCGCTGGCGAGGGGTCGCCGCGTTCCTGCTGAGCGCGGCACTGAGCGTCGGCCTGCTGGTCGCGGCTCCCACGCCGGCCAGCGCCCGGAGCGACTGCGATCTGGTCGGCTCCGGCACCGAAGCCGTGCCCTATGAGGTGGCCGATGCCGCGGACCTAGCGCAGGTCGGAAGCGAGTGCGGCCTGGGTGCCAGCTACCGGCAGACCGCCGACATCACGCTGACAGCCCCGGCCGCAGGCACCAGCAACCACACCCCGATCGGGACCGCAGCGGGCAAGTTCACCGGCAGCTACGACGGCGCCGGGTTCTCCATCACCTGCCTGGTGATCGAGAGAGCCGGCGTCTACTACCTGGGTCTGTTCGGCTATTCGGACGGTGCGGCCTTCACCGACATCCACCTGGTGAACGCCAGCGTCACCGGCACCGTCTCCGGAGGGCTCGGCGGACGGCTGATCGGCGCGCTGCTGGGGGCGGCCGACGGTGTCACCACCATCCGCAACACCACCGTCTCGGGCTCGGTGTCCGGCACGGAACAGACCGGCGGACTGGTCGGCGAGTTCTACGGAACCGGCTCCCGTGAGGCGCTGATCGAGCATTCGTCCGCGGCCGTGGACGTCACCTCGACCAACGGAACCGGCGGCGGACTGGTCGGCTCGGCCGGCAACCTGACAGTCCGGCACTCCTTCGCCACCGGCGATGTGCACAGCAGCGGAACGTGGTCCGGCGGGCTGATGGGCTACGCCGGCGACATGGCGATCGCCGATGTCTATGCCACCGGCGACGTGACCGGTGGACGCCACGTCGGCGGGCTGCTCGGTTCCGCCAGTGACGCGAGCATCACCGACGCCTACGCCAGGGGTGCGGTCACGGCGTCAACGCACGCCAGCGCTGGAGGCCTGGTCGGCGCCGCCGACACCTCGGCCGGCTCGGCTGTGACCATCACGAGCTCCTACTCGGCGGGATCGGTCAGCCGGCCCGGTGAAAGCCCGACCACCGGCCTGCTGATCGGCGAACCGAGCACGCTGCCCGACGGCATCGTCGACGACACGTCCCATGCCGGGGCCGATCTGATCGCCATCACGACCTTCTCGAAGTGGGCGATCCAGTCCGGCTGGGCCACCTTCGACCCCGCCGCGACTCCCAGCCGGGTCTGGGGGATCTGCTCGGGGACGAACGGCGGAACCCCGTTCCTGCTGTGGCAGTACGCCAGCAACCCCTGCCCGACCGCTGAGGCGAAGACCGCGAAGAAGACCGTCTACTTCGCCGGCAACTCCGCCAAGCTCACCAAGAGCGCGAAGACGGCCCTGCGGAAGGTCTATGCCACCGCCAAGGCCGGCAGCATCACCAAGCTCAAGGTCACCGGCGTCGTCAACACCCGCAGCTACAGCCTGTTCACCAAACGACTCGCCCAAGCCCGCGCCAACGCCGTCATCAGCTACCTGAAGAGCCTCGGCTACACCGGTACCGTCACCAAGGCCACCAGCAAGGCAACCAAGGGAGCCAAGTCCCGCAAGGCCGACGTGGTCTTCACGTACACACCGACCCCCAGCTGAGGCGTCCGGACCCGCCCAGCGGGTGCTTGCCGCGAAATCCGCGCTATGACGCCCGAATTCGGGCTGAGAACGCGGATTTGGAGGCGAGCTGGGGCCAGAGGGGCGTGAGCGCCTCCTGGGACACCCCCCGGGTGAAGCGAAAGGCCCCAGACCGGGAATCCCGAAGCCTGGGGCCTTTGCGTTGTGCGCGAGAGAGGAGTTGAACATCCCTCCCCACCGCCACGAACTCATCGCTGACTAGGCCTTTCTCACTGTCTCGGCGAGTGCCGGGAGGCTGCGTGGGGCAGGCGAGGGGCAGGATTCACGACGTCTCCGGCAGGAGGACCAACGACCGGGTGTGTCCTGGCCGAACCGTCCGGAAGTGGCGCTGATCAAGAGTCGCGATCTCGGCAATCCCGAGCCGCTCTGCCAGAGCGATCACCGAAGCGTCGGTCGTTCCCAGAGGCAGGTCGTCGTACTGGGACTCATCCGCGGGGCTCGCGGCCGCGATCTCGGGCTGCCGATGGAGCCAGCGGTCGAACTCGCGGACGAGGGAGCGGTCGGACTGTGACAGCTTCGGCAGGCCGGGAGTGTGCTTGCCCCGCTTCGAGGAGCGCCCGGACGCCATCCGAGAGTGGCTCGGCGCCGTGACGTCGCTGTCGCCGAGCGGCAGCGGCGGGACGGCGGACGGGCGCCGGATGAACGGCGACCCTCCGGCGGGTTGCCTGCCCGACGACCCCTGCCGGACCTGGCCAAAAGGTGGAAGGCTCTGGTTGTGTCGCAAGGTCGCCCGCGCGAGCGCGGCGTTGAGGGTCTCGAGGTTGGCATCGCCAGGGTCGCTCAGGTCGATGCCCTCCTCGGCGAGGAAGGGCGCCAGGTCGCGCAGCACTTCCTGCGCGATTCCGGGCTTGTGGACGACGCCGGCCGCCGCCATTGCCGCCTTGACCTCCGGATCGTCGAAGATGTTGGTCACGCAGGCAACCTATCGACGGCCCACGCTCGCTCGGAGTGGGGCAACGGGGCGGACCCCCGCCCCCACCTGTACCCGTGTGCCAACCTCAGCACCGAGCCCGACTACGCCGCCGGCGGGTTCTGGTCACAGCAGCTGGGCGAGGCGGCGGCCCTTGTTGCACTCGCCCATGGATGCATGAGCGCGGGTCTTCGCGGTTCCCGTCAGAGTGCTGGACTCCTCTGAGCGCGGTAGCCGCGCCCGGGTCCGTGTCCGCACAGACAGTCAGGGGTCTGGTGTTCTGGGCAGTCGCAGTCGGGGCGTCGACAGCCGCCCGGTCGTGGAATGTGCCCCCACCGTTCATGCGCGGCCTGCCGGCTCATGCCGGTGGCGGCCCCGATCTGCATCCAGGTGGCCCCGGCCGCACGCGCCTCTGCGACCGCCTGGTCCAGCCGCAACTCACTGCGCCGGACGCTCGCCGCTGCCCGAGCCGTGGCATTGAGTACGACGTCGATCTCCACGAACCTGCCTCCTGTCACCCCCATGTTAGGCGCCGCGGCGCGGTGGCACTCTTCAGACCGGCGGTGCGCTGTCACCGCGCCTCTTGCTGAACACAGGGACCTCGCCAGATCGATGACCTCTCCCGAAGGACTTGATGCGCTTCTGGCAGGGAGGGGCCGAGCTTCACGGATTCGCCTGTTCGGAGAGCAGCTGCCGGCCTGTGATCGGCGGTCCCGCACGTACAGCCGGCGGCCCTGTCTGTCAGGAATGCATGACATTGACCATATACCCCCACCGGTATATATTCCTCTGAATGAGCAACGCACATCCCGCTACGGGAAGACCCCTCGCCACCTCGAAGCCGCTGCCACCCGTCCTGGCGTGGCTGGGTGGCCTCGGCAAGCGACTCGTGTACCTGATCCCCGCAGCCATGCTGTTGGGGCTCATCGCCGGGGCACTCACGGACCTGAGCGCCCTGTCCAGCCTGGTGTTGCCGATGACGATGCTGATGGTCTACCCCATGCTTATCGGCTTCAAACCTCGCGACGCCTTCACGCTGGCCGACCGCAGGCCGGTGGGGCTGGCAATGGTGCTCAACTTCGTGGTGTTGCCACTGGTGGCATTCGGGCTGGCATGGATCTTCTTCCGCGACAGCCCGAGCTTGTTCGCCGGCATGATCCTGGCAGGGCTCTTCCCCACCAGCGGCATGACGATCTCGTGGACCGGTTTCGCCCAAGGCAATGTGCGCGCGGCGGTCACGATGACAGTGATCGGACTGCTGCTGGCTTCGCTCCTTGCCCCGTTCTACCTATGGGTGCTCGCCGGCGCGGTGGTCCCCGTGGACGTGGTCGGCGTCCTGCTCACGATCCTCATGGTCGTGGGGCTTCCCATGCTCGCCGGCACTGTGACCCGCGTCGCCCTCGTGCGCACGAAGGGCCAGGCCGCGCTCAGGCGCCTCCAGCCGGCGTTCCAGGGGCTCTCAACCCTCGGCGTCCTCGCCATCGTGTTCGTCGCCATCGGCCTCAAGGCGCGGATGATCCTGGCCCAGCCGATGCTGCTGGCCTGGGTTCTGGTCCCGGTTGTCCTCTTCTACGCGATCAACTACCTGGTGGCCATCGGCCTTGGGGGCGCACTCGAGCGCAGCGAGGGCGTCGCGGTCGTCTACGGCACCGTCATGCGGAACCTGTCCATCGCGCTGGGGCTCGCGGTGGCGAGCTTCGGGCCCGAGGCCGCCTTGGTGCTCGCGGCCGCCTTCATCGTGCAGGTTCAGTCGGCGGCCTGGTCGGTGCGATTCATGGATGCCGCATTCCCTCGCAGGCAGGCCGAGCCTGACTATCAGCCGGGTCCGGGGGTCCCGTCACCCCCCAGTCGCGTTCAGCAAGAGTGTCTGGAGTGACACGGGGAGGGCTTGGAAGGTCCTGCCTGACTGCCGCTTCGAACCGTTCACCGGACGCGCTGCGGGCGCTCCTTCTGACGTAGAGTCCGAGCAGAGGCGTCGCTGAAAGGCCGAACGACCCACGAGCGGGAGCGGAGGATTTGATGGACCGCATCATCGAGGAGCGCCAGGTTTCGCATCACCAGGTTGCGATCATCGAGGAACTGATGGACGAGGGCGTCGGCTATGCGCTCATGGTCGACGGAGTGCGGATCGCGGAGAACGAGCCACTCGACAACCGCCCAACCAATGACGAGATCCTGGACATCCTGAGCACCCACGGCTTCCTCTGACCAGACCCGCACGCAGGCGAGCAGAACCACCTGAAACCTGAATCGGCTCCTTCACTGGGTGGCCGAACTGGATGGTGCTGCGCCGCCTGGCGTGGCGGGCCACCGCTCGTGGTAGTGCCCCGCCCTCAGCCGGTGCTGTTCGTACAGATGGCGTCGCGCTCGGGAGGAGAGCCGATCCCCGAAGACGATGCCCGACAGCTGGTCGGTTTCGTGCTGCAGGCAACGCGCCAGCAGGCCCGTGCCGATCACGGTGACCGGCTGCCCGAACGGGTCGACCCCCGAGCAGACAACGTGGTCAGGCCGGCCCAGCACCTGGAAGGCGCCGGGCAGCGACAGGCACCCCTCAGCGGCCACGTCAAGGCGCCGATCCTTGCCCACGGGGAGGTGCAGCGTAGGATTGCACACAGCCCCCTCGTGGTACTCATCGTTCTCGTCGGGGCAACGGTGGACGAACACGGCGAGGTCCACTCCCACCTGAGTGGCCGCCAGCCCTACTCCCCTGGACGTCTTCATGGTGGCGAACATGTCGCGCACCAAGGTGTGCAGTTCCTCGTCGAAGGCGGCCACCGCCCGCGTGCTCGCGTGCATGACAGGGCTGCCCCACCTGGTCATGGGCAGGACCCTGCCGCCGTCCATCAAGTTCTCGATGCGCATCGCTGCCTTCGTGCCTCTCAGTCTCTCGTTCAGCGGTCAGTCTCGGCGGGAGGTGTCCAGCACCCCGGTAGTCTTGACAGAAGGAGTACGTGGGGGGAACTCGTCCCGCCGGGGGTCAGCCGAAAGGTTGCAGGGACGTGACTGCGCCACGGGCATCGCCCGCGACGCCCTGGAGGACGCGCACTCCGAGCTTGGTGAGCATGTTCTCCATGGACTCACCCATGTGGCGGGCGACGACCGTGGTAATCGCGTTGTCCTTGACGAACCGGGCGACGCGGGCGTGGTGGCTGCCCTCGGTGCCCTGATCGTGGGAAATGTCCCAGCGGACGGCCTCGGTGCGCCACGAAGTGATGGTCCCGTCCTCCACGGTCGCGAGCGCTACGGTGTGCGCCTTGCCCCAACTCTTGCCGACCTGCTCGTCATCGGCGACCGGGATGCAGACGTTCACTGTGCTCATATCTCTCCTTCGGGTGGTGGGTGGCCCACTGCGTGGGTGAACAATGCGAGCCGAGTCCTGGGCAAGGGCCGGTACCGCGCGTCAGACGTGCGAGGGAGCGCCATGGTGGTGCTTCACGCTGTCGGCGCAGGGAGATGCCCCTGCCAGCGCGCCCGCCAGGTAGTCCGTCACGGCCTGGCGGACGGTCCCGGACGCGCCGGTCACCGCCGTGATGTCATGGGCGTCGAAGATGTGGATCGCGCGGATCCCCATGCCACCGCTCAGGATCACGTTCGCGCCGTGCGCGCGGATGAAGGCGGGCACCTCGCCAGGCCGATGCCCCGCCAAGAACGGATTGGCCAGGACCTCGGTGGCAGCTATGGTGCCGTCGGCGATCTCGGCCAGCACGAAATAGGAGGTCTGGCCGAAGTGCCCAGCCACCTGAGCGTCCAAGCCGACCCCGGTCTCGGCGGTGATGGCGACCTTCATGCTTCTCCTTGTCAGTGTGACGAGCCTACGAACGCGCGGCGAACCCCGCCTGCCGCACTCATCTTACGTCAAGATATCCTGACAGCATGCCCCCGCGCCACAGTGAGGATGAAGGCGGGCCCGCCCGACGGAGCAGTCCTGCCATTCGTCAGGAAGAGATGACAGAAGGAATGGACGGCGGCGCGGCCCGGGGGGTACTCGGGCCAGCATCCCCAGCGCTGGCACTGTCAGACAATCTTGACGTACGCTCGTCAAGAAGTGTTGACAGAAGGGTGGATTGTGTACGGCGTTGGAGATCTCCGATGAGCCTGGACTTCGTAGCCATCGATTTCGAGACGGCGAACCGGCGGCATGGGTCCCCCTGCCAGGTGGGGATGGCACTCGTCCATGACGGTCGGATCCAGGACACCTGGGGATCTTTGATGCGACCCCCGTACGGATACGGCTGGTTCGACCCGAACTGCACGGAGGTTCACGGCATCGTCGAGCGGGATCTGGAGGGCCAGCCCGGTTTCGAAGACCTCTGGCCCGCGATCGAGAAGCGCCTCACCGGACACCCCGTCATGGCCCACAACGCCGCTTTCGACATCGCGGTGATCCGCGAGTCGACCAGCCATTGCGGCTTTGAATGGCCGACTCTTGACTTCGGCTGCTCGCTACTCCTGGCGCGACGCCACTACGACCTTCCCGAACACACCCTCGATGCCGTGGCCGCCGCGGCGGGAATCCCGCTGGACTGTCACCACGACGCCGTCCACGACGCGGTCGCCTGCGCGCTGATCACCGTGGACATGGTCCGGCGGGTCTCCGCCACGAGCCTGGACGACCTGCTCCAGATCAGCGGCATCGCCTGGGGTCGAATGGCCCCAGACCACCACGAACCCTGCCACCCGACGAGAGCGGCGGCCGAGCCCGACAGGCAACGCGCCCCGACGCTCTTCTGAAAGCCGCTGCCCAGCCCAGACCAAGGACGACGGATCCGACCCACCTCGTGAGGAGAAGAATGCAGCTGTTCCTCGACTGCCTCCCCTGCCTACTCCGGCAGGTGCTCGAAGCGGCCCGGATGGGTTCCCCTGACGAAGCCACCCAGGGACGCATCATGGACGAGGCCATGGTCACGCTCACGCGGCACCGACACTACGGCTCAGCGCCGGCGATGGCCCAGGCGATGCACGACATCGTCAAACGACACACCGGCCTGGCGGACCCGTACCGCGACATCAAGGACCGTGACATGGAGGCGGCGCTACGGCTCGAGCCCTATCTCACGCGGTTCGCCGAAGCCGGTCCGGACATCCTCCAGTCGGCCCTCAAGGTGGCGGCCACGGGCAACGTCATGGATTCGGCGTTGTACAACGACCTTGACATCGAGGCCTGCATCGCGGCGGAGTTGGCGAAGCCGTTCGCGTGCAGCGACCTGGTCGCTTTCTCCCGCGAACTGGAGGCGGCCGGCACGGTGCTGATCATCGGGGACAACGCGGGAGAGGCAGTCTTCGACAAGCTGCTCGCCCGCGTGCTGGCCCGGGAGCACGATGTCTGTTTCGCGGTTCGGGAACGGCCCATCATCAACGACGTCACCGCCGAGGACGCGCTCCTCGTCGGAATCGATGCACACGCGTGCGTCGTGTCCACCGGATGCGCTGCCCCGGGAGCGATCCTGGACGCGTGCAGCGACGGCTTTCGAGCCCAGTTCGACCGGGCCGACCTGGTCATCAGCAAGGGGCAGGGAAACTTCGAGGCACTGTCGGAGGCCCCGCGGCCGCTGTACTTCCTGCTCAAGGCGAAGTGCCCCAAGATCGCCCATGCACTCGACGTCTCGGTCGGCGACTACGTCTTCAAGGCCTCGGGGTGAGCGCTGACTCGTTCCGAGTTCCCTTGACCATGGGCGTCCACCAGGGCTTCGGCGTACCGTCGAAGGAGGAGAAGAAGACAACCCGAGCAGAGCAGTGGTGAGTTTGCCAACCCGCCTTCAACGTCAGGAGCACACATGTCACAGCCCATCGTCGTCGGAGTGGACGGATCCGGACGCAGCCTTCGGGCACTCCTCTGGGCCGCGCACCATGCTGCTGCCCACCAGTGCCCGCTCCGGCTGATCTACGTGCTGCCCCGTTGGGACGGGGACTTCCCCTTCTTTCCACCCGGCCACTTCGAAGAGGTCGAGGGGTACGGCCGAGCTGCCCTCGTCGAGGCCGTGGCCGTGGTCCGCGCAGCGCACCCTGACATAGCTGTGACCACGGACATGCCGATGGGGACACCCGCCGCCGTCCTGCGCACCGAGGCCGAGAACGCCCGAAGCATTGTGGTGGGTGCCGAGGGTGCGGATGCCGGCAACCTCATCCTCGGGTCCACTGTCGTCCCACTCGTGGGACATGCGGCCTGCCCGGTCGTCGTCGTAGGCCATACCTCGGCCGGGCACGGTCGGGTGGTGGTGGGCACCGCACTCCCGGGCGGCCCTCGACTACGGGTTCCGGCAGGCCGCGATCCGCGGCGACCGGCTCAGCGTGATCTCCGCCCTCGGGTTGCCCCAGGGTTGGCCCCGTCACCTGCTCCGCCCTGTGCCGCCGGACGACGAGAGGGTGGCCGAACGGAGGGCGGAGATCGAGACGGCATTGGAGGGGCTGCGAGGCACGTACCCGGACGTGACCGTCGAGATCGAGGTCCACCACATCGACCCGGTGCCCACGCTGGTCGACGCTTCGCACAGGGCCGATCTCCTGGTGCTGGGCTCCCGCGGCCATGGCGGCTTCCACGGGCTGGCTGTTGGTTCGGTCACCCATCGCCTCCTTAGTCTCGCCGGGTGCCCGGTGGCCGTCGTCAACGCGCCCGCCACGTAGGGGGAGGCCCTCGCGGCCCCGCCGCCCGACCTGACCGAGAAAGACGGTCAGCGCCGGTCGGATTCCGCCGCAGAACAGTCCGGGCACAGCCCGAACACTTCCAAGGTGTGGGTGATGTCGGTGTACCCGTATCGCTGGGCCGACTCCTCAACCCATCGCTCGACCGCCGGACCGGTGATCTCGATCGCATGCCCGCACGAGCGGCACACGAGGTGATGGTGGTGCTGTCGGGAGCACCACAGGTACACCGCCTCGCCGCCCTCCCGGTTCAGGGTATCCACGTCACCGGTCTCGACCATGAGCGCGAGGTTGCGGTAGACCGTGGCAAGCCCGATGCTCTCGCCACTGCGGCGCAGGGCTGCATGGATCTCCTGAGCACTACGGAAGTCGTGCAGCCGCGAAAGTAACTGCGCGACAGCTTGGCGCTGCCGGGTCGCCCGTGGCGCGCGATCGCCCTGCCCGGTCGGCACGGCTAGCCGATCGGAGGGCTCTGACGATCCGGTTGCCCGCCATCGCCGACCATGATTAGAATGATTCTCATTACTACGTAATCATAGCAAGGGAGACGGGACGTGTCGTGGACGTGGAGCGGAATCGTCGATAGGGTCCCCACCGGGCGCGGGGCGCGGGCGGCAGCGGGTGGCATCGCTCTCGCGCTCGTGGTGGCCGGCTGCGCCGGGGTGGATCCTTCAGCGACCGGGTCACCGGGAGATCTGGTCACGGTCGTGGCCTCCACCACCATCCTGGGAAGCGTAGCTGGCCAGGTGGCTGCCTGCGGTGGCGGTGAGGTGACCACGCTGATGCCGGTCGGCGCCGACCCTCACGACTACTCGCCTTCATCGGCCGACGTGGCGGCCATGGTCGAGTCCGACCTCGTGATCGTCAACGGCCTTGGCCTGGAGGAGGGGCTCACCTCCGCACTGGCGACGGCACGCGAGGACGGCGCCACGGTTCTGGAGGTGGGCCCAGCCTTGGACCCGCAGCCCTTCGGCGGCTCGTCCGATTCCCTTGACCCCCACGTGTGGATGGACGTCTCCCGGATGGCGAGGGCCGCGACCCTGGTCGGTGACGAGCTCGTCGAAGTGACCGGTGACGCCGCCTTCGGCGACTGTGGGAGAAGGACCGCGGAAGCGCTGAGCGAGACCGACGAAGAAGTGCGAGCCGTGCTCGAAGGCGTCCCGGCCGACTCCCGCACCCTGGTCACCGACCATGACGCCTTCGGCTACTTCTCTCGCGCCTATGACTACACGGTCGCTGGGGTCGTCATCCCCGGGGGCTCGACTCTGGCCCAGCCGAGCTCGTCCGAACTGGCCGCGCTGGCGGAGACGGTCCGGACCGCCGGGGTCAAGGCCATCTTCGCCAACACCGCGAACCCGACCGCACTGATCGAAGCCCTGGCGCGGGAGAGCGGGCAGCAGGTCGCCGTGGTCGAGTTGTACGTGGGCAGTCTCGGTCCGGCCGGTTCCGGCGCCGACACCTACCAGGGGATGATGCTGACCAATGCGAAGCTCATCGCCGACGCGCTCGTCGGCTAGGTTGGCCCCGTGACGCTGCTGGACTGGTTCGTCGAACCCTTCATGCTGGGTTTCCAGCAGCGGGCTCTCCTGGGGGGCGTCCTCGCTGGGCTCATGTGTGCCGTGGTCGGGACCTGGCTCGTCCTGCGCGGCATGAGCTTCTTCGGCGACGCCTTCGTGCACGGCGTCGTCCCCGGGATCGCCGCCGCCGTGGTCCTCGACATTAACCCGGCGTTGGGCGCTGCGGTGGCCGCGGCGGTCATGGTGGCCGGGATCGAGATCGTCAGCCGACAGACCCGACTCACCGAGGACACCGCCATCGGGCTGCTGTTCGTGGGCATGCTCGCCCTTGGCGTGGTGATCATCTCCAGCGTGGACTCCTACACAGGCAGCCTCACCACGATCCTCTTCGGCGACGCCTTGGGCGTGACCCAGCAGGACCTGGTCCAGCAGACGATCCTGGCAGGCGTGGTCATCACAGTCTCCATCGCGATGTACCGACCCTTCCTGGCGCTCTCCTTCAACCGACAGAAGGCAGAACTGCTCGGGATGCGTCCCGGCCGGACCCACGCGGTGCTGTTGGTGCTCATCGCCGCCGCGGTCATCGGCAGCTTCCAGTCCGTCGGCACCTTGCTGGTCTTCGGGCTGCTGGTCGGCCCGCCCGCCACCGCGGCGCTCGTCGTGCGGACCGTTCCGCGAATGATGGCGGTCGCCGCCGCCCTTTCCGTCGCTTCGGTGTGGCTCGGGCTCCTGCTCAGCTACCACCTCGGCACCGCGGGGTCCGCCACCATGGCGCTGATCCCGATCGCGGCGTTCTTCCTCACCCTGGCCTGGACCACCGTGCGAGCCCGTTGGACGCCGCACCCGGAGCCGGGCGCGACCGCACCGGCGCGGCGGGGTCCGGCGGCCGCGCACGAGGCACTCGGATCGCCCCCTGGCCACGGTCGGATGGCCGACGGGGCCGCGCGTCTTCTGGCCGAGGCGAGCGATGTGGTGCTGAGGTACGGCAGCCATACCGCCCTGGCGAAGTCCAGCTTCACCATTCCGCTCGACGGGGTCACCGCGGTCATCGGACCCAACGGTTCAGGCAAGTCGACTCTGTTGCACGCCGTGGCGGGTCTGGTCCCACCATCCGAAGGACGACTGCAGGTCCTGGGACGCGATCCGGAGCAGGCCCGCAGCGAAATCAGCTACGTGTTGCAGTCCACGGTCGTGCCCGCCTCCACCCCGATCACGGTTCGAGAGGCCGTCGGAATGGGCCGATATCCGAGCGTGGGCTTCTTCCGCAGATTCACCGGAGTCGATCGTGCGCGGGTCACCGATGCGATGCGCCGCATGGAGATCGACGATCTGGCCGGACGGCACCTTCACGAACTGTCAGGCGGGCAGCGCCAGCGCGTCTACGTGGCGCAGGGGCTCGCCCAGGACCACCACGTGATGCTGCTGGACGAACCCCTCACCGGTCTGGACATCGTCTCCGCACGAACGATCGATCGGCTCATCCACGGAGAGGGCAGCGAGGGGAGAACCGTAGTCCTGACCACCCACGACCTGGACGAGGCACGCGCCGCCGACCACGTCATCCTGGTCAGCGGACGCGTGGTGTCGAGCGGCCCCCCCGAGTCCGTCTGCAACCGGCACAACGTCGAGGTGGCCTTCGGCCTAGGCGGGCTGCACGGCTGGGAAGGCTTCCTGGACGACCCTGCACACGACCCGCACCACGAGGGCTCGGGCGCCGCGGGTCACTAGGTCGTGTTTCGAAAGTGGTGTCCGACGAGGGTGTGGCGGCTGGCGTGTCGGTCCTGACGGTGGGAGGGCTCCCGGGGTAGACGGATTGGTATCTAGTCACTCCTACTTCCCCGGGAGTCCT